>OMLO01004102.1_pt1 | contig 12107 bp, 10 predicted proteins | sample 1674811 | NCBI WGS metagenome assembly OMLO01 (sample SAMN06265003, study PRJEB25207) | coral metagenome | isolation source: Coral host | place: Mexico:La Bocana,Puerto Morelos, Mexico | collected 2008-11-13
AGAAGGTTACATCCAATAGAATCGGCACATCTGGGTGTCTACAAAAGTTGTACAATTTTGAGTCGGAAGGATGATGAAAAAAGTGGTGGATATTACACATGGTGGGTAGACCTGTATATCTCTTTCTAACTCAACCTGTCCGGAGGCCCCTGTGGAATCTGCTGGTGTCATGACCGAAGATCAGCAAATTGAGGAGCTCATCACCATGTTGGAGGAAATTCAAATGAGTCTCTCCTGAAAATTAAAGTCAATCCTGTAAATCCATCAGTCAGTCAGCTTAGCAGTTTGATCATCAGGTATTCATAAATATATCAATTCAGGACTTCCAGACTAGATACCAAAATTTTCAAAACACATTTGAGAGGTTGACGGCAATGGATGGTGTCCACCAGTCCCATCTTGGGAACACAAAGTGATTTTTTTAGAACTGACTTATGTAAAATCTCCTTTAGATTCCGTGCAAAATCTGGCACCACCGCCCCTGCTCCATCAGCGCCCAGGCTCAGCGCTGGCCTTGAAGGTGAATCTGTTTGTGAACAGGAACCTGCTGATGAAGGCACAACCGAAACCCGCTCCGGTCAATTCCTCATGGTTCACCCAAAATTGTCTTGATTTACCAAACATGTCTGTATAATTCTGTATATAGATTTGAAGTTGAATGCAAGATCACTCATAATGAAATTCTCTTTTAATTGTTTTCTCCGAACTTCACTATGTTGATTGGATGTGCATCCGCCATTTGTTTTGGAAAGAGTCTGACAACAAGTCATCTATGTTCCTGCGTGCAATGATGGTCATATAGAGGAACAATATGCATATATAGGGAATGGGACGGCTGAGAAACTTTACCTCCATATAAATCCAAAAAGTTTACCTCATAATCTTTCATGATGATCCCTCTATAAATTTCAACTTTCCATATATGGTTTTGCCCTCAAGGACCTGCGGATGAGGTTCCTTCTGAAATCCCTCTTCCTACGGCTTGTGGTGACAATGTGGAGACCCAAGTTCTTCCAACCGAAGCGTATGAAATAGCGACTTTGGAGTCCAAGAAAGAAGTGCCCAAGGCTGATGATACTAAGAAGGATGTAGAGGAGCACAAATAGGTTTAACTTGGTATTTTCTATGTTGTTGATTCTTAGCAGACTATATCGTCATATCGGCTGATTTTTTTTGACATATATATTTATATACTTCACTGATTCTGAAGACACATGGCTGCTGATAGACCACACCACCTTGATCCCCTTGTTGTCATCTTTCGTTTTAGCTTGGAATCAAACCATGCATCATATCATGCAATATATATTTATATATATAGACATTTCTCCCTGTAGGAGCCCTACCCTGAAGTTCCACCTCATGAGCCGGTGACAAGACGGTTGCAGTTTGGGTTGAAAGACGAAAAGGCAGAGGACAAGGCAGAAAAAAAGAGGAACAGAAAACGAAAGACAACTACAAAAGAAAGTGAACCAAAGAAGAAGAAATCCAAGAAACATGGAGGCAAAGGAAAGGGAAAACTTTCAAAGTCCAAGGTTTCAGCTAAGAAGGTCAAAGCAAAAGGTTCCAAACGCTTACAGGTGCTTCGAGAAGTGAAGGCCAAGAGCCCTCAAAAGCAAGTACCAACCGGTAGTGAATCATCTCACCCTGAACCACCCTGTCCTGCGAGTGTCGATGACAGCAAGCCTGAAGAGAAGGCCTCGTCGTCGATTGATACCAAGAAAGTTGTGGAGCCGTTATCCAGCAAACCCAAAGGCAACTCTAGGAAAAAATCATCTTCAAAGAAGAGCAAAGATGATAAAGATGTGAAGGAAGTAGCTGTTGTACCCCAGGAGGTAATTGACAGTTATACTGAGCAGATTGAGAAGGGTCTTTCCACATGCTGTGACCAAGGGTGTGAGTACGCATGGGATGAAGACTTTACTGATGTTGGGGATTGTCAATACCAGCTTTCCACATACTGGAGCAGGAATGCAGTTGGGGTGAAGGTTTCCAATGAACTCTTGGATGCGAAACCCAAAAAAACCCAAGACAAAAAGGTTCCCAAGTCCAAGAATTTCAGCCAAATTGGTTATTTTGCCTCAGCGGGATGCATCTACCTCAACCTTGTCATGGCCAAAGCTTTAGCCCTTTAGTTGCATGTTCGGGTTTTGTAAGTACAGTTGAAAAGTGATGTTGTTCTCCACCAAAAACTGCACCAATTCAATTCGCCACTCAGCCTCCATCCATCGATTGCCCAGGTTGCAACCATCCAGACTTCCGACAAGACGCCTTTGGATCGGGAATGGGTGAAGCAGCATGAAAAGTGTTTGAAGGAAGCTCAAACGAAAGCTTTTGAGCAGCGTGGTTGGTGAGAGAAATCAATCACCTATCATGAAGTGAGTTTACCAGGTGTTGATGCCCAAGCCAGCTTGAGATACACACAATCATAAAGAACATCAAGAGCTCAAACGACACATATATTGGCATGTCACAATTAACAAGCGACTTTATGTTGATTCATATTTCAATTTATATTTCACCATTATGTGCTTCTATAATGTTGGGTTGACATAAATCTTAAGTGTGATCTGTGAAAGTTCCATTGGGTCCACCTGGGCGGGGCCATAATGTATTCTTCAATACATGGCACATTTTGGTATATAGTGGCTGCATTCTTGATGTTGCGCACTGGGGTTTCACAAGGCGCCCAAGCTTGCAACTCCTATTGGGGATCGTTAGTTGACACGTCGATTGATCCGGAGAAAAAAACATTAACACCCTTCCGGTGTTGAGGAAACCGTTCCAAAAAAATCACGGAATCAATGATTCTATAATTTTAAAGACTTTCATTTCCAGAGTGCATGATGATTGAGAGGTTGTCTCCTGCAACTCGAAATACTTTCACACAAGAACTTGGAATTTGATAATATAACTTTTCTATGTTTCCAATAGTCGTGGCTAACGATGCCCGTGCCAGGTCGAACCTATGGTGCTGGTGAGGCGCACACAGGGGCAGCGAAGGGGCTTTGGAGATCGGCGTCCTCTCATCAAATCAACGCTCGATCGTGCCACCAGCATGTTTACCGATGCACACATCCAACGCTAGCGAGCTTCAATTTGAAACATATACAAAAGTCAGCGGTAACGGTTCATAGTTTGTGCATCGATGGCATCACAAAGAGTGAACGGTACTGTATATTTTCCATTTTGAACGGAGAACCAAAACATATATGTGGATCGATCTTAAAGACTTACTTGGATCTGGACATTAAGGGTGAATCGACTGTGATTTGTGTTTGCACATCGATCGCAGCACTGATTCGGGCAAACAACATTTGCAATTACATGACTTCACTTACAATCAATTAAGATGCAGGATAGAAAAGACACCATGCAGACCTTGGATATATATATATATATATGCATGCATTAAAGTATATATAGATGCATGTGTTTTATATACTTATATACTGTTTTGATTTTCAACAGCATCAATCCGATATATACGCAGTATCGACCTCAAGCATTTCACAGAAACTTAACATACTTAACTGGGAAGATTGGAAAACCACAGTTGTTCTTGCAGTGCTACCAGCCCTTCCACTGCTCTGTTCTGTGAAGAGCATCATGGCGTTCGACTTGGACCTTCTGGTTCACAGGCTTCTTTCCCTTGAGACACCGAAGGCAAAGTTGGGGAATGCACAACACACACACACGCACCTGTTCAAGTTATATAACATGTTTTTTGGTAAATATGCTCCAAGTTGAAGCTGCTTCCATATAGAGGTAACTAAGTTGTTGATTTAGTTCAAATACGACTTGCGCACTTTTGATTCTATCACATCCAAATTGCCAAAAAACAACTTCACAGATGTGATGTGTCCACACACACATTTCAGTTGTATCCCCCTTATTTACAATTAACATGCGTTGAGTTTGCTTGGAACTATAGGAGCTTTCCTCCTTTACCCTTGTTGAATTGTTGAAGGATATGAGTTTAACAATTCACCTTGAAGCATCCAACTTTCGAGAGTCCCTGTGTACATGTGTTCTTGCTTATCCATTCCTCTATATACTGGAAAGAACTGATAAACCAGATCTATCTCAAATCTCTAAATTTGCATCCTTCCCACCGTGCTGTCCAGTCCTTCGTGTTCCTGGTCATCCTCGTGGCCTTCACCAGCAATCTTCCCAGGGTGGGAGATCATGAGGAGAAAAAAACAGTGGGCTTGGACACGTGAGTGTGGGAAAGCTCGTATAAAGTTTTATTTTGTGAAACGTCTCATGTATATAGTTGCAATGTTGACATACTAAGTTTGTTTTTTTGATATATAGACTCTGCATATATATATATATAGACACAAATCCTGCTTTGGAGACTCAACTGCATGTCTTTAAAACAACCTGAAATACAACATATATATCTATATTTCCAAAACATCACATATATGTTTGCCCGAGGAGTTGGAGTATATCGAACTGTTTGCGGGTGTCGGCAATGTCTTCACATCAGTGCGTAAGGCCAAGTACCAGGGAGCTGCGAGTGACCTAGAGTATGGGAAAGCCTTTGGATTTGGCACAGACTCCAGTACCACCAAGACCAACCCATTCAATATATTGGATCCTTCTGGGTTTGCGTCTTTGCCCCAGTTGCTTCAAAGTTCAAGCTGTGTTTAATGTTCATTCATCACTCAAACAAGTTTAACAAGTTGGCAGATTCATCCCAAAACCAGTTCGATGATATTGTCTCCATGCAATATGTTTGATATATTGGGTATTTTGGTGTATATGAACATTTTCTTGGGAAGTGAAGAATCACGGTCCCATCTTAGGATGATCATATGGATGATTCTCAGTGCGAAGGAGGACCACTTTTGGGTGTTGATGGGGATCGTTTGCAGCTCTTGGGTTTCCATTAACGCTGGGACAAGCAAACGGTCGTTGATATGTCCGACTGGTAAAGAAACCCTGGGGTATGTGATGGATGCAAACACCATGGTGTCAAGGTATCCTGTCAAAATGACGGTGGAAGAACCGCTATCAAACTTTGGTGTTTTTTGTTTAAGTATACATTTTTAAATTTATATATGTATATATATAAAGTATATATATATATATAGGATTGTTTCAAAATCAAGGCAAGACTTTTGAGGTGCTTGGGAATCTATCTATATAGGCACAAAGGTATCTATATAGAACACATGCCTTTCTCAACAGAAGATTGATATTTGAACTTGTTTTTTCATACGCAAGGATTTATCGATTTGATGAACAATTCATTTCTTCACAGTGTGATCAAAACACACATCTATATACCTGCATGGTAAATATACCATGCCTGATTGTGCAGTACCCCATCCATGTGCACTAATATACTTATGTTTGTTTGGTTGTGTTCAATTTAATGTAGGTGTCCCGGGAAACACATTTCAAATATGTTCAGCATATATAGGATCAACTCTGCTGGGTGACCTTCATACGGCTTGAAAACACAGATTTGGTTAACGACCACCTCAAACCCAGGGTTCATTTGTTTTTTTCATATATAGCGGAAAAAACAGCTTGCTGGCCTGCCCAAAGTCCTGCACCAATCGAGGTGCTGCCTCTTGCTCCTGCTCATCACCTGCAGAGGTGGATCGTTTGGCATAGAGCAGCCAGGAAGCTCATTAATGGAGCATTATCACCGACTGGTTTGGGTTTACCGCCGAATTCGTGTTCCTTACTTCAAAATTAAGTTTACTTTGCCATGATGCAGGAAGTGTACGTATAGGGATGTCTAAAAACAAAAAGTTTAATTTTGACCTCACCGTTTGGGTTATTGGAGCATATATATGTTGATTTCATTTAAATATATCTATTTAAATAACATTTGCCTCATGGCTGTTGTTGGTGCTTCTGTAAATTTAAATATATATATATATACCGCTATACTTGTGAACTAAATAGGACAATATCGGTATATATTCAGGTGGCGCAAAACTGAAGACCTTGGAACTCTTTTTGGGGATCGAGAATCATGTTGGCCATTATCCATGGAATGATGAACCCCTATACGAAAAGCATAGAGTTTTGCATGGCCACCCCGGGAAAGGGTATAGTATTGCATATGGTCAAACGAGATCATCACAAGTCATTTGGGGATTGCACCATCTATACTGTTGATTTTGGTTTAGGCAGTTCGAGTTCTCCTGCAAAGAGGTTTCACTATATGGGTCACCCTGAAAAACATGTGATAAAGCCTTTCCATTTGTACATATATATGGTCACAATGCCATCCAGCATCTGAGGTTTACAAGGTTGGCTGGTGGATGGCGCATTATGGGGCAAAAAGCGCAAAACGGGAGAAAATGTTTTCCAATAACAAATGGGTCGGCAGATTCTGTTTGGGCACCCTCACGAAAGCCCAGAGGGGGAAACTTACTTTGAAGACAACCAAACGGACTGCCAATGGCGGATATCAGGGAACAAAAGCATTGAAGTCCACCCAGCTGCCCAGCTCAAGAATGGAAGTCTTTGTTATTTACCTCGGTGTGTTTCTGTTTGGTGGGGGGTCAACTCAACCACTTAGGACCATCAACCCCTGTGATCCCTTGGTTTTCAAATTAAATTTAAGACTATATAGATTCATTGAATCTTACATATGGATTCAGAAGTGCATTGATGCACCCAAAGCAATGGCAGAATATCCAACATGTCTTTTTGTTGAACACCAAAGTTCATAGCCCCTTTTCAGCAATATTCCTTCCAAACCGCATTGATAAAGGGTGATGAGATTTAAAGTTGTATATATTCATATATACCTTAATTTTTGAATTGTGTATGTGCTGTAAACCCTCTATATAGGAAACAATTTGTAACCCCTGTTTGTTGATCCCGAGGGTATATCCTCGACTCTTTGGGAAGAAGGTCACCCACTTGATGCCAATGCTCACCACACAAGGGGAAGGTAAACCATCTGACCCAGCACCGCCCTTCAAGTCTGCGATCCCAGCATTTGCTGCAGCTCAATGGACTGATTGGCAAGAGGCACACCTGAAACAGGTGATACAGTACATCCGAGGTAACACACACTTGGATGCACCGCCAGAGTGGAGGGCTGTGTTTCCAAGGGCTATCTGAGATGGGTTAATAACAACAGTGGATTATCACATTGGCATGTGGTCCTCAGCTATAGGTGCCATTTCAAAATATGTATGATCCAAAAATAGTGCATCGATAAAATGAATCATGTACTTGCATCCAATGACTGACAAAGTATTTATCAATGTGATCTTTTGTAATTGTATGTCATTGTCTTTTGATTTCAGGCAAACCTCGATATGGCAAATACCATCAAATATCTATATGCATGTATAAACATTTGTTTGGGATGGTTGGTCCTTCTTCCCCCTGCGAAATTATCTTTTCTGAATGATCATTTACATATATTTTGCGGTTGCACCCCGTGACCTATATCATTTGAAGGGTTTGCCAATCTCACTTAGCTGTTTTCTATGGTGTTTTATTTGGGGTGATGTGGTTCTGGGTGGCACATGTTCGAAATTCCAGCTCCCTAAACCATGACAAAACAGAAAGACATGTACTTTTGGGTAAGTTGATGATGTTTTTTGGTCAAACATGACAATTTGTATCCCCAGTGACGCCTTGTGATTTTTATATGTTTTCCAAAAAGTGTAAGAGCGAAAAAACACAACAAAAGAATGTAAGATTGTTGTGTTTTTTTTGCTCGTGCTAAATCTTCCCGAATCGGGGATGCGTTCGGGATACGTTCTTTTTGCGTTCAATTACGTTCTTTTTGCGTTCAGGTGCGTTCAGGGGTACGTAAAATTTACGTAAAATTTACGCAAAAATCTTCTCGAATTTGACCCACCCAGATGCTCTCTGTTTTGCAACAATGGGTTTTGTTAAACCCTACAATTCGTGCACACAATGCCTTTAGATGGCATTATAGGATCTCAATTAGGAATTTGAGACTCTCTATAGTCAGGTATTTACCTGGTTAGCGACTTCACTGCTTCAGTATGACCAAAACATTGTTTAAAAGCCACGTGAACTTGAGTTACTTAAGTCGATATGTTTTGGTAAACCGGCCAGTTGACTCACACGATTGCAAACTTGGATATTCACCAATTCTAGCTCCATCCAATGCCTTATGTAAGATGAACCCGCAGCCGTGATTTTCTTGCCAGGTTGTGAAGGAGCTACTGTAGGATCTAGCCCCCCTTAGCTGACAGGTCCCATGTCTTCTCAGGATCTTGGGTCTCAGCAAACCCTTCCTAGCCGCACCTGGTCATGTGGCACACTTGCAGCTGGAGCAGAAGCCTGTCGGGCGATTTCAGGTGAAGCTTTTGACAAAGGTAATCTTCAATCGGCTTTGAAGGTGTCAAAGGGATGGGAACGGTGAGCAGGATGTGTAGGCCATAAAAGCCATGCAATTGGATTAGAGTTTTTAGCCACAAAAGGAAATGGATTGATATAGAAGTTGTTTACCCTGCAAGTCATCATTGTGAAAATTTCAAGTACCCTACAAGTGTTCAACCCATGTATATATATATATCAATTTGTCAGGATGCCTCTTCTTTACTCGCTACTTTGAGAGCCAAGAGAGCTGCCCCTGCTAATTCTAAAGCACCGGTGGCACCACAGCCACCAGCCGCCAGCCCTGCCCTTTGTTTCAGTTTGATCAACTTTTTGCTATATTTCATATATGTGTATATTGTATCGACTGCATGTATTTGATTCCTTCGCAATTCCCACAATATTGATGTTCCTGATTTTTTGGAATGTGAGCCCTTCTGTTTTGTTCACCCATGCGTGATAAAGGTAAAGATGGGCACTTTGGAATGTGAGCCCTTGTATACTCATGCAAATCTGATATTTGATCCAAGGCAAGTGCTCCAGCAGTGCCAAGCCCACACAGTGCGCCTCCACCCATCTGGGAAGCTGAAACGCAGCCCGATGCCCCTCGACGTTTTTGGGTTTTCTGTGACGGTGGTGAGGACCAGGTGAGGAACCTTTATTGGGTATATATATATATATTTACCACGTCTTATATATATATATATGTACTTTTACTTTTAAATTACCTTGCCTGACTTACACTCCGGATTTTAGGTTCCTTGATCCCGGTATATACCCTTTATTTAGTTTATTGGTTGTGTATCCTGCCATTGTGAAGGCTGAACTCTCAGCGTCCCTTCAACGTGGTGTTCCTCCTAAGGACTGTTGGTTGAGGGTGTGCAGAACGTGTGATTTGATCCCCCTTCAAAAACCTTCAAAAGATATATGTTTCATAACGTTTTTGTTTCTGCAGGAGATTCATTGGTCAAACTTTGTTATATAGTGAAAAAGATTCGGACACGCAACTAAATGTCGATTTGTTACATCGAGTGTGCATATATATAATATATTTGTTTATATATTTATTTCACAATAAAGATCGAAAAGAACAGTGTGCATGTGTATATATATAAAGGTATATATATATATATATTCATATATTTATATATATGTAAAAATCTATAGATGTTTGCAATGTAAGTATATACGCATGTAAGCATATCTTTATATGGCTTGATCGGGAAACGATTGGTACCATTCAGCATTGACTATATAGTGGATTGCTTTCATCATTTCAAAACATCTGACACTCTTGACTATGTTTGTTGATATATCGCCCGCCCCGCAGGACTCTTCTGGGACATCTTCGGGGTCTTCAGCTGATGCTTTGGGGATGTTGGACCCTGAACTGCTAAGGGCTGTTGCTGCCGCGTTGGAAGGACAAAGCACGGCTAAACCCACTGCTACCCCGGGATCCATCGCTACCCCTCCAAATCCAGCAGCTAATTCCACACCTGCACCATCTGAAGCTGTTCCTGAAAAAGGGGCCAAAGAATATGATGATACCATAGTCACCCCAGAGGATGGAAAACCAGTTTCTTGGATTCAATGCATTTACCAATGAGTGTATTTGAAAATTCAGAACAATGGAACAATGGAACATTTTTTGTATATACCTCAACTCTATACTCCATCCATGGCTACTGAAACCACACCCCAGGTTTTGGGTCATGACGCATTGAGAATGCGGTTACGCAGAATGGTGGAGGTTAAACCGAATGGCAAATGTCATTGTGACCAGCAAACCCGTGAAGATTACAACAACCCGGAACGTAGGGAGTGGTTGGAGATGGCCCTTCTCCAAGCGATTAAGAAGCATGGAACCCACCGACATGCCTTTACGAAGATTCGGGTCAGGGGTTGTCAAAACAAAGCTTTTTCAAAAACTGCATGTTTGAACATCTATACGGGTACATGGTTCAGTTTTCCTTAAATTGTTCAAAGGTTTAGCCTTGTTGTAAGGATCGCACTTTGTCAATCATAGACGTGGCATCAACCAAACCATTCTATATCCCGATCTTCACCGCCCTACAGGCTGAATTCACCACACGTGTGGTGATGGTGCGTGAAAGGATGCAGCTTCGTGAACAAGAGATCCATGGAACTTGGCTGACTGAAGCCAAGATGTCCCAGAAGAAGTATAGTGCGACACATGTTTGCATATATTTCTGAGGTGTTCAAACGTACATGCAGCTATATTGCATAATATGTTCACGTCACATTTGTTTTGTTGATGGATGAAGTAAGAATGAATCAACCTTTTTGAGCCATAACGTATGTGTATATATAGGGCTCGATCTACCTAAGGAAGGACATCACGGCAATTGTGTCCTTTTGTTCCAAGTTCCCGAACACGCTGGTGAGGACATCTTGATTTGTACATGGTGTTTTGAATTTCCAATTCTACCGATCGTTTTATACATCTGCATGTTACATTTGAAAATCATGACAAATCAAGTTGGGTGTTTAATTAAAGCACACCTACCACACCATGATTCAAAATGATGTTTATGTCGGGTTCTCCGGGAGGAGCTGGAAATATGACTCCAACGTCAACGAATACTTTGTGGAAGATGAGTGCAAGTCTCTGCTCAAACGCAGTGAGTTGCTGCGGGAACGTGAAGAAACGGAGTTGGATGTATCTAACCCAGTTGTTCCATGCACCATCAATGTTGGCATATACAATGACTGTTTCATTTTTGTATATACAGATTCACAGTGGAACAAAGGATTATCAATGTTTTTTTTCCGACCGAGTAATTAAGGACAAAGTATCCAAAGAAGCTCCATCTACAGCGGATCTCAAGTTGGACTTGTGGAAAGCAGACCCCAATGATCCCAGTCGTCTTGAAGTTATGGGTGAGAAGGCCGGTCTACGGCTGAAACCGCTATATGTGAGTATATATTTATATATATAACAAAAATGTTCCAAATCAACGATCATGTCACAAACACCCGGTCCTGAAATAGAAAATCCTTTTGCCTTTCCTGGCTCATCTGCTCGGCCAGGTGGTGCCAGACCTTGAGAAATTCATGCAGGCGATCCGTGACAAGATGACTGCGACCCAGGAGATGCAAGCGTTCTTGCAGGATCCAGAACTGCCACCCCCTCGTGGTCGGTATGATGTGTTGAAATCTTAGCACTTGATCTTAATATGGGTATGATGAACAACATAAACATTTATACAGATTTACCCATCCAAAACTTTCAGCTAAATAAGTAAAAAGCCACGCACCTACATCGTCAGTGCCATTATACTTGGTGATCTTGTTAGACCGAGTTTCTTTGAATTTCTGAGTATTTCCAATTATATAAAACGAATCTAGATTCCATCAACCCCCAAGGTTGAGCAAGGGACTTCAACAAGTTCAGAACAGCCTGGATGAGTCTTACAAGGGTTTTGCCATTATCTTGACCGACCTGAAGCTGGACCTTCCAGATTCCAAGTCGCCCCAATTCAAGCAGTTTCTTTAACGCAATGTTGAGCGATGTCCAACTTGATCATGCTCAGTTTACTTGACGATTTGTTTTTTTTGGGGGGGTATGTGATTCTTGTATACCATGCACTTATATTGTTATATATATTTATATATATAAATCATATAAAGCAAAAAGAAGTCAGCAGTGCTCTGCCATAGTCTTTCCAATCTTAGCCGTTTAAGATCAATCTTTTGTGTTTATATGTTCTTTTACTTTGCTTCCCCAATCTGTGCGATCGGCCTAT
>OMLO01004103.1_pt1 | contig 12106 bp, 6 predicted proteins | sample 1674811 | NCBI WGS metagenome assembly OMLO01 (sample SAMN06265003, study PRJEB25207) | coral metagenome | isolation source: Coral host | place: Mexico:La Bocana,Puerto Morelos, Mexico | collected 2008-11-13
GCCGAAACCACCAAAAATACAAACGTCGAATGGAACAGCTAAGAGTGAATTGGGACAGCAGTCAGTGGATTGGAACAGCGGTCATCATGACGTCACCATTGCGAAATTTGGCGCAAACCGACGCCGTGAAATATTACTGACCGAAACAACAACAAAGTCGTGAGGTAGTTATACGTTTTCTTAGCTATTATTTTGTAAAACTCTTACTCATCCAAGAAAGATTTCGGTAAAAGAGATTAAAGAAGAAAAGCTCCGTAATGAATTTTCTGATAAACAAATTTGGCGAGAAATATCATGGACCTGAATTCAAAATAGATCTTCCAAAAAAAGCTAAAGTTTAAAACGTGTCAAAAGTTAGTTGAAAGTATCGAAACTCGACTCAATAAATTCTCGAACGGTCTCGATAAATTCTCGAACGGCCTCGAATGTCTCGAAACTCGACTCAAGCCTCGATCCTCAAAGTTTTCGAGAATCGAGAATCGAGTTTCGAGTATTGAGTTTCGAGGGACTGTCACCTTACCTTTGAGCGGTACTGTATGCATAGCAAGAACTTGTGATTGGTCTACAAAAATCACGCCACTGTCAGACTAGACTCAAATGGCTTCACATGGAATGAAAACTTACAGCAAAAACAGAATTGAACTGCAAAATCTACAAATCTTTACAGCGGTGATTATGTTAGCGTGAACACCTAAAATATGTCTGGAATGTTTATTGTGTTGTAACCAATCACAGGCAAGATCTTCACACCACAGAAACCACAGGCAATGAACGGTTTCCTATCGGTCATAGAACAAATTATTTTCGTTCATTTAAGGATGCAAGCTATCTTATTGGGGATTTAAAAGACCGCTGTGCTGAGGACTGCATCCAGTATGTTGTTCAATTTTAGAATGGAATATTTTAGAAACCAATGAAACGCGACAACAACCACATTTCCATGCAACGAGTACCGGGAACGTCACTTGCACAGGAAGACAATAAAAAATGAACAATCGTGATGTTTTCGTTTCTCACTGCATAATCCTTGCTAAAACTTTTTTTGAACAAGGGGATTTTATGTGGGTTAATGATTGAACCTTCAATCACACTACATGTACTGTGCCGGCAGAAGTTCCTTGATCACAAGATCGCAATCAGAAAACAGAATTCAACATCTATGGTGGCAGACTGTTGCATGTGTCGAGCAAATTGATTTCAAAATCACTCAAACCTGTATTCTGCGCTATTATAGCACATACATGTACTCTAAACAAATAGGAAGAAAAAGCAATTGTTTACTTGTAAAAAGGCATGTTAAAACAAAATGATAGGAAACCGTTCGTTGCCTGTGGTTTCTGTGGTGTGTAATATAATCACCGCTGTAACAAAAATGTTGGAAAATAAAGTCAGTTTCTGTTATCAAAGCAGCCTTGTGAGCCGAAAAGCTTTTATGTTGCCTTGAATATTTTTTTTTAAATTTATGCTCTTTATTGACAAAAGAAAAAGATTTTTTTTTACAACACATACAAAAGCATTACAGTTTATAAGAAAATAAATAAATAATCGTCTAACAAATTACTGATTGCTACACTAATTACACTTTATTTAGGAGAAATAAATTATATCACATTGGAAATTAAAACTAACATACATCAATAGATAGAAAGAAACAGACAAAACCAAAGTTTTTGGTATCTAAGCTTAACTAGTTAAAAAGGTACAACTTTCTTCCACTTTGATAGGTGTATTAATAGTTTATCACTTTTAGTGGCTATTATCTTTTCAATCTCCATAATGCGCTGCACATGCAGCTGAAACAATTAAAACAGTGGCGAGAGCTTCTTTTGTCTACAATAAAATATAGTTTGTTTCACTAAGATCAGGGGGTGATTAACTAACTTGGAATCATCCCTATTTCCTGTTATTCTGAGCATTATTTCTTGGTCAGTTGGTTGATTAAGAACATTGCCTAGGGAATTAACCCAAATGGTGAAAGCTTCCCAGAATGATTTCACATATTTGCAATCCACAAAGAGTAGAGGTAGAAAGAATATGCTTGGAAAACTTGCGGTTGCGGTCAACACTGCACGCCATTTGATTTGAGTTTTGAATGAAGGGAGCATTATGGATGGTGGAAATTTGTGTCCTCTGTGGTTGGTGATTCTCTAAACAGTTTGACATACACAGCATCAGAGACACCTTATAGCTGCGATATAGTTGGCCGTAAGCTGTGGTGAGTTAAACTTTTGTTGCTGTTGTGCCCTGAAATGGACTAAAACATTTGCGTTGGAAAGTAAGGTTAAGAAGTGATGAGTTGATGTTTCATTCCTGACATCAATATGTGCCAACAATTATTTTGAGATTGAGAAAAGTTCAGTTTTTTAAATAAATTAAAATGTAACAAACATTTTGTTTATTGTGTTTGTTAATTCAAGACGAAGCAAGACCAATTTTCTGTTTAGTTTTAAAGTCTCGCTGAACTGGCAACTGAGGTTGCTTGAGTATTTTGACGTCATCTGTGATCTATTTCGAAAAGATATTCAGTAAAAATCTGCAGTATGTGTTGAATTATAGAAACACAAGCCAAAGTTTAGGAGAATGCATAAATGCTGTGGGAACATGAGCTCACAGGCTAGTGTTTCTAAAGTATTTTTGAGTTCTCCCAAATTTTCATGAGCGTTTCTATATATAATTTATTAGAAACAAAGAGAATAAGTTTTCTATTTCTTTTAGAAAATACTGCAACAAAAAAAAGACAAACAACTTGTTTACTTGGATCATCAAAATGTAATTTATCTTTGCTCATTACTTTGCTTGGCTGCTGTTAATATTGGTACTCTCAGAAAGTTAAGTGGGGGTGTGGGGTGAGTGTCTTGACAGCCTTGTCCTTTTTGGACCAAAGTTTACAATTTCAGACCTGACCGTTAAATTCAATACCCTATTTCAGACCAGTCTTTTAATCAGTTCCCAAGTCCAGACCATTATTAAATGCAACATTAATGTGCTTTTCTTTTTAAGAAGGCTGCAAAACTGTACAGTGTTTTTGCTTTGTTGATGGTTTTTTTAAAAACACTCAATTCAAAACCAGTCCAAAACAGCTCAAAACCATTAACCATTTTTGTGTCTCATATACAATGTACATGTAACTCCCCCAGGTTAAAAGAAGTAGACCCACAAAGTGCACTAACTGATTAAAAAGTTGTCTTATTTATTAAGCTTATTACTGGTAATCAGACATAGAAATATGGGTGTAAAGTTCTCAATGAAATAGAATACCAGTTGATCCATTGCCTCCAAAACCCATGGAAATAATTGTTAGAGGTATCAAGTGAGATCAATGTATTTCTGAACAATAATTTTCAAAGTAGAAATTTTCAAGGTAGAAACATCAACTTGGAAAAAAAATCCAGATGGGATTTGAACCCACGACCCTCCGTGATCTAGTCGGATTCTCTAACCACTGAGCTACTGGAGACTCTATGGCGAGTATGGCTAAAATGTGGGTCTTTGAATGGAACCGCATCACGTGGTCACACAGCCAAATGATATCATGGTGCATATTAAAGTTCCTATAATATAAACAATCAATAGGCAAAGTTTGACAAAAATCTCAGTGCAGGTTCTATTTCAGTGGAATAACCTTAATTCAAGAGCAGAAAAGAAAAGACAAACACTTTATACGTCACTTTGAGTTTGCAAACTTACTAGGATGTTTAATGTATATGTTGTAGTTAAAAATTAAATTCAGGTAAAAATAATTTTACCCTAGTTTGATTCTCAATTTCCTTTGTCTACTAACCCTAATTATTCATAATCAATGAATAAGTAGGGTTAAGAGACAAAGAAATTTAATTTTTACACTGTACTAGAATTTAATTTTTAACTACAACATATATTTACCTTTATGAACATTAGAAAGTTATTTCAAGCATATTCTTTCAACTCCAGCAGTATTCAAGACATTATCCATCCTTTTTGGCTCACAGGGCTGCTCTGATGACAAAAACTACCTTGATTTTTCCAGCATTTTCTTTAAGATTTGTGGATTTCGCAGCTCAATTCTGCTTTCGCTGTAAGTTTTCATTTCATGGGAAGCCGTTCAAGTTAAGTTTGACAGTGGTGTGATTTTCCTGGACCAATCACAACTCTTTGCTACATACAGTAACTAATGAGATTGCTTCATTTTGTAGAGACAACAGATTATGTCAGATAACTTTTTTCGTGTTGCCAAAGTCGACAAAGGCGGGCTTTCAGGTAAAGATGAAAGATTTCAAAATAAAAAAAGCTGTCAATAGTAGTTTGTTTCTTTAATTGGACATGTCACTTGTTTCATTACACATTATGATTTCTAATGTTTATGCTGTTTTACGAGGCAAAATTTTGTTATGTTTACTTAATAATTAGGAAATTGAAAGATGTATTGATTTACTATGTTTGATTTGTTTTAGTACATTGTAGTGTGCAGGTAGTAGTAGCCCAGTTCAGCTCAGGACCTTCTCAAGAATATGACAAGCCAGTATTAAAGACTTCCATTCCTGGACCACGATCTAAGGTGCATCTTAAATTCCGTAAGCCACTCTTTTGAACAAGTACCTGTGATTAGTGTTGAGTGCATACTGTACATATGTATAGGCTTCTTCTATTTACATGTACAGTGCAGCTCAGAAATAAGTGAACCTCATACATGCAATCTACAAAGTGTTTTTTTGCATAATTATGTACACGTTTTTTTGCGTATACATATGCATTTGGTCATGCTCATATGTATGCATGCCCATATATACATGCACCCATAAATACATATATTATTATATTATTTATAATACTTACATTCCTTTTAAATTGACAGTAACCAAACATTACTTAAAATTCAGTGACATTTATACTTACATGTACAATACTACTGGATTGCAATGCTATTATACTTAGTACACGAAACAAAACTGTTTTGGATTGATGTTTTATGACATAATATTAGAACTTGAAAAGAGATCCAAATAATTTTGTGATTGTCTTAAACCATATTAAATTCCACAATTGGAAAATTGTTTTCATACAGTGATCACACACTTCCTAAATCCTCTACAACAGAACAAAGCACGGTCAAGGCTTCTTAGTTTGTTTTATGGTAAAGAATCTAGTGATGTCCCCATGCATTCAGCTGAATTTTCAAACCAAATTTACTTTATTTTCATGAGAAAAAGTGGTGACACAAGCTCTGATGAAGCACACTAAAATAAGCCAAACACAATCTTTGTTAGAATTGTTCAAATAATTTGATCGACTAACAAGAGGACAGTTGTCAATTGCAAACTGGACCAGGAAATCTGGCCACAGGAAGTTCGAAACTTGAGAATAAAATGTGCAATGACAAGATGTATTTGAAAGGAGCTACAGCTATTTACGGCTTGAAGCTGCTTGCAGCAAGATTAATGCCCAAACTGTACCATCAAAGTTAGAAAGGCTAGACTGCTCCCACTGGTTCTATATTGTACCCTGAGTACGGGAGAGAATATCAGAACAAGCTTTCAACTGATCACTCATTGGGTGAGCAATGATACAAAATAATTGTTGAGGTTCTCTTTGCTGAGATGACCGGAGATAGCTAGTAAGCAAACAAGTGTTACTAAACTGTCTGTAAGAGTATTTTGAGCATTTTTTACAAAAGTAAAGCTTCTCATCATGAACAAAGACAGCGCGATTGGTGTTTTCTGTAATTGTTTTACTTCTTAAGTATAGTCTCTGCCTTCAAACAAATACAATGGTTATGGAGCATTCAGTAGGTCCAGATATTGTTTATTTCGCTCCTTGTTTTGTTGGAATTTAACAAAATTTGTTATTTTAACTTACAGTTTTAAACACTACTGTAGTCATGTATTTACTGTAGACAAATAGCTCGTATCCACTGCGTTTGTCTGAGTCACAGTGATCGAATGTTAAATTTGGGTCAAATATGACAAAATTCTGAAGCAAAATTTTGAAAGCCAGTTTACGTACCGTCGTCAACCCATGCTTTGTTCTCTGATACAGCACATTGTTTCAGCCAATCAGGGCACATCAAAACTTTATTATGAAGTAGAATACAGCCGGGCACTAGATTAGCCAATCACAGCATGTATACTAACTGAGAAATGTAATATATGTAATAATAATACTGTATATGCATATTCCAAAAAACAAATGAAACTCTCTCTCTTTTCTTATTTGTGGCAGGCTGATGATCCACGTTTGTTATTTCTGAGCTGCACTGTATGTTTACTTTCAGTTTACAATGTAGTTTGAATATCATTAGTTTTTTAGCTCCATGCACCTTCTACTAGTTTTACTACATGTATAACCCCTGCAAAAAATGATGGCATGGTATGAAATGTTTCTTAAATGAGTTTGCTTAACAGAGTAATTACAATTACAATGTTTTTCATTATTTTTCATAAGCAATATACCCACTGCAGTGTAGGTTATAATTGATTTTTATCTGGTGTCCTTGGCAGGAGCTGCTAAATGAACTGTCACAAATGCAGGTGAGTTGTAAATCTTTCAGGAAAAGGTCAAGACAGTAGAAAGCAAATAATTGTGATTTTTAAGAACAACATTTTTTAATTTATAAGACATGTTTGATGTATTTAACATCAATGTCAGTTACAGAATGTTTGAAAAACCATTAGGACTATACAACAAATAGGCAAAACATGTATAATTAATTATGATTAAGTGACAAAAATTGATTACATATGTGAGTGAGTTAGTTATTTGAAAGAATGTAAAGCCTAAAGCATAAGTGTCAGGTTGACATGATGAACTTGTTGATTTAAGGTTACCGTGCACCTTCAGGGGTGTCTCAAGTCAAAATGATGTAGCATGCGCGTGTTAAACTGCAGATACCTAAACCCCTATATCAAATTGAAGCTTATAAGACAGGCTAGCTAACCACATCCACCATTTTGTGATATTATGAATCGTCAAATTTTCCACGACATCAACACATGTAAATGCGAGCATCTGATTCGACTTGTGACCGCTTTAACTCAAAGCAAATTTTATATTTCGCTAATTTGATTTGTTTTTCGGTTTCCGGAGCCAAAGTACTCAAAAACCGTGTCTGCATTTTGTCAAATTTGACTGCATTAAAAAGTTACAGAGTATTTTTAAAACAGGGCCAAAAATAATTTTAGTGATCGTGCAGAAATAGCTCTCAACAAAGAAGTTTTGAGAAATTCAAAAATCGCTGACACGGTTTTGTTCTTGGTATGTTAAACAAACTTCCCTCCAAATTTGGAGTCAGTTGAACAAATTCCATTTGAGTTGTAGCTCTTAAAAGTGACACTATCTGGCAGAAAATTCGATTCAAGGAAACGGCTTTAGAAAAATCGCTCTATTCGTTAACAAACTCTGCCCACAAAGTACCCGCAAACACCTCAGATAACTGGGCAAATCAGCGCAGGGACGGTTTTCTTCCCGGTAACCCCGCTGATGAAATTTTTGCTCAACCTATCTACACACGAAGTCTTCAAAATTTTGAGTGAAGCTTCAATGTGAATACTACTTTTACCGTTTCTGTATGTTGGGAATGATAAAAAAGGCTACCAAGGCTCGCTCTAAAACCAGTGAGCTCAGATGAGCCGGATGAAAGAATTGATGCAGAGAAAGCGTGACAGTTTCGAACAAAGACAGACATTTTAAACAAGAGATGCTTGTGGCGATGGCGACAATCGGTTATGTTCAGCAAATCCTTTTTATGAAAATTATTTACAGTATTTCTGCGCGATGAAGGTGATTTTCAAGTGCGAAGATGATCATTATTAATTTTTTAAAAACTAACTAAAAATCTCCCTATGAACTCGCCAGTTCAGAAAAAGATTCCCACGAAAATCGTCTTGGTTGACTGCATACACGTCAACGGGTTGTCAACAGCCTGTCAGTCAGAAGGGAAAGTTTTACTTCCGGTCAAATCTAAAACCGTGTTTTCTCCGCCATAATTTTATATTTTTCAGTAACTTTTTTTTATAGATGAAAGATCATGCTTAGGACAATTCATTTACCAAAAAATCAAAATTTCAAGAAAATGGTCGGTCTGAAGGTGCACGGTAACCTTAAATTAAGCTTTTCCTAATTTATATGCATCTAGCCTCCTTAAGTGTAAGCTAAAATTTACATGTAGGGGTGGAATCAAGGATTTTGAAACAATCTGCAAAGCAACATTGATGACAAATTTCTGAGCTTTGTACAGTACATGTACGTGTTTGAAGATGTGTGAGGACCATTTTTCCACATGGAAAAGGAAAAATGATGATCAGTTTCACCCATATAGCAAGCATTACAACAAGCACAAGTAAATTTGTAAATCGCACATGACATGGTAAAAACTAATTTGATGTTAATTTGATGTTAAGGTCATTGCATTAACAATTAACAAGGCGGTGTATTCTGCTTTGAGCTATAGTAGAAAAGTGGCCTAAATAAGGTAACTGATAAAAGTATTTTTTATCCTGTGAAGTAGTATTAGAGGAAGGAGACAAACTTAGACAGACTTATTGACAAACTTATTGATGAGATGTATAGGGAAAAGATTCTTGTGCAAAATGAAAACTAGTTTCATAATGTCCTTGTGGAAGCCCAGCCAAGTATTGTAGATTTTAAAGCCCCATTACCTACAGTGCAGCTCAGATATATCCGAACAAAAATATATGCGTAATATGCGTCAACCCAATACGCGTATATGCGTATTGATATACGCATATATACGCGTATTCGCATACGCACATACGTGTATACAGTACATAGACGTATGCTTGATTAGTATGTATGAGCTAACCTATTGATTTTTCTTCTGTTAACAGGTCATTGTTGTATTCAATGGCTTGACAGCTTGCCACAGAGCGAGAGTTTTCTTTTTTTGAATATGCGTATACAGTATACGCGCATATGCCTTCAGACGAGACTTCTAAGCAAATGCTGAAACTAACATTTTGCAATTGGCCACTTGAATGAAATGAACGATTTGTGTCAAATGAAACCATTTTTTCAACGAGGGCCTTCAGACAATGAACACTTCGCAAGCGACTTCCAGTCGCGTGCCGAAACACAAGAGATTTTCCTTGAAGAAAAAGAACTAAACGTGAGCGGTGCATCATAGAAACTTTGATAAACATTTTTTTTGTCAAGAAAGAGTATTTTGCCATTTAAATGCATGATCTGTGTCAAATATAACCGGAGATATCATTTTTTCGACTAGTATCTTCAGAATGCTAATTCAAACAATAAACATTTCACAAATGAGTTGCCAACACGTGCTGAAATACAGATACATAAAGTTCACGTGTTGAAATAGAGAGTTCGAGTTCAAGCGAATGTTTCAATTTTCTTTCCAATTTTACTAGCTCAAGATCAAGCAAGTTTTGGTTTTAATAAACGGAAGTTTGGTAGAGTGATTGAATACTCGAAATATAAGATAGCTTTCATTGATCGGCATGATGTTTTAACAATATGCAAATTTTGCTTTGAAGCATTTTCATTCCCAAGAAATATAATGTTCTTTGTTTGACTAACAATGCTCCACATAAAGAAACTTATGGGAATGCATAACAAAGAGACATACGCGCGTATATACGCGTATATGTGTGCATATATACTCGTATATGTGCGCGTATTGACATACGCGTATACGCAAAATACGCTCATATGATACGTGTATGCGTAGTTCGCTTATATCTGAGCTGCACTGTATTGTCCTGATAAGACCAATTTTGTATCACAGACGTGTGAAACTGAGGAAATTAGTGAGCAGACTCAGACTAGTACAGTCTTTTTACAGACTGTACTAGACGTAAGGTGGTGTTCGGCCCATATTTTCCAAGTGCGTGTAATAAGTCAAGGTTTACAGTTGGGACAAGTTTTGTTGCTATGGGACACTTTCCTTTGTTCAAAACTGCATATCAACCTTAATTATATTAAAGCGCTAAAATTGTGGGTAAGACTTTGAAGTATTTTTTGTTTCAAGGTTAAAGTGATTTAACATTCAATGAACAAGACTCCTAAAGGCTCGACTTTGGATGTCTTTCAAAAAACTTTTTTTCCAAAATTTGAGTTGCTAAACTCAGGGTGCGGCTTATCTGCGGGTGTTTACAGTACTCAGCTACCATCAACTCCCAGGCAGCCATCAACTACTCAGCTACCATCAACTCTCACGCAGCCATCAACGACTCAGCAGCTAACAACTCCCTGGCAGCCATCAACAACCAGACTACATGTAATGTCAACTCCCCGGTGGTGACTGAGCGTCGAGTCACCGCAACTGGCCAGTATCCTGTCGCCAATTGGGTATACTGTGCCACGCAGTCTGTTTGGGAGCCTGTCAGACAGCCAGCCAGAAGTCATCGGATTACTGAACCAAATCTCCGAACAACAAAAAGAAAGCATTCACTGTCACAAGCTGACACTCCAATGCATCGATGCACTCATCGCCATTCTTGGCAGCCCCACCGAGCCCGCACCAGCTAGCTTCACTCATTAGCCAGCCATTATCACCACCAGCCCCACCGAGGGAACCTTTAGAAACATCTGCCTAACACCTTGAACCTTCTGCACCACCAGCTGAGCCGTTCTCGCCGCCCAACCAACTTGATGATGAGGATGAGGTTATCTTCCAGTTACGAGCAAAATTGACATCGGCAAAGAACTTTTTGGTAAATCTTGTCCGTTTTTATTTTACCCCTCGAGAACTTGATTGCAGAAATGTAAGGGGGGTTGGGAACAAACTTCCCCTCGATCCTGTCAAATTTGAAAAAGGTATGGACACAGTATTAAAGTTTTTCCCTTCCTCTGGAAATCAACAAGATGTTTTGTGGTGTGATTGCCGTAAAGCAATCAATGGATATTTGAGGAATAGGAAACCAGTGAATATACAATGTAAGAAAACTTAGCTTTCAGAACTATAGATCTTGTCTTACTTTTGTTTGCAATGTTTGTTAATTTTTAATTTACAATTAGTCAAGAAGAAGTTATTGTTCGTAATGCATTTATAAACTTAGGTTGAAGAAAACTTTTTTAACTGTAAAAAGTTTGTTTTCTTTTTGCTTGTCCTTGCGAGTTGACTAGTCGGCACGTGACGCTTCAATAGAAAATCAATTCACAAACAAGACTGTCGGCGAGTTCGAAAAGACCAAAAGTTTATCTTGCAAGAAAGTTAATAAATGTTCATGGCGCACCATATAAACTCTAGTAGAACATCGCTTCTACTTATTGAAATCACTTTACCATTTAAAATCGCCTATTTATGTCAAATAGAACCAGAGATACTATTTTTTTGGGTACTAAGCCGTGTCGCTTCAATAGACAATTCACAAACAAGTCCCACTGGCTGGGGTGATTTATCTTGCAAAAAAGTTAATAAACATGACAAATGTTCACGGCGCATCATATAAACTCTACTAGAATATCGTTTCTACTCATTGAAAGCACTTTACCATTTAAATCGCTCATTTATGCCAAATAGAACCAGAGATAATTATGATTTTTTTTCACTACTAAGCCGTGTCACTTCAACAGACAATCAATTTCACAAACGAGTCTTGCCAGCGCGTGTGAAAAGATCGAAAGTTCATCTTGCAAAAAAGTTAATAAACATGATAAATGTTCACGGTGCATCATATTAACTTTAATAGAACATCGTTTCTACTTATGAGAATCTTTTCACCGTTTAAATTGCCCATTTACACCAAATAGAACCAGAGATATGATTCATGGTGCATCATATAAACTCTATTAGAATATCGTTTCTACTCATTGAAATCACTTTACCGTTTAAATCGCCCATTTATGCTAAATAGAACCAGAGATATGATTTTCGGTACTAAGCCGTGTTGCCTCAGTAGACAATCAATTCCCAAACAAGTCTCATGGCGCGTGCAATTTATCTTGCAAAAAAGTTAAAAAATATGAAAATAGATGTGAAATAGAACCAGATATATGGTTTTTTTGATACTAGTCTTGTCTTAAGGACGTTCACGCTAATTGTTTTTGCGCATCCTTACTGCGCACGAAATTCACATGCCACGTCATGCATCGAGTGCGCGCGCTAAGTAGTAAAGTGAACAATAATAGGGCAAATGGCCATCGCTTTGACTTT
>OMLO01004104.1_pt1 | contig 12103 bp, 7 predicted proteins | sample 1674811 | NCBI WGS metagenome assembly OMLO01 (sample SAMN06265003, study PRJEB25207) | coral metagenome | isolation source: Coral host | place: Mexico:La Bocana,Puerto Morelos, Mexico | collected 2008-11-13
TCCTACCCTGCTGTAAGCATGCGAGTGGTCATCAAAAATGTTGTGAGTAATTTGTATACCGATTTGAACAAACCAGAGACGTAGTACAAATTAATAAATAAAGATGACATCTCTCAAATCAGTTCAATACATCTCAGTTACACTTTGCCTTTACCTCGTCGCCCTGGCAAGGCTGGACATGTTGTGGACGTCCATTCTCGTTTCGCCCTGGTCGCCAGTAGACCCAGAAAGTATCATTCTTTTCGGACAGTCCGACCGAACGAGCTCGTCTCCTTCGTAAGGGTGGAATGATCTGCAGTCTTGATAGGATATTTTGCGCTTGTACTTGGTATTCTTCTCGTGAAAAAAGTTCCTCACAGCTAGCAGCAGGACAAGATGGGTGAATCAACCGACTCGATGCGCTACCCATGATGGTCACGATGATTTATCACAACTGTTCTCTGTCGCGTTGAGATGTGAGCCTTAGCCGTGTTTAAGATAATCCAAATGTAGCTCTGTCGTCAAAACAGTACCACTCCCTTCTCACCTTTGTGTGGCTTCGTTGTTGCCCAGTTCCTAAGCCTCAATATTTCGTCGCGGTTATTTTTTCTTCGGGTGACGTGGTCCGGGGCGAAAATTGTGACGTAGCCAAAAATCCCAAAAGTGAGACAATTTTCTCTCACTGGGTATTTCATTTCTGGGAGAGTGAGCGCTGACGAAAAGCAGTTTAAACTCCCCGCTTTTAGTTAAATGTTAAGCGGGTCACGTGGATCCAAACGGACATTGTCGAGGCGGAAGCATCGGTGCTTTCAATCCACAGGCAAATACTGATTACGCAAAAAAGTTCAGCCTTTCATGCCACTCCCTTCTCGCCTGTGTGTGGCTTCTTTAGAGGGCGGCTCATCTCTCTCATAAATAAATAAGCCAAATACAATCTGACGATGACGCGGAAATTCAGTAGAAGGCGCTTTGTGATCCTGTTCCTTTTGTCGTTAGTTATTTTGTCTTACTCATTTTGTTACATAGCAATTCCTTGAGGCACCTTTCCTTCAAGGCGAAATAGCAAAATACAAATGCAAATTGCAACGCGTAGACTATGGAAAGGAAAGTCTCCAGAAACCACGATCCTTTTCATAAAAAAAAACAACAACAAAAAACAAACAAAAGAAAAGAATTCGAGGCCTCAGGGAGAAACTGGAAGACGAGACAGCATTACGTACAGCGGTTTCTCTCGCTGCGCATTTGCACAAACTGTTATGGTGAACTTGAACACATGCTCACGAGCTAACTGAAACTTTAGTTTTCGGTTTCTGATTTCGTCCAAAGCATTGAGCGCTTGGTAACCGCTGACCACAAACACCAAGGCTTTGGGGACGAGAAAAATATACAACAACGTAACATGTAGAGCATTTAACACCGGGCTTAGAAATAGCTGAAAGAAAAGGGCCATGCGATAAACTTAGAAAACCTAGATCTAGATGTCGTACAAGAGATCTATAACGAGATTAAGAAAGCCCAACTATCATGGTAACCGAGGACAACAGACAAGGGTGGAGATTGAAAGCCAGTGCCAGGCCCCAACATTCAAACAAAACCGTGGTTTTGAACTCCCGGTCCTGGAGCGGGACGTTTTTACACATGGTTTCGGTCATGAAAAACCTCGTGACATTGGACAGTTTTCACCGTTCGAAACAAAATATTTTGATTCTGCCTAGTGACGTACTCTCTTGGTGTTTGTAAAATTAATATTGCGTGGCACAAAACCAATTTGAAATAGTGAACGATGTGAACAAGGACTTAACTTTTGTATGGTCAGAAAGTCGATTGGCGAAGGAATCGACGACTGTCAAACAGGCAATATTTTCATTTTGGCTTTAATTGAATTCTCTGTACAAAAATATTATTATAATCCCCCCCTCCCCGGGTTTTCTTATAGACAGATTTGCTGCACAGATTTGGCTGCACAGCTAAAAAATAGCAAAAAAAATCGAGCTGGTGTCCTATTTTTGAAACGTAAAAAAAGAATCCCAGAAGCCATTGCCAACCCCTGAAAATCAACCTACAGACGAAAAACACGTCCCAGAAAATTATCCACCACCCCCTATGAAAAAATGAATGGTCTCTCCTATACTACCGTCCCTAGCCACAACGGCCTTTCATTAATAGCAAAGCTGTGGATGGTGCACTTGAACTGCAACATCGTCTCTTACACAAGTCTATGCGTTTGATATCTCGTGCAGTTCTTCAAACAAGGAATGGGAAATGATGACGCTAATGAAGAGGATGTGCTTATGTCGATGACGAAAGACGGTGATAACCACGACGACGATGACAATGACGATGACTATGATGACCATGACGACGATGATAACGAACGGCGACGACGATGACGTCGACGACTATGAGTATAACGACAGAAACCAATGTTGTATATCTTGTGTTGAAACACGTAGCTCAAAACCTTCACGAGCCACGAGTGCCTTGACGTTTAGCATTCTATCAAAAAGGGTCTGAGGGTGCGTTTCTTTAAGAATATCCAAGATTGGATTCAAAACTCCAGAAAAGGATTTTGCGTTTCTTTACTAAAGAGATCAATCCAAGATCACTGGGATCAGAGTGCATCTGAGGAACCGAAGAATCCGCTCTGGGCAAGGATTCTTCACAAGAAAATTGAAAGTGTGTTCCTTTTGTTGTTATTATTGCACATCGAGTTTTAGTTATGGTTGCTTCTTAACAGGACACAATTTCTCGTCGCTGGCTTGAATATTGCTCATATTCCCACTGCTGCTTCCACTGCTTCCCAGTAATGAATATCCATTGGCAACGGACTGTTCATATCACTACAGAACATGGCACACTAGAAGATAAACAGATGAAAATCGATTCATGTAGGAAAAACAAATAAATCACTGTTATATGCGCTTGCTGATTGGTTTGAAATCGTGTTTCCATAGCTGGATAGAAACACAGCACTCGTACGAGCTGTTGACATAATGATAGCGCGAGCAAAGAGAATTTTCATTTTGATTACCAAAGCAAACAAGTTGTTTTCCTCTTATTTCTCGCGGAGTTTTCTAAAAGGAATACGAAACATGTTCTCCGTTTTCCTTTCGAGTTTTATTATAAATCTACTAGCCTTCAAGCATGAATACCGTTCTCTGATTGGCTACACTACCCATTATTTATTCTGTTGCAGTGAGTAGCGTAGCAGTGTACGCTGGGAGCCGCTTCTTTGCGTTTTCAAAGTGTCTGCCAAGAGGATTTGGTTTAAGTTTTTTTTTTATTATAACAGAACAATTACATTATTCACTCTCGATTTCTATCCGTGATAGATCACTTGGGCTGCGCCTTTGTCCAGTATCATGCGACAGAAATCTTGTGCTGAATGTTTGGGGGAACTCGAAAAAGGTGTGGAAACACTCGCCTATGGCTCGTGTTCCTACGGCATTTTTCGTAATCCCAATCTTTCTCTTACTCGATACAAACACGGAGAACCTGTTCCAATTTCGTGAATAGAACCTGTTAAGAAACCTGACTGGCGTGAGGCTACAAATCCAACTAGCGACAAGGAGAGGGATGTTAACCCAGCATCTCCGGATTACATATCTAGCGCCCTAAATACTAGGCCACGTAACAACAAACAAATTAACCTGCCAAAAGGAGATCAGAGAAAAAGACAAGATCAGCTACATGATTGCTTTTCGACAACAAATATAAACAGGCCGACTTACTCCAATGCTCTCATTATGTCTTCCTGACGAGCGAGTGTAGGAGGCTGCTTTCGTGCTCTTTTGAACAAATCTGTTAGACTCTTCATACCAGGGTCGTTTCCTAAACCGAGTATCCAGCTTAAAGATATGCCCCTCAGTGCTGAAGATGTAGTTGGAAGCATATTGATTGACATGGTTCTTTTCATCGAATAACTATAAACGAAATAAATTGTCATCAGTAACTCGAACTTTGGTGCAATACAGTAACTTATTAGTAACCTTAACACGATTGTCAAATAACTGATCCTTTATTGTTTCAACGCTCAGGACACTGTGGCAGACAGGCAGGGTGACTGACTTGCTGAATAACTGAATAACTAGTCGACTGACGGACTGACTTTCTGTCTGTCTGTCTGTCTGTCCGAATGGCTGCCTGCCTGACTAATTAACTGAGTGACTGAGTGACTTACTGACTCACTAACAAAAGTTGTTGAGACATATGGAAATTACCATCATATTTTCCCTAGTTGTGAATTGTCCTCTCTCTCGTCGTGAGAGGTAGCCTCCCCTTCCCCCTTTTTCAATGTTGGAAACAAATAAACATCAACGAAGCGTTTTGCAACATTGTTTGGGGGGAGGGGGTAGACTATAGAGGAAAAATTTGTTTTCATTCAAAATAAAAGTATTATTGTTAGTTTGAAAGCGTTAGTTTTGCAAAATGTCTCAACACGTTTGTCCATGATTGTAGACTGACTCACTAACGGACTACCGACTCACCCACTGACCCACTGACTCACTGACTCAGACTCAATGACTCACTGACTCACTGACTCACTGACTCAGACTCACTGACTCACTGATCAATTGACTGAGCGAGTTACCGAGTGAATGAGTGACACCATGGAGATGAACGGGGATACGCACCAACAGACGGAATATGGACAATCGACTGATGGTGAACTTAATTTACCTGTAATACTCACAAGGTATAAATATTTGCTCGTTTCACTCAAGAAAAAGCTTTCCATTCTGTCCTCTTGAGTTTTGTCTTTAACATCATGCAAAGTAGCATAGCCACATCTACAGACAAACACAAAAACAAACAGCCTTACAGTCTATATACATGTAAAGAGAAGTATGATGCGTGCCTGCGCTCGAATTCTCGCCTACTAAGGCCAATGTGTATTGCCAACCATAAGGGCACCACCCGTCCTTTTTCATCCACGTTACTCTTTTCACTGTGGCATCTTAACACCAAATCATAACCATTATATTGAGAGAGGGAAGCCAAGAGATTTAAACACTAACCTGGCTTTGGAATGTTTTTCTATGTCCCTCATAATTTCCCGGCCAACGTGTAGATAGAACGGATGATGGGTGGCCTGTGATAGAACGTTAAATTGTAAGTTATAGTTATTAGCCTCACAGGCTAACCATCCAACGCTTGATATGGACTACTCAATCTCTGACCGCTGCTCTTTTAGATTATAGCACATCATAGTTTATTGCTTGAGAACAATAGCTCTGCTGAATGCTTTGTTCTTCGTTGAACTGACTATGGCATACTCGATACATATTCGAAGTAAGTACTTCATCATCTAGGTTAAATAGGCCGCAGGTCTTGTGGTTTACCAATTGCCAAATTAAAATTGGCAAGAATGCCACGTGTGCAGCGTTTTGAAAAATGCAGATATGGAATCTCAAAATAATACTTCACCGAGATAGACAATCAATTATGAGATAGTAATAAGCTATAAAGACGCAACGATGGTTAAGGATGGAGAAGATTAACTCGGATTGCAAACATTTACTAGGCTAAACTTTTGAAGATGTCCAAACCATGTCGAAGTAGCTCGTAGAAGCTCGCATGGAGTTTTTTTAAACGGTGCTTTTCTCAGTGAAAAGTTCGATACGACGACCAATCTGCAACATAGGGTTTGCGAGCGCATCTTGAAAAGTTCAAAGTCGTCGTTTGCAATCCGTGTGAATCTTCTCCATCCTTAACCATCCTTGTTCCGCTATGGTTTATTATTATTCCCTTGGTGTCTATCTGTCATGGTAAACTACTATTTTCAGGTTTCCTTTAATGAAAAGGTGATATTGTATGTGACCAAAATACCTCAAAATACCGTCACTGAGCTTCTTTCAACGTCAAGTAGATAATAAAGTAAGTATTGACGTACGGGTCGTACCTGATGTAATAGGTAAGTTGATTCTACCAACTCAGGTCTTAGTGGAGAGAAGTGCACGTCAGGTTGTTTTGTGTGCCAGTTAAATCTCTCTGGCATTGCTTCGTACTTTTTCCAGATCGCATAGTACAGAGCATGCGTGCAGATAGCTTCTTTGATGTCTCCCTTTAGTACCTAACGAAATGGTTCAGGGTTGTTACTATACACGTGGTTGCATGTTCGGTAAGTAAGCATGTCAAGCAAGGTCACCAAGTAATTTCAGTACTTTGTGATATAGTCTGTTAAAAACACTTTGGTTAGATGGTGATAAATACGACAGAAAAATAAAAAGGGACGAATCGATTTGATCCTTTGCGCTGCTTCCCAACCAACCGAAAACCTGTAGCAGTTTTTTTGCTATCTATCTAGGTGATCAAAACGTACTTTTTCCCCTGGAGCATGATGCATAGTTTTAGCCTGCGTCGCAGACGCTACATAACGCTGGATTTAAGGGTCCGTCTGTAACGCAATTAAGCTACATTGGGTGTATCAGTTTAACTCTTTGCGGTTCAAACTTGATTACTCTTTTGAATTCTTTTTTCATTATATGCCAGGCATACTTTATAATCAGCCAGTAACGTACAGATAGCCGATATTTGACCTATTACCTGAACTCCTGCAAAGGAAGCAGACAGTGCGTCAACCCATGTGTTGACCGTTTTGCCAGAGTTCATATTGACGTTGACGTAGAGAGGCGTCGTACCGTTACCCTCATTGCATTTTAGTCGACTGGAGAAGATAAAACCGAAACATGTCTTTAAACGAACCGAGCATTTTTCTAACAGACAGTGCAAACCTAACTATTTCAAACTTTCAAATAACAAACATAGCTGATGATAATATACAACTGTAAACATGACGATAACGTGTGATGTGTTGCATGCAGCCTGTGTTTGCGAAAAAGCAAAGTTAAAACTATGCGTTAAATCCAAAGAAAATGTGGCTGAGAAAGAAATAAAAGAGAGTTTGAAATATAACCGATTACGAACAAAACGTCTACATGTGAGTGGACTGTATTTACATGCATTTGCTGCTAAACAAAATAATTTATAATGCCAATAGTCAGAAAAACGTAAATGTGTCCCATCACAAGGGAGACATCTGCAGAAAAATCCTAACATTGAGTGTTGTTCCTACATGGATCACTGTAGTCTAGTACCGTAGATTCCCTTGCTAAACCAATCAGACGTAACATGGATGAAAACACGAATGTGTATCAGATACCACATTTGTGTATCCATATTCCACTTGTGTGGAACTGATTTTTGATTCCAATGTTTCTTTTCTTTAGTAATAATTTATCCTTAATTTCCATCTCGCAGGAGACCAGGTGTAGGATAAGAAAGTGACTGGAAACAACTCTATTCCCAAATTACTGAAAAATGCATGTTTCGGGCCCAGTAGTGAGTCGTTTGTGTGTTTTTTCAATGATTCAGTTGTTAAAAGACAACTCCAAAGCACGAGTCACTAAAAAACATACGAATTCATTGTAAAATTCTGTATCATCTCTGTACAGATTATTTTCTTACCCTTTTCGTAGAAATCTATTTATCGCTCTATAAATGTCATTAAATCTTTTCAAATCCTCTGTCTCACCAAACATTATGTAGCCCTACAAGTCAAACAAAATTACCTTCAGTCCGTGCTCAGAAGTCACAAGCTGTAAAGCAGAACATGCATGCACCCTACAATAAAAGCACCCTCAACAGCTATTTTTTAGCATCAACATTACAGTGATCAGAACTGAATTTCTCCTCATAATGCAAAAACAAGGTCAAGCATGAAGCTTACTAGAATTGAGGGAGGTTTAAGTGTGGCTGAGTGATTGGGGTGCCAGACTTGAAATCTGGTGTTGTTTTCTTGGTTTTAGGTAGACCCTAGATTAAGATGTTTTATTGTTTTCAATTGGTACTATTTACAAAAATTATAAACTAAACAGTTCAGGTCCTCAGTCATGGTTCTGGATTATTGGTGTGCCTTCTGCCAGTTGAGATTTTTAAGCCTATTTTGTGTACTTGAAATGTTGGTTTCTTTCAGCTCAAATACACTGTACAGGGTAGCACGCCTGTGAACTAACTACATGTACTTGTAGCTTTAAATCCCATTCACGGTTATTATTTCACCACAGCTATAAGCATTCAACATTTAACAATTTCATGAACTGGAAAATTGAAACTTGGCAAGTACATACACATCTGATATTAAATTGAACTACATACATGTAGGCTATAGCATGCCAAAATTTCATAATGGGAAACCTATCAACAACTACAGAGAATAAGAAACTTGATTTGCACCTTAAGAAGATACTCATAAAATGAGTCTAAGCCAGCTCCTAGTCCACTCATTTTCCCAGTCCAGTCCCCTGTCTCCACATTTATTACATTCCCTAGATGTACAGCAATCAATAAATGAATTACATGCCGGCCATTAGTTCTTTTATAATAAGAGCCTGAATTCTCACATGCTCACTGTTGGTACAAATGACAAGAGTGTACACCATAGTCCATGGCCATTTTATAAGTTGTAATACAACACAACACAAATTATTCTAACTTCCAGTTGTTTTCGCACACTTGTTTGCTCATGTCTAGCATTACAGCTACAAAAAAATTACATGATTGTGCATTTGATGCTCTTTAATTAGCTATTATTGAAATAAGTATAAGACAAGAACATCAAAATGTCATGTACCTCAAAGTTTTCGCTGCAACACATGATACAAGCCCAATTACCTCAAGCTCACCTAACAGTGATACTAAACTACGATAAGCTTCCTTACCAAGCAACCCAGTTTCCCGTGAACGGTGCTTCCAAAGAGCTGCCACAGCTTTCCGAGCTAAATTTTCAAACACTGGGTCTCCCAATAGCCTGCTTAGGATCCCAAACTCTAGCAACATAGTCCCGGCTCCAGCTGTACATGTTTCGTTATAAAGCATCGAAGGAAGTCCATCCAGTAAATTTATCTTTAAAGAAAAACTAAGACATTAAGTAAAACATGAATGTTTGACAAGGATAGATTGGGCTTAAGGCAGGAAAAAAAAAGGAAAACAAAAAAACCAACAACAACAAAAGAAACAAAAAACAGACCTATAAACAAGCAGAAATAAGAACAAAATAAAAATAATTTGTGATAACATCAACTTTTATGGATCTACATTGTATGAGCATGTACATTTATATGTTTTAAGTATCCCTTTAACTCAGGCTGTCAGAGCAAGAAATAGTCAAGATTGAAGAACAATGGTACAGCTGAAATACTTTTTAATTAGTGAATATACACACTTAATAAATATTGGTATGTAGCCATCAACAAAGTCACTTATATCGGTCTCAACTGCACTGAGCTGTTTTATCACTTCAAATAAAAGATTACATAATCTATAACCTCAAAAGCCTAGGCGTGCAACATAGAAAGAAAATATCCAGTGGAAATGCTGAATCGGATGTTTAAAGTGATACATGTAATGTATAGTTAAAACTATTATTATCCAACACTGCTTCGTAGAGTACAAATAAAGCGCAAAACGAGTACAAATATCACACGATATTTGTACTCGTCTCATTCCCCCAACCACGCGAAAGATCAAAAACCTTGGCAAGTCATAATTTTGGGGAAACGAAAACGTTGGATAATAAAACTCTTATTAGACATTTTAGTGTGTAGTATCGCTGTAAATTTTTACTCATCATTTGTATTTTGACTCTCCCTTCGGGCTCGCCAAAATACTGCATGACTCGTAAAAATATACAGCCATACTACACACTAAAACGTCTAATAAGATATATGCACTAGTTAAGAATGCAGCTCTAGGGACTTGGATGGTTGAATCACTGAAAACCTTGCGAGTATTTGAAATTTTCAATGTTTACCCTCTTTTAATATAATTTTTATTGTATACATGGCTGCATGGGTGGAGAGAGGCACAGTGAATGTAAACTGTCTTGTCCCAAAACACAATGTGTGTGCACAGTGATCCTGGTCAGAGCAGTGTCAGTGTCCTAATAAGTTAAGGATAATGGTTCTCCCTGTCTAAACAGCTACATGTATTATTAATTCTTAATTATTGGACTAATTTTATTTAGCTTACTTTCTCTAAGGATAATACTGACCCTAGGGTATGGTATTTCTGTTGCTGAACATTGAAAAGCTGCCAGCAGCCTATTTGCGATATCATGGGCAAGAACTAATAATTCATTATCATAGTCTGATGGCACCATGTCACCAAATGGTTGAAGAGGGTCCTTTATGATGAGGTGTGCAGAAAGAAGAGATCCTAGGACTCTAAAGTAGATAAATATAAATCTCGATTAGCATTTGTTTTGCTCAATAAGCTACAGCATACAACATTTTTATTAAATTTAATATAATTTTTAATTTAACTTTACCCTCCACGATGTTCACAAAACTGATTCTGCTAACTTGTAACTCAAAAATTGGCTGTTAAAACTAATGGAAATTGTTAAAACTAATGGAAATTGAGGAAATGAATAATGATTTACACCGCACCGATTTCTGCACCGATTTCTGCAAATATCTCTAATCTGCTAGTTAAAGTTAAAGTTACTGTAACTTTTCGATAAATCTAAATTTAAATTAAAATCTAATATTCTAAATTGTAATTAGTCGTGTTTCAACTGTGTAATCTTGATTACTGTATAACTAACTAATTAAATAACTGATTTCTTATTTTGTATGTACTTTGGGATTTTAACAGGGTTATATTTAGTACAATCATGTAATATTAATTATGTTCAATAACAGAGACAGCACTTGTTTTAGAAAGGTGGCCCGTCTACATGTAGAATAGCTTTGCTAATTGTTTGTCACCTAGGACTGTGGTGATATTGTAACACTAATATACAAATAAATTGAACTGAATTGAAATGATACTATGTTGAAATTTATATAGAGCTTTTTCGCCACAGGTGGCCAGCACACATAAATTAAATTTATAGATTAAAAAAAAAAACTCTTTATTAGGAAACAATTAATTCATTTGAACAAATCCCACAAGTTCGATTGGTTTGGTACACCAAAATGGCTGCCGCTTTGTTGTTTTGGAACACCAAATTAATATGGCTGTTGCTTTGTCATGGTAAAATGTTCTACTGTATAAGAACTTGCCATGTATGACTTGCTCTTTCCAAAGCAAAGGGAACAGAGATGTTGCATCATTTGTTACAACTTGTCAAATACATGTATCGAAGTACTTGTAAGTATGGTAAAACAGAACTGGAAGGCATAATAAATTATTTATGGCACACTGCACTCTCTGAACCAGATAATCTATCACCACAAAATGAAAATAAAATTTACCTAATATTCCTTACCTAATTGTTGCTTCAAAGACTTGAACTGTATTGTTCTTTTCAAATGTTACAGAGTCTATAACAAGCTGCACAGCTCGCTTAAATTCACTGCTATTTCCCATTATCTAACAAAAACAACAGTTCACTTTAATCAGTAATTAGCAGATGAGAATGGGCCCGTTTTTTTAATTATGCAAGTAGCTATTGCATAATTTACATATTATAAAAATCATCACAAGCATTATTATTAAGATTTATTTATCATTTTAATAAATATTACCAGTATTAAAAAATCAAGGTGTGTGTAGACTTACTGCTAATGTGCCAAGAGATTCTAATAGTCCTAATGAAAAATCTCCTAAAACATCATTGATGTTAATATTTGACCTGACGAGAGGAAAAGTATACCAACAGAGATTAGTAAACTACATGTGTCCTATGTGTACAAATACTTACTAACATTACCTAATGAATGTAACACATAACTTTGGGTTGATCCAGACTACACTAACAAAGTTACTGTATTTTTGGAGGTCCCGAAAATAAACTTTTGCTACAGTCTATAGTGATAACAGGATCATTTGTACTGAAGGCATCTGCTGTTGAATGATTTATCAATTTATACCCTTGATTGACCCTCCATCGCAGTGGCCTTATGGTTAGTGCGCTCGACTCCAGATCAAGAGGACCGGGTTCGTGACCTGGCCGGGGACATTGCATTGTGTTCTTGGGCAAGACACTTGACTCTCACAGTGCCTCCCTCCACCCATGCAGGTGTATACACTGTAAATGGGTACCGGCGAATTTAATGCTGGGGGTAACCCTACGATGGACTAGCATCCCATCCAGGGGGGAGTAGAAATATTCCTAGTC
>OMLO01004106.1_pt1 | contig 12102 bp, 6 predicted proteins | sample 1674811 | NCBI WGS metagenome assembly OMLO01 (sample SAMN06265003, study PRJEB25207) | coral metagenome | isolation source: Coral host | place: Mexico:La Bocana,Puerto Morelos, Mexico | collected 2008-11-13
CCGGTAATAGAAAGAGGATCCGGAGTAGGGGAAGGGAGAAGCTTGACGGAGGAGGAAGTGGAGCTGGATGATTTACGCCTAGGGCGTATACCATCACGGAGGATAATCTGACGCGCTTGTGAAGGACAAAAATAAATAGCGTAGGGAAGTGCGTGGTTAGGAAGAAGGGGTACAAGAGCCAGAGGAGAGGAGGGAGAGGGTTGGCCAGGGCCGCCAATCGGGTGAGGGACATGGTAGAGGAGAGACGAATGACAAGCTGGGAGGCCAGGGATCGACCAGGAGTAAAATGCCCAAGGTCGAAACGCATTCTTTGTTGCGGTTGTCGAAAGCAACGAGCGCAACAATCAGGTTGTCGGAAAGAGGTTTGTGAACGCCGTGAGAAGGGACCGTGAGGACGCAATTGCTGACTATTTCTTGGGTAGTGGTATCGAAGTTACCATGTATAAAGGGACACTGAATGATCATTGGAACTTTACTCGCAAACCCCATTAATGTCCAGTTGCCACACAGATACATAGTTCGGAACGGATCAAGTTAACAGCTCTTCGTCAACAGACAGCCCTACGTCCTCAAACTCTTCGTCGGATAATTCGGTTGCGCAAAACTGTGACTTAGCACTTGATTTTTTGTATTTTTTTTCCGCGGCAGCCGATCGAGCTCAAGGCGCCAACACCCCTGCCCACAAATATTATGCGACTGTACGACTAACGCAATGCATTAGAAAGAACCCTACCCAGTTTTGGCAGGATGCTACTTTTTGCCAACTCTAATCTACCAGGTTAAAATGGAAGACACGCCAAACTCCGAAAACAGAGCTCAAAAACCATTTCAACCCTGGACATGTTCATGACAGCGAATTTCCTCATGACTGCTCAAAGCAAAGTTCGGAACATCTCACTTTTTGGGCACTCACGAGGTGAATCCATTGAAGTTGGTCAGTTATAAGCTCCCAAGACCAAGAAGCTAGCATCTATTGTACTCCTGCAACTGACCCTGAAATTTGCAAAGCCAGTAAAACGGTCACACTGCTCAAATATGACCCACCTCTTCGAAGAATGCACCACTCAGCTAGAAATCAGTTCCCAACCACGCCACCGTCTCAACAGGTCAGTGTGCACGGCCTTGTAATGAGTGCCGATGAAAGCAAATGAAGAAGGTAGCTGTCATGAACCCGACCCCCCAAAAGGTCACCAAATGTAGATAGAAAGCTCGGAAAACCATCACGCTCCAAAACCAGAGATGAGTCACGAGTCCTGGAGGAGGCAAATCCTGGTGCACCCAATACCATGCTCGAGATTCATTGGCTACCACGGCCGCCGAAAAATTGGCCACCAAGGAGTGAATTTGGTCATACTGGGTATCAATGTCAAGCTGCAAAGCCTCCCAAAAAGGGTTCGCCCAGCGAGCTGCAAACCGCACCTCTGTGAATTCAAAGTCCAAAAGCAAAAAACCAGCATGATGAATGGCACAACGACCTCGCACCTGCCAAAATCCGCCATGGACGTCCAAACCTGACTGCGCAATTTGCAACTGAGGAAGCTGAAGATGCACCGATTGCACCAAGGCTTCCCACTGACTCAGGATGACACTGTCGTTACTACCCAGGAGAGCCGCACTAAAAGGGCCACGCAGCCAATCGATCAGAGCTTGGTTATGAGCAGCAGTGATGGTTCCTGTAGTTTTCACACAATGTAAATTGAGCAAATCAACGCCCTGCCACGCTCTCTGTGCCAAACCCACTGCACCGGTAGAAAAAGCCAGCACAGCCGAGGACGTAGACGCTGCTAAGCCAGTGCCATGGTCAATTGCTGAGGCGGCAGCCAACGACATCGATTCCGTAACTCGAGCAATTGACCCTGCAACCTTTGTTAGTTGTTCCAGGAATTGACCACTAGCACCATTGGCCAGCACCACAATGATGCAAGCCCAACCTAACAACGACTTGAACCACCGCTTCAAATACTTGCACCACTTCCAGAAACTCGCCAAGAAACCCCCTGACGGTTGGCGTCTCTGCGGACGAACTACTGTAGGAGGTCTAGCAGGTTCAGTAGGCAAAGAACTGGCGGATGGACCTCGACGCATGGATGAACCATCCAACTTTCGAAGTGGCATGCCCTTTGGCCTCAAGACTGGAGGCGGTGTTGAATGCCTTGCTCTCTTTGGTTTCTCTGGTTTTTCTACCTCCCTCTGCTCCAATAGGGGCGGAGCTGGGATATCCTCTGCGTCTATCTCCACCACTTGGGGGAATCCCATAGACTTTTCCACCAAAAACCCCAGGACCGAAAAATTCTGAGAAGTGTCGAATGGCTTCACCAAGTGCTGTACCAATCCCCCTAAGATGAAAAGCAGCTTCCACTTGCGAGGCCGAAACAATATCAAGGTAGGTCTTAAAGGATTGTTCTGAAGCCCAACGTCCTCTCTCCCTGATGTTGCTGATGTCCACACCTCGTGAACTTTCCTCCGTGGCAAAACCTGCCCGAGGTGAATGTGGGGTAAAACGAACCCCTGCTCCCAAGTGTTCCCCCACTTGAGCCAGGAGCTCCCGATACTGGGAATATGAAACTGGAAAAAGCAATGCGTTTGACTCTGTGCAATGCACCAAGCGCCATAAAAGCTTTGATACCTGCAAATCCCGCTCCCACTCCAAATAGGTGGTCTGTTCTCTTTGCACCTTTGTTCCAGTGCCAACCCCCAGACGAAAAATAAATCTAGGACAAGAAGAAGTAGACCTAAACACATGTTGCTCGCGAAGCCCCAAAAGTTCACTAGGCCTCAAACCTGTCAAGCACTGAACAACAAGACCTAGTGCAATGCGATGTTTGCCCAAAGCGGCCAAATGCAAAGCCAAAAGCTTCGCTGGCTCTGAAAGGAGAGGCACTGTATGTTGAATGCTGCGAGTCCGGCACAACCCCTTACTTGCTCTTTTGGTGTACACTAGTTGCCCTTTGAGAACCGGTAAATGAAATTCAAGGGACGCAACCAGCAATTCCAACTTAGAAAGAGTCAGGGACTGCTCTTGTTTGAAATCCAGCACTAACAGATCCAACTCCGCACCAGAAGTTGGGTTTGCCCTTCGCTGCACCAAAAAAGCAACAAACTCTGACAACGCACTACGATACCTCTTCAAAGTTGACACGTTCACCGACAAACAGTGATGGACATCCAAGTGCCTTGGCAAACAGGTGAGGGTGCTTTGGCCCCCACTCATTGGAGTCTCGAAGCTCTATCTGCGGGCATCTTCACTGATTGCACCCACGGCAAAATCAAACGAATAGCATAAACATTTAAACCCCAACACGAAGAACGACCCCTAGTGAAGACACTCTTGCACACCATGTTGTCTTGCAAGGTATACCAAATCTTTTCATGATTGGCACCTTCTGATGTCAGCCATCTCAACGCTTTGCAAACTGCACGTGCTTCTCCAATGGCTATTGGGTCAGAAAACTTCCACCGTCCATGCATGACAACCTTCCATCTATCTTCAAAAAACAAAGTGTCCGGCAAAACAGTGAATGGGATGGTAGGAACAATGACCCTCTCTGGATTGGAAAGGCCTTCATCGCTAAGATTGAGAGCGAAACCCGTCTGCTCCGCACTCACTCTCAAACAATCCAACTCCTGGGAAGATAACGGAGTAGTGCACACCCCAAACCCCCCGTGGTCAAAATCATTTCCCCCCATTGCATCGGTTGCCAACAACTCGTCACTAAATGGAAGGTCTACCTTCATCTCCATGAAACGAACAGCCCAAGCCATTTGAATCAACTCACATCTCACGGACGGCCAAAGACGAACTATCTGTCCTTGAAAGCGATCTATGAAGTTGTAAAGCACAAAAGGGACCGAATAGACATCTCTCCTAAGTTGGGCCCCGAACGACCACACACCTACTACTGCTCTCATCAGGTCCACGTTGATAAGACGGTGACTGCTGAGTTCGATCAAAGCTGAGTACAAAAGCATTCGTTTCTTCAAAGGCAAGGAGAAAACACGCTTCTCTGAGTTCCAAGCATACCCAATCACTTTGGAAAGCTCCTCATTCGTGACTCGCTCTGGAACAATGAACCCCAGCTTCTCCATGCCCTCCGCAATGCAAGTCATCAACTCATCGGCTTGTCTACTACTGGACTTCGAACAGAACACAACTGTATCATCAACATGAAGGTATACCCCTGCCTGTGATGGAGAGAGCAAAGTGTGTCGGAGCTCTACCTGTTCATTTAAAAGATCAAACCCCATCTCATAATCTCCGGCCGCTGGAAATGACCAAGCCGTAGGAATGGCCTGCACTCCCGCAGGAAGAAGATGCCCAGTTGGTCCCTCGCCTGTGCGGAGCATGCGTTGGGCTGTATCAACAATCATACGTGCAAGTTCCTCACACATTCGAGGTGGATATGTTTGCAAACGTCTCGTAAAAAAGTGACCCGCTACCATGACTGTTTTCCGAACCAAATTACGCCTCGGACATCTCGGTCTCAAACATGTGCTCTTTCACAACATGTTGACTGCAAACGCTGTTGTTTGGTTTTCAAACAAGTGCATCTAAACTGATGCTATAAGGGTGGATATATACACTATACAGTATGGGTATAAAGTTTAACACCCCGCCTCGAAATTCCCATGATTTGGTTTGACCAAGTGGGTATTTCGTTTTCCAAACAAATTCTAAACATGCCAATCCATCCCACAAGAAATCTAAGGAAACTGCACAAAGTGAAATGGATGCACAAACAAATTCTCACAACTCCAAAAGACGTTTCAAATGCCATGCTAGCATGAGGAAACATACATCGGATTTTCAAAGTGCAATGAAGGTTTCAGCAAAACCTCAGAGCTAAGGGCCACTGCACAACTTCATGCAAAAGTCACTGTAGGCCAAGGGATTTAGCCTACCCAGCATCGGCTCACAGGATCTCGAATACACCTGATAAATACAATATGTAAATAAGCCGACACTGCACTCATCTTGCAAATATGCCATTGTATATATATAGACCAATGCAGAATCTAGCAGAAATGCAGCCACATACCAAAGTAGGTGCATAACCCAAAACGATTCTCACACCAGTCATGTTGCATCTCCAATGCAACCTTCAAGACACCATACCAGCAAACGATACCAGCCATGATGTCATACACAATGAAGTAGGACAACTGCATGTCGCCCTCGTCAATGACATAGTCACACATAGTACAGCCACTCATATCTGCGTTCCAATGCGTCCAGTTCATCCAAGTCGTTTCTGTCGACTGCTTCCTGTCGAAGTCGCTCATAGACTCGAATGGCTCTGGTTCTTGAACGCTGCAAATCATGCATCTCAGGACAAGGGTGAGGTGGAGCATTAAGATCTTCACCTTCTCCATCGACATCCATGTCCTCATGGTGGTGTATGCTCATCCAGAGCTCAACATCAGAGCTCTCATCAAGCCGCTGATGTAAATATCGAGTAGCTTTCTCGCTCTCCGTCTCCACTGGTTCATCTTCTGCATATCTCCTGATTGGTGGCAATTCAACTGTATCAAGTAGAGCTGTCTGAGTACTAGTACTTTGAGAAAAGCTGGAACACTCGCCCGATCCTGGCGCACGATCAATGTCACCACGGTCTCCTGAAAACCAGCTCCTGATTGTCATGGGTACCCAGCTTGATCGCTCCTCTTGTTGCCGCTTCCAACGCATATAGGAGATAAAGGCATCCCTCTTGTCATTCCATTCATCTTGCTGCAAATCATCTGTTAATGCAGACCATGATGCCAAAGATGCTTTGTAACCTCGAATTTCATAGATAACCCACACACCAATGCAGGTCATCATGCAGAATACCAGCATCAACTGCCATATCTGCACCTCCACTGTCATAAATAAAATACCACCAAAATACTCACCATAGCCACCTGCAATGTCCATTGCAAAAGTCATTGCTGAAGTAGCACTCCCACTACAGTTCAGCGTCTCTGCATTGCACCGGCTCAAGGCGTTTTGGATCAACGAAAGTTGTGTGATGATGCTACCAATGTGGCTGATTTTCTGAATGGATTTTATGTTTTGCATATCTTCAATAACAGTGAAAATATCATTTTCGACAAAACCCAAATTGCAAAAACACATCAACTCAACCAGGCGCTTCTTAGCAAGTCGTTTCGTGCCAAGATCTGCTAGGTTCAAATCACCTGAAACTGCTGATACCAAATGTCGAGTTGTATGTATGAGCTTGCCATGTTGGTCACAACTGAAATCCTTTCTTAGCTTCACAAGAGTCTGCAACCAAAGAACACGACATGAAAGATGTCTGATTCTCCCAACACCTTGCCTCGACAAGATACCTCTTGCCGCACTCGAATCCAAAAGGTGGTGCACTACCACACCAACTCCTGTCAAAAACGAAACCATCTTTGCCAGCAAAATGCTATCGCATGCAGCACTAGAAGCTGCATAAACTTCGGCTTCACCAGAACTAAGCGAAATGACCTTCTGTGTTCTGCTCGAAGAATACATCAAGCAAGATCCCAAGCAGATGTACCCTCCTGACACTGACTTTCGATGTGACTTATTGGAAGCCCAGTCTGAATCTGAAAACACCTCAAGATGCAAACAATCTGGGTCCTCATAGTATTGGTGATGAACACCAACATTGTCACCTTTGTAGTGCAAACACAAACAAAGACCCTTTGTTCCATGAAGATACGAAACAAGATGCCTCAAAACATCCTTCTTTCTCACTGTAGGGGTAGCCATACCAGTCGAAAGCCACCTGATGGTGTGCTGACAGTGAGGAAGGTCTGTTGCAAGGTAAAGCAAAATGCCAACACATGATCGATAATGCGATGCCTCATCTGGATTTAGAGCTTCAGTGTCATCCTTCTCATCCAAGAGAGGATGGCCAGGAACCTTCTTCGGTCTACTTGTAGGTTTCACTCCTGTGATCTGCATAAGCTGCTCAATGTGCTTATGGTGCGTGCTGATGGTCAACATTCCATTTGAAATAAGACGATGTGTCCTCTTCAGGAAAGAAATCTCATCGCCTTCTTGTCTCAAGAAACTGCTACTCACCTTGTGATGAGTTTTCAACATAGGAATCAACTTGCCATCAACAAAATCAGATTTGCCACAAATCAACATGTCATCTACATGAAGCAAAATGTAGCATGATGAATCAACACTTCGAAGTAAATTGGGAGATTCTGGGCATTGGACCATATCTGCCTCTTTGCACAAAAGACTCGTGATTGCTTCATACCAAAGCTGAGAGCCTGTTCGTTGGCCAGGCAACACACGACCAAGCTGATATTGCATCACTTCACCACAAGCGCTGGTTAAGGATACAACAGTGAACTCCTTCTGAGGGACGGTCAGAAAAGCATCTCCTATGTCAACAGATGCCAAGATGTATCCAGCATGTCTCATTCTCAAATACAAAGTCTGAAGCAAACGACCACCCAATGCATTGCTTGCCGGTGAGAACAAATCTGTCCTTTCACTCAACCAAGCATACTCTCGTGCCACGAGCCTGCTACGACGAAGCCAACAATGCTTGTTATCAATGACTTTTTCTCTCCAGGTTCGAACAAATCTAGTGCTCAGATTCTTGGGCACAACACCTAACTCAGAAACTTCAGATGCAAGCAACACTTGCATATCACGAAGCCTTTGGATTTCCACACGATCTGCAACATCATCCAGCACCTTCAACTCCTGATCAGTAAGATTGGGCTCATGTGGAGTAAACTCGAAAATAAGCTTATCAAATTCAGAGTTGCTGCAAGTGCTGGACTCAAGATCGTAGTCCTCATAATCAATGGTGTTGTCATAGCCCTCCAACATATCGATCTCATCATCCTGAAATGAAAACTCAAGTTCTTCATCTTCATGTTGATCACGAACAGACATCACTTGGTCTGGCTGATCTACCTTGGCCTGTTTCGAAGGCCTGCTCGAACCCTCTAGATCAACTTCATCTCTTGCAACGTTGCCTCGTGGACTGGGAGGTCCAGTATTCAAAGAAGGATTTGGAACCCCTTCTTCAACTGTCCCCGCCTTAGCTGATATCCCAACGGGTGGTGGTTTCGATGCCCCATACCTGAACGGATCGTCAGGTGGTGGCTGTGCAAATGATACACCCTTTGATTTCAATGGTCTGGACATGCTAACTGCTGATGGTGCCTTTGAAGCACCAGTCTCACCTTCTTCACCTTGCTCTTGTTCACGTGATGCTGAAGCCTCAGCTTCTTCTGGTCTTGCCTGTTCACCATGTTCTTCATAATTCAATGCAGGAATTGGATCAGGACCTGCATATCTTCTGCTTTGAAACAACCTGTGGCCTAACGAAGCCATACCGTGATCCCAAGGTCCAACCTCAATGGTCCCAAGCATCTCAAGTTGGAAGTTGTCTCGGACTCTACGAATGGATCTAGAGACGAAAATGACACCTTCATGTGCAAGAAGATGCACATCATTGCTGAGTGTCTTACCTAGCCATATTGCTGGAAGCCACTTTGGATCACCTTTTCGATCCTGACGGATGAATCCAAAAACACGCTCACCGAACTGAGCTAAACGACCATTGTAGCAACGACCAGTGGCTCTCTCGAAAGCTGTTTGGCCGAATGAAACTCGAAAACGATTATGGATCCATGCTGCATGTGCAAGAGCCCAAGAAAACAGAGGATGAGTGCATGAGAATATCTGCTTGCCAGTGTTGCAACAACTTTCCAAATGACTAATCAAAATGCACGCATGACTCCTCACCAGCTCCACTGCACGTTCTGCTCCACCATTTGCCTGGTGGTTTCCAACAGCTGTTGGTTCAGGGGTCACTTTGATTCCCAACGATCTACAAGACTTGCACACTGCTTGAAGCAAAGCAATGGTGGATGGTTCTTCATCACATCTCAGCCTAACACTTTCATGTCCTGTTGAAACAATGAAACGAGTCAACTCACTAACGAGATATTGGAAACATTTACCACCTTTCGACAAAGTTGGTGCAGCCCCTATAAGGCCTGTATCCTTGTCGTGCATGGCCAAAAATGTGGCCTTGTCTGTGGATTCTTCTGCACTCCTTCCACAGAATCCAAAATCGAAGCTGACCAAAGATGATGAACTTCGAGAATCATCGGTTGCAACATGTTTATCTTGTCTGGCTCTAAAAGAAACACAAAGCTCACACCACTCCTCAAACGGCTCATGCGTCAGATTGTGCTTCTCGACCTGCTGTTTTGTTGGTTCAACAGGTCTCTTTTGAACATGAATTTCACGCTTAGATTCTGACCTCACTTGAGTCTCAACCGAGTGAGCTGCCATCAGCTCCTGAGTTTTGACAAAATTTTGAAGTCTCTGCAGATTAATTTTCTTGGATCCACGAGTGCTCAAGCCTAGTGTGTCACAGGCCGTACGGATGACTTTGAGTGGGCAACTGATATCTATCTTCACTCCTTCGACCATCACTGATCCATCTGTTGGTGCTGCAACAACACGATCATCTGGATCAGGCTCATCATTACCTGCACGTGGTGGCTCAACAATGCCCTCAGGAGGCACGGCTGGGACAGGATACGAAAGAAAATCTTCATCTTCATCATTACCATCTGGTGAAATTCCAAGGTCGACCATTGGAGAAGATGGCATAGCCACCTCATCCATTTCAAAGCCGAGAAACTCACAAGGAACTGCATAGTTGTGTGCAATGGTTATCATACGAATGACATTCTCACGATTAGGCACTGTATATTCCATATCACTGATTTCTTCAAGAGGTTGTGAATATTCAATGACTTCCCATCCAGTATTCTGATATTCGACCAACACAGTACGAAGCCACAACAAAGTGCGAGACGGGCATAGAGCTGTGTCCACACACGTGGGTGAGCTCGTCTCCATAGCCCACAAATCCTGATTGAATTCATTCCAACCAGGTGCTAAATTGGCCAAAGACGTCAAACGAATGGCATTCACTGATTGGGCTTCTGGCTCACCTGATGCTTCACTGATGTTGGCAATCTTGGAAATCACACCTTGCGTATACAGACTATTCTTTCTATAGTAAGTTGAAAAACTATAGCCATCTTTGCACAAATGAAGTTCACCATTGACACGTTTGAAATCCCATCCTGACCTCAACAAACGACCCAAGCAAATGATAGGCCCTGTCACGGAAGCCACCATGAATTGTTCTTTAATGATGACATCAGTACCCAAACAAACCTCTGCAACTCGACGTCCTCTCTGATGGATAGGTGCTCCCTGAGCATCTACAAACCTGGAAGAAGGATCAGTCTGCACTGCATGGCCCAAACTTGCACACTCAAGAGGCAAAACACTTGAATCAGCACCTGAATCCAGCAAGATTTCAACGATGTGGCCTCCACGGTCATGTGAAGGAATTGCACATATGCACTGAATATCACTACTTGCAGGAAGAAATGGTGAATATGTCCATGAATCATCATCGTCAGTGCAGCTCATGTCATGATGTTGAACAGCACAAATTCTGGAAAAAGAAATCGGATGCTCACACGAATATTGCTCGAATGCGGTCAAGTCTTGAACAAAGGGCACGTGTGGCCCAACATTGGAAACAGCTCGAATGTTTTGAACACTGGGCTGACTGGCTGGTGCATTGCTTGACGATGCACCTGTATTGCTTGACACAGCATTGCTTGAATCATCAACTGAATCACCATTGGTCTCATGAACTTGACGAACACCACCTGCAGCCTTGTCAGACTGCATCTTCCTGCAATCGGCCTTACGATGGCCAAACTTAAAGCAATAGGCACACTGATTTGGATCCAGCTTTTGGTAGCCAGATTGATACGATCCTTTGCCACTACCATCAGACTTCCCTTTAGAGAAATCCTTGCTCTTTCCTTTTCCTTTGGCGCTCCATGGTGAACCGCCTTTTCCTTTTCCATCTTTTCCCTTGCCTTTCGACTTGCCCTTTCCATCTTTGCCCTTTGATTTGCCTTTGCCCTTCCACGTTACAGCATCAATTTCCATTGGTGAAGGTCCAGAGTTGCCAGGTGATGCATAACTTCCCACAACACCAAGCTCTGTATGCACTTTAGAAGTGCTCCACGATGCAGTCACCACCTCATAGCTCATCACATAGCTACGAACCGATGCATACGTGCTGCTATCACTCATCTGAAGTTGTATGTGCTGTCTGATGTGATTAGGAAGACACTTGACTAAAATCGACAAAGCCAAATCGTCACTCACATCTTCACCAGAACACTTCTGATACTCTGATCTGAGACGCTCTAATCCTAAAACTTGCTCATGCAACGTCTTTTCCTTCACAAACATTGGGGCTTGCATATATGCCTGCAACAATGAAAGAGCTCGAGATTTACTTGAAGGCTGGAACTGCTGTAACAACTGTCGATACACCTCCAGGCCATTACGATCCTCTTGTTGCCTCAGAAGCCTGAGAGGCTTTCCACGAAGAATGCCCGTAAAAATCGAATACAGTTGCAATGCACGAGACTGCTCCTCACCATTCAGCTTACTTAGTTCGATGACAACTTTTGGATGCTCCTCTACGAACTTCAACTCCGTCTCAAATTTGCTGTCAGCATAGAACAACCAACTTTTGAAATTCAGAAGAAAGTCACGCCATGTCCTCTGATCTAAATCGATATCTTCCGACCCAAAATGATCTGGCTGCTTAATGATCTTGGAAGCTTCATTGAACTTTTGCTTACCACTCTGATCATTCTGTTTAGCAAAATCCTTGAGTGCCTGAGCTGCCTCTGAAGCAGCTGCCGCAGCTTGCACCGCCACCGCAAGAAGTTGTTCGGCTGAAGGAGCAGCCATGAGGAGCACGGCTGTCAACAAGTCTCAACTTCAAACTGCAATGCAAATGCCAAAAGAAGGTTAAACTGAAATCTCTGATATCTGTTGATGAATCAATGTATGAAGTCAGTTAGATACCATGCAAAATGCGGGCCGACGGAAAAAGGGCTTTTACCGAAAAGGTCTAGCTTTGCTCCTCCCCAAGTCACTTCAAGGATCTTTGGAGCTCCGCTACCATGACTGTTTTCCGAACCAAATTACGCCTCGGACATCTCGGTCTCAAACATGTGCTCTTTCACAACATG
>OMLO01004107.1_pt1 | contig 12100 bp, 3 predicted proteins | sample 1674811 | NCBI WGS metagenome assembly OMLO01 (sample SAMN06265003, study PRJEB25207) | coral metagenome | isolation source: Coral host | place: Mexico:La Bocana,Puerto Morelos, Mexico | collected 2008-11-13
GAATTCATCGCCCCTTATATATTTCCTTTAAATCCTGATTATGTTGCTGCTCGCTCCCTACGGTCGCTCCGCAGCAACAAAAATTATGGGCGCGTCTGAAAATTGCAACGTCTCATAGAACTATGCAGAAAATTAAGTGAGAGTAAGGATCATAAAAATGCACGAATGTCGATAAAAAAAGATGGCTCTATTCAGAATATTTGCATGTAATTCGAAGAACTGTGTTATTCGTGTACACTTGTAAACAAAGACGTATTTTGGGGTGCGGAGGCTGGGGGATGGGGTTTGGGGAAGACACACTACTAATCTACCATCTTATAGTTGTTTTGGGCGCCCTCCTTCCAATTTCTCATTTAAGAGTGTATTTTGGTTGTATTTTTTTGTCATACGTATATTATCAGAGGTAGAACTAAATTATTGTTGTTGTTCTTATCTGTTGCCAGATGAAGTTACTAAACCATATTGGGCCAACTGGTGAGAACAAATTGCTCATTTGACAACATGAATTCTTCGACCCTTTTTATAGACCCTAAAATTGTTTTATTTGTAGTAATCAATTGTTTTAAACATAAAAATCGTTAGGATTAGGCAATTTCCGCAAATCCTTAATTGGCCTTTTTAAGTGCGCATATATCATCGTGAATTTTTTTTTCCATCTTAAATGAGCTTGGAGTGGGAACGCGTAAACGGTTGCTCTGTCATTTTTCTTTAGCTTTTTTTTTTGTATTGGTGAGAAATTCCGGCATATTTTTTTACGCGCAAAACACGAAAAAGATTGTCCTAATATTAATCGAGAACTGGTTGCCCTAATAGCAATAGAATTTGTTCTGAAATTAAAGTTGTTTGCCGACAAGACATCTTGAACCATTTTAATTCCACTATTATGCCAAAATTGGAATAAAGTCGGTTTTTATCCTAAAAGAAGTCCAAAACTAATCAGCTGTCTTTTTTTCTTTAAAAAGCTTCCTAACAGCTTCTGTGTTAAGCAGAATGCTGAGAAGTTAAACAACTCCACGAGGTTTTAAATGAACAACCGGTACACCTTAAGAAAACGTTTTAAATTTAAGTTACTTTATGGGCTCCTGATGGCATCCAGTGACGAACAGGTTTCAGCGCATTGAAACATTTACTTACCAGCTTAAGATTTTCCTGTCCTCAAAACAGAAGTTATAACGGCCAAAAAGATCTTGATCTTAGTCCCAACCAGAAGGAAAAGATAATTTTGAGAAACCTATCAGATACTTAATTATCCACAGCCAAATGTAAATTCAGAACAAATGTCCGATAATTCTGGCTGATTAAAGTGCTTTACATTAAGTCATGCTTCAGGGAAAAACTTAACTTCATCTTTGATAGCAAAAATTTACGTCTTCCTCTAGGAACTTTTCCAGATATTTCGAAGGATATTGTTATCATTAAATTGGTTTGTGGCTGTCCTAGCAATTTTACAGCCCTTTCAGTGGTGCCTCTTTTGGCTTGTCGACATCTGCTTATTACATGACCTGTCATCTTACCATAACTTAGAACGCATTGTTCAGAAGTCTTCTTTATTAAATATTCTTCATTCCTTGAAACATTCAGCAGTAAAATTGCTATCGTGTGATCCACAAACTAGGAACTTCAATAAAAGTTTAATAGTGACGTTTATTACAGTTAAAAAGTCACTGAAGCGGATTTTCCTCTCTGTATTACGCGACAGATGTGACAAGACGTGATCGTAAAAGCATTTAAAACGAATTCTAATGAAAATGTAAGCCATCCTCAGAATACCTTGTATTTTGTTGTTGTTGTTTTCTTGAGACCGTCCATGGAAAACAAACTGTACAATTGTTTGTTACGCGTGAAAACCCGCTGAAGATAAAACTGAAGGATGCCACAATGATAAAGGAGAAATTTTGAGACGCTTTTTGGCTTATTTTACAAAGCTTCCAATATCTATTTTCAGATAAAGAGATAAGATCTCAACAGAATTTTGAGCAAACTCATGCAAAACTTCATGATCATGAAGCTTAAGACAAATATATGAAATCATCCAGGCGCATCACTTAATCTTAAATTCCTGTTTGTTTTTTATATAGTTTGTGTGCGGGTTTTTCACTTTTTAACTCAATAATTAGCTTAGCAAGCTAGGAGTTGCAGTGGGGAGCACTGGGAGAAATAAGAGACAGCGTGTTATATTCAGGCGCTGGTTTAGCACAACGATGAAGTACAGTCTGCAAAGGAGACTAGAAAAGGTTCAGTTCAACCCGGGAAAGGGTTGAAGGTCGTCAACACTGTCTTACAGCGTTAAATACTGAACCTTTCTACCGGTTGGGCAAAAGGGCCAGGGAAAAGATCTTTCCAAAAGCTAACTGTCCTAATTTTTCAGTTAAAAGAAGTTTAGTTGTTGCCTATTTAATTTTTCCTCTTTCGAACATTGTGTAAGTTTTTTTTTAAATGATCTTAAAAATTAATTCCATATAACACATCATTCATTCACCATTCAGTCATAGAGTATCTTGCTTATGTCAGGAGAGCACTGTCATTGGGATCGAAAGGATCTTAAACGCGCTGTTTTAAAGCTGGTTCTTGTTGCTGAGGCTAAAGTTGGCGACTTGTTAATTAGGTATTCACTACCGCGTTCAAAACCCTGGATCCGTACCAACAGACTTGTAGTCAGCTTAACGTGAATTTCATTAACGACAACGTTTAAACTTCGCTTGTCACTGACGTGCGTTGACGTTGAGCGTTTGCTTCAGCTACCGTGGCAGTGGAAAATAAACTCTATATGGAAATTGTGGGACAGTTAAGGCAATTCCTGCTCGCTGACATCAAAATAAATGCAGAACGTTTCGAAAATATCGCCCGTCATTAGCGAAAAAACGTGCTGTTTTGAATCAATATTTTTTGGGGGCATTTTTAGTTGTTTGTTTCCTTTTTCTCTTTGTCTTGTTGTAGTTGTCATCGCCACTTGACGCGAGCTGTGGAAGTTATAGTCGTGTTTTGCATTTTGAAATTTTGCACGGTTAAAAAATTTCGCTTCATTACGTACCCACACAGGCTTGAAAGTAAAGCCTGATCCATATTTTTGTAGTTCAGTATCTCACCTGTTGCTGGGTAAACAGATCAATTTTTCCACTACACAAAAACACTGGCGTTCTGTTCTGAGCATCCTACATGAGCGAGGGCGAGTAAATGACGCATACCGTCCAGTATCAAGTCACGTTGACTGTCCAATGAGTGCTTAATTAAAAAACAAGGACCTATTAACAGCCAATCAGATTGCAGTTTTTAAATTTTGTTATAGTTTATGACTGAGAGCAAAATTATCGGGGAATCTTTGTTATACTATCTTAATTTTCAAATATCAAATGAAGGTAAGTGGCAACCGAGGACAGCCTCTGTTTTAAGCTGGAATTTAATTATCTTAGTGATGAATGAAATACTTGTTCTAGATAACAGCATTATCTACAAGCAAATATCTACAAGCCATCTTGCTCATTCGCCTCACCAGGTAAAATCTAAAACCTAGAAATCAAAGGATCCACAGGTTTGACGCAGATGCCTGGGATAGGACAGATCCTGGTTTAGCATCATAACTAAAGTGAAATTCAATTGCACCACCTCATTTTCCAATGATATAGCCCCCACGTGAGCAGCACGTGCACAAAAAACTTCCTCCTCCACCAATCATCATCACTGATCCATCGGCACCCCAATCACATCAGAAGCTGACGTTGTTGCCGCTCTGAATATGTCACTGCACTTAACTTGAATATGACAGGAGCCGGAATCTGTCGAAACAGGTTTTTGGAACTTACAAGTTTTGTAGTTAACTTGAAATGATTATGTTATTACCATTTATGTTCAATCTTGAGCGAAGCTACAATGCTGAACACCGCGTCATCAGTAGTTGTGAAAGTGTTTATAGTAGCAGCGCACGAACAGAATAAAAGCACCAATACAGTAGTTCTTATTTTGGTTCTTATGGCATAGTGTTGGAGTTAATTGCAAAACCACTTTATTAAGTAAATGAAAGAACAAGTCACATTTGATGCTTCTTATAGTTTAAATGTTCTAGCGCCCCTTAACAATGCTTAATTGCGGCGGCGAGCGTCCTATTGTTTGCGTAGGAGAAGGTAATAACACATCATCTTCCTCGGGGAAATTCAAAGCCGTCCATTTAAGTTTTTTTATGCAAGTGACTCAACGAAGAGAGATCTGAACTGATCAGTAGGAAAGTTATAAAATTGGGTTTTCCAACTACTTTGAACCGTTGTTCTCCATTTCCTCTGCAAATTGGCAAGGAGCTTCTTTTGATAACTTAGATAACAAGCCATATGCTAACTCTGAGGAAACAATAAAAATTAGTTCCCCATACAAAAATATCTATAAAATACGCTATTTTCACGAAGAATTTCCAAACGGTTCCACTGTCTGTTTTTTTTTTAATTTCTGTCTTCTTGGACGCCGACGTCCACTTTCTGCTCTTGCCACCAGTTTTAATTTGAAGAGTGTGTTAAACAGTGACCAAATTAGCCGTTCCTCGATGACAGGGTTTACCCGTTCACTGCATTTGTGCATCTAAGTCAGTTCCAGCCTATACTGACAAAAACTACATCTCCTTACATTATAGGAATGGATTACATCAAAAAAGAAATTGATTATCGAGCCAAGTTCCATATTTTTTCAACTAATGGAAACGGCTAACTACCTTTCTGAGCAATGAAAAAGTCACTCCTTGTTCATGATGAAACGTTGTGTTTTCTTCAATAGCCCCTTGATTATTCAGTTGGCAAGTTCCCTTTGTTTTTCTTGGATGGCATCTTGAAATTGGTTTAGATACACCAGGAATTTCCCAGGCAAGAATGGCGGGTGCGAGACTCAAACATGACAACATGTCCTTGAAGCCGCTTATTTGCATGCGTCTTCAGTGATAAATACTGAACGAGACAGACCCCTCCAGCAGCGTGAACAGTGACATTCGCTATTATTTTAGACAGTGCAAAGGACAATACAATTAAAACTGTCACGTTATTTAAGTTATGCTATGCGTGACCGCGCACACGCGCATAGAAACAGACTCTATGATCTTTGGACTGGCTGAGTCACCGCTTTTCGGATGAGGTTACTGTGGATCGAGTAAACTTTTCCACGTTTCTTCAGTACTTTTTTAACAAAACTCTAAAAAATTATATTACCATAAAATTGATTAAATGTAGAATTAAAAGAAATCGTTGTCATAAAAATAGGTCTATTGGTTAATCCAAGAAACCCTTTAAACACGAAAGCAAAAATGCTTGCTGCAGTGAATTATCATACAAAGTGTCGCCACAATCTCAAAGAGCAGACGACGTCGGGATTACAAATAAAAGTGTGTAGGTTTTTGCGTTGTTCTTATTTGTGAATGAGAAAATCTAAATTTAACCAGCCTTAGACAGGCTTCTAGGGAACATATTTGAAATGTTAAAGAGCCTCGCACACTTTTGCCAGATTTTATGAAAAAAATATAGTTGATAGAACGCGTCTCGAGCATTTTGTCCGGGTCAGGAATGTAAAGGGCAGCCATGGTTGGGTAGTGATGTCCCTTGGAAAGATCCGTGGTGGGAGGTTTAGATCGTAGAGGCTCTCCAAGAGCATCAGCCGAGAAATTCGATCCAGGATCGGTTAAGAAACGGTTAAGATGAACTTGTACTGCTTGTATACAAAAAAAGAAAAAAAAAACACTTCCGTCTGTTGAAGTAAGTGACAGTGAATTGATTTTATTTCCATTTGAATTACTAGCTTTAAACGCTACAGTATAGGTTTTGGTAAACTTACCAGGTGCGGGATATTGATATTCAAACAGCAACTAAAGGAACGTTACAAATAAGGCTAGTCCTTTCAATTTTAAGCTGCAAAGTGATCGTTTTAGTGATTGATGTTTTACAGATAACAGTAATAGGTAAAAGCACATTATCTTGTTATTTCCCTTTCACCGCGTCTCTATTTTGTCAGGTAAAATCAAAGACACAGCAATCAAAGGATATACAGATTAGAGAATATTCTTGGGATAGGACAGATCCTGTGTGAGCATATAACCAAAGTCATATTCAGTTTGCTTATTTCAAATCAACGAAAGAAGCAATGCCGGTCAGCCTCTGTTATTCCAATCCCGTATTCAGCACGTGCACAAGCACTTCAACCGATCATTATCATCTAGTAGTTAAACTGAAATTTACCGTGAAATTTCTATTTTTGACGTCACGCTCCATAAGGGAAAACAATTGATCCTCAGTTCGATGTTCCTAATTTTTTGCTGCCGTATAAAACAATCTGCAAGTTAAGATGTCCTACTTCAGTTTTTACAAGCTGAGACTGAGTGTTTCGTGAAAAAGCCAGCATCACGCCACAGACCGTGTAAATTCAATGAGATGTTTATTCATCTGAAAAGAGATATACATATATTACAAATTGTACTAAGAGTTTTATAATTACAGAAATCACAGGTTTGTACTCACTTCTGTGGCGGGTTGTGAGACTTAATAATAACCCAGGTTAGCAAAGTCCTTTAAATCCTGGTTATCATATACACACGTTTCTGTTGCTTCTCTGGCCAGTAGGCTGATTAATGAAATACGAGTGATAATTATTATAAACTGTCAATCAACCAACAATATCACAATCAGTAATAGAGAACAAAACGGTTAAATATTAAATCTATTTACAGCTACTTTCTGACTGTAACACTCAGTAACACTCAACGGTATTAGTCGCGCGCAGAAAAATGACGCAAGTAACGGCTTAAGAAGAAACAAAAACCACTTCAGCACTTAAATCGCGTTAAACCACATTGGTGTACGTTAGTTTCAAACTGCTTTCAAACATGTGTTCCTTGGACTAGTAAGATATGACACAAAGGAAAATAAACAACCGGTAATTTCACTTTTGGTTTCTAGCACCCGATACGTGGGGTCACATGACCACGCGGGCTTAAATGAAAGGCTTATAAGATCATTTTTAAGGTTGTAGAAGCCAGTTTTTGATGGAGGTTTACTCGAAAACTTGTCGTACAACCCATAATGAATTTTGAACAGTTGTTTTGTAAGGGTGAAACGTGAATCGCGTTAAGATCCAAATTCAGAAAAAAACAAACTCTAGAAAGATTTAATTTGAGCAATTTATGAAATTTTATTAGTCTGCGAAAATCTGTCTTCTGGCATATTTTTCTACTTTGCATTAATATTTCGTCAGAGCCAATTTCTAATTCCTGGCATTTTGAGGTGGGCTCATACAATAACATTTTGCGAAAAAACGTTATATGACCCACTGTTGCCCAGTCTCTCTCTAAGTACTCGGTTGTTCCTTTTAACTATTTGTTATACAGACTACATAGAATGGTAAATGACTTAAGCAAACATTACATAGAGAAAGAAAAAACCTCTTCGAACATTTTTCCAAAGGATCGGAACTTGGGCTGTTAGAATCCATCAAGACTGTGGTATGGTCAAGTGCACGAGGACGGCCTGAGAGCACCATGGGAAGGGACTTTTGGTTACCCATGAAGGACATCAAGTGAATTACCAGATTGCGGCAGGTAATTCTTTGTTTTACAAACTTTCGTATTGTTTTCTTTCAGAACTGTTAAGTTGCTTCGACGAAATATCTTCAATAGGAGTTGATAAGTCTTCCTGATTCGAAGTCATACTGTGAGAATTTCATTGTTTTAACTTCGCTAATCTCCAAAAAGTTTTTGTAACTTCCTTTCTGCAGACCAATCGTTTTCTGTCGGTTTCCGCTGATGTATAAATTATGTCTAAAACTAATTAATAAGGAAAGTTTTATAGGTTTCTCGTGTTAGTAAGGACAGCCGCTTCGTAGACTGCTAAAATTTGTTTTTTCTGTTTAAGTTCAGGTCAAGAAACCGTTTTACTGGCTTAAAAAGCGAATAAGATTTAATATATTTGACGCTTTGCATGTTGTGTTCACAAAGTATGGAGATTTCCTTGTTTTGTTTGTTCCAATTTATCAGTTTGGTTAAGTGATTGGGTGAATTTCATAAAATGACTGAAAAATTATATAATAATTATAATTTATTTTATATGCGGTTACTGTGTCGAGTAAACGATTAATACTTTGTGGAAGCTCCACTTTTAATCTATGATGCATTGATGATAGAAGCGCTATCATAAGTTAATTTCAAGACTCAGTCTGCAAACACTTAACCCTAATTGTAATTTTCGGAAGACGTAACGCGTGACAAATTCAAAAATCTGACGACAGGTGTTCACAATGTAGGCCTTTTGGTTATGCTCGATTTTCTCTGACAATTGCACTTAAATGCTACACGGCCACCCGGAAAGCATTAGAGCCCTGGAACAAACACATATTCACCTGGAAACTTTGTCCAAAAATTTGGAGTTATCACGACTCTGACGCGAAACTGTAACAGAAAGTCATAGAAATTAGAGCAAGTATCAACGAAGCGCACGGTATTCAATAATGTTTCGTTCGACAACTGTACGGCTGTGACCTCACTTTTATTTATCAACAGCAAGAAAGGAGGCAAGAAAGGTCTACTTATATAAACTCTTTCATTTTCAAAGATGGAAATTGAAATGCATAAATATTATTGTCACTAGCTGCATGTACTTAAAGATCAGCTTTAGTGCCGTCGCACAAAGACCAAAACCAAAGTTGTCACTCTAGCCCGTCATAAATGAAACATACAATCCAGTAAACCAATCAAAGCTCGGAGCTTATACGTGCATGCATACACGTGTTACGGGAAAAAACAAAGAGGAAAACATAGGCCACTTAAGTCACGATTATTTTTGGTATTTCCTGTATGTAACTGAATGTGCCATGTTCTCGCGTGACATGTACTCAAGTGACTGAAGTCAAAGCAACGGAGAAGAAGATCGGAAATCAAAAAAGAACTTTCACTGCTTTCTATTAATTTTCTAGGTCGGTTTGGTCTACTTCTGGTCTATTCTGGTCTATTCTACTTTAGGTTAGTTGCAATTCTCTTTTTTTTTATTATTATTAATCACTTTTGTTTATTTATTTCTAAAGAGGAGGTCACCGTTTACATTAATCGCAGTTCCTGTTTGGTGCGCTGTTCCAAGAAAGAAAGGATGTATTCAGACTGTGACGCATTCCAAGAAGTAAGAGAAGTCGAATTATTGTAATACGGCTCGGCATGCGCAAGGGTTCCTTATAAACATCAGAGAATTCAAGTGATCAAACTGCATCGTTATGTCTGAAATTGTGGAACTTTTTGAGAAAAAAGCAAGGTTTGAAGATGAAAGCGAGGCCGAATTGATTCGAGAGAAACTCGAGCAATTTGTGACCAGCATTCTGGTAGAGGTGGAAAAGCGAGACAAACGCTTTCGGAGCACTCTTATTCAAAGCGGAAGTGTTTACGAAGGAGTGAAAGTACGCCGGCCAGATGAATTCGACTTTATGATCAGAATTGACTCACTCACCAACAAACCATTCTTTCATCCATGTGACAAGGGCGAAGGCTACACGAAGCTCATCCTTGATGAACACGAATGGGAAGAATTCAAAGATGACGAAGGATTCTTCAACCCAAATCTGCTGTCTCGTTTCTTCAAGAGGCTCGTCAATGGATCTCTCAGTGACGCAGCACTACCCGATGGACTGGCCATCCAACGAGTGAACCAAGAATTGTTTACTGAAACATGGTGGCCAGTGTATTCTGACATACTAGGAAATAGCGATGGCCAAGAAAACTCATCTGGCGTGATGTACTCGGAAACGCACGGCCCGGCTACAACACTTTATCTTGGTTGGTTAGGCGGTAATAGGTACAGGAATTTAATGATAAGCGTTGATTTGACACTGACTTTGGATTACCACAAATCCAGGCTTCCTGTTCAGTTGGCCAAGCTTCCACAAGAAATAGAACCCATTTTTGAAAGGTGTGGATTCCACGTGGTTCCCGCTGGATATGACAGCTGGCGCATTTCGTTTTCCATGGCAGAAAAGGAAATACTGGCCTCTTCCCCAGAGGGTTTCAAAGCATGCTACCGTGTTCTGAAGGTCGTGAGAGATGAGATATCGGAGAGGTGGAGATGGGATTCATCTTTGGTTCCATCTTACATGTTCAAGACTATCCTTCTTTCTGAGCTGTCTACAACAGAACGTCATCTCTGGGGAAATACGTTCTTGCCGCAAAGGATAATTAAAGTTTTAGAGCTGGCTTTGAAAGGCGTGAAGAGAGAGAAAATTCCGAGCTTTTTCATACCCAAACACAATCTACTGAAGGTGGCTGATCACGAGAACAAACTGCGCCAGTGTTTACTGGAAGACATGTTAAATCAGATAAAGGGTATTGCATTGACGTACACACCAGAGGACGCCAGAGAGAGAAAACAACAGATCAGGGTGCTGCAAATGACCGACTTGCTGGATTCCATAATCTCAGGACTTCTCGCTGGAAAGAACCCGAATGCTGTCTGGAACAAAATGTTTGTCAACCTTGATAACGTTCCACAGTCAGCGAATACAGGCTGGTTTTGGAATCAGATTACGGACCTCGATAGTATTGAGCTTGATGACAATGCTTACAGGAGGTTGATCCAAATATGGTGGTGGGTGGAACGTTTCTTCAAGAAGTTACTAGCTACTCTTGAAGTGGAACTCAACTTGTTGGCGTATAAGTTCTATATCAGAACCTGCGAGAAGAAAAGTAAGTTTGAGTCTGAGCACATGAGGCTTTTGGAACAAGAAGTCGAACAGATTTCTCCTCATCAAGTTGCTTTCGAATGGTTAGAAGACTTCATTAATTTTTACACTCAAGAGGACAACTCAACCTTGCCAAATCTTCACAAAGCAGTTTCTCCGGAGTTCACTGCATCAGGTTTCTTTCATGGCGTCGGTGACGTTACAGTGGAAGAAGGTAGTGGCAAGGGGCTTGCTCTCCTAAAACAGCGTTTCAAACAGTACCTCTTCATGGTACCCGAGGATTTCATTTTAGCCGGTGTTGCTGATTATGTTGGTCAAATTATCCTGCGTGCTAAAGACGTTTTGAGCCGTAAACTCGATTACATCGTGATCCCTGAGTTAGATCTTGACTGAATTTAAGGCAGTCGTTGGCAGACACGTCACATGTAAGAGGACAGTTGGTTAGCGTTCTAGTCACAGAGTGCCATTTTGAACTTCTCATAAGTGGATAGCTACGCTTAGTAGACACTTTCTGGTCCTGGCATTAGGATAGATTCACCTAACAGTAAAACAAGACTATTACATTTATTTAAAAAAACCCAGCTAGATTAGGAAATGGACAGAGATTTGCATAATTCTAAACGTGACTATTTTTCGTTCATTTTGAATTGAATTGGTGCTCAGGGGGCAAATACAAACTAATTTTCCCCATGAGCTAGTTATAGTTGAAATAGTTATTTCAAACAATGGAATTTGTATCAATGAATGACCACCGTATCGCCAACTGGTCCGTGAACGATGATGTAGCCGAGAAAGGCTTGGGCTGACTTGTAAACTCTGCGTAAGGTTAATCTTGTGGCAGGGGAAGTTTTGGGCTCGATCACCAGCCGCTGTTCGGGACCATACACGAGAGAGCGGCGGAAATCGAGCCTACGGAACTTTGGGTTAAAAGATTCCTCAGAATTTAGACGAGTGACCAAATCGCCAACACTGTCAAAGTGCCCATAATGTCCAAAAATTTTTTTCGTTCATCTAATTCTACATTTCACCTAAAGAACTTCTGCGAAAAAAATTTTCGATTTGGATAAAACGCAATTTTTTTACGAATTTTTACTAAGTTCAAAATTCTATTTTCTTGCGGCCGACCCCTGCCGCTGATCACCAGAGTAACGTGCTCAAAATGACCACGTGACTGATGTCTGTAACGTAGCTTGATCGATAGCTTGACCTTTAGTTCTACATAGGTCGTGTGCGAGTCTTTTAAGATATTGTAAGCTTTATTACGGAGACAACACTGAAGCAAAATTCCCACTTGTTTTCGATCACGCCATGTAAGTCACGACCCAAATCACGTGTTCCTGAATCTACGTCATGACTCACTTCAAACCGAGGAAGACTGGTGCGAATGGTGGACCAAAATGGCGGCAAATTTGAATGTCTTCAAACAATT
>OMLO01004108.1_pt1 | contig 12100 bp, 8 predicted proteins | sample 1674811 | NCBI WGS metagenome assembly OMLO01 (sample SAMN06265003, study PRJEB25207) | coral metagenome | isolation source: Coral host | place: Mexico:La Bocana,Puerto Morelos, Mexico | collected 2008-11-13
TTAAGTTAATTTCGCAAACTCGTGGTTTATGGCTTAACACGTCAGTGATTTTAAAGGAAACCGCTCTTTTTTAATGTTAAATTACAAGGATTCTGATCACGTTAAGTTAAATAAAAGGAGTAATCATTGAAAGCTGCCAGTGCCACCAATGGTTAATACTAGGAAATGGGTGATATTAGAAGATACCGCGAAAATATGGTTCTCGGTTCTAAAAAGTCAGTGATTTAAAAGGAAACTATTTTTATATTCTAAACCTAGCTTCATTATAGTTCCAACTGACGTCACTTAAGTTAGTGAAACAACTAATGATCATTGTTAGTGATTGAACAATTATTATAAGCAGTGATGAGTGAACATCAGATGTTAGTATTTACGTCACTAACAGGATTAAAACTGTTACTGGTATTCTTTAAATTTCTATGATCGCGGCCTCAGTTTCATTTCAGTGAATTTGAGTGAAAGAAGACTTCTGAAGTGGTACCACACGGCTCCTCGGTCATCACTTTTATCTCCCAGGTATTGTCTGTTTATATTGGAGTCGTAGCAACTGTTGTACCACCAGGCGCCTGTAAAGCGTACAGCACAGTTCCTACTGCCATGTCGGTCATTATCTCTGTCTTTTGTACTAAACGCCATGCTATTATAACGAATCTCCCGCTGTACCTGAATATGAACCCACTTCAAGTCGATACTGCGCCTGCTCATCACCGATGCTGAACGTGCCATATTTGGCGTACGCTTTAACTCCATTCCAGTCCTCCAGCTCCACTCTTAGAGAGCTCGGTCTAGAGGCCGTCAGTCGGTGGATCTTGTCGTTTCCTAACCAGAACTCAGCAGCCAGCTGACCAAAGCCTGCTTTGTAGTCGTTCCATCCCCGAAAGAAGTCTACCGAGCCATCTTGTCTTCTCTGAAAGACTGTCCAGCCTCCACCGTCAGTGTGCATGTCACAGTAGACAGTAAAGTGTCCTCTACCGTCTGGGTTGACAGAGTACAATCCACTTAGAGTATGGCCTGATTTTAGCAGATCAGAACAATCTGAAAAAAAGAGGGAAACTTATGCTTCAATTTTAATGTTTTAGTGTAACCTAACTCTATCTAAAATTTCCAGTCAGTTATCTTGGCAGATAATGATAGGAAGTAGTTTTGGGCAAGGATTAATTAGAGCCAACCTTCGCGTAATATGGAATCACTCTTCTGGTGAAAAACACCGATGTTTGTTTTTAAACAGCAATAAAATTACAATAAGAAATAACCAAAGCATCATTTAACTGAAACCAATGATTCTGACCATAAGTTTTCGTAGCGATCTTTTCTCTGAACTGCCTGCTAGACACGCTGTCCAAATATGTCAAACGATATATGCGCGTAATAAAAACTGGATTGTTGGATAATGCAATTCAAGAGTTTTCATTGGCTTAGCCTTGGTATATGAGCTATCATACCATGCCCTATAAATGTCGCAGGCGTACTCATAATTTTTAGGGGCCTTTTTATTTTAGTTTCGTTTTCTAAATTTTCGGACGTTTTCAATAAAAGAATTATTCGACGCTTGCTTGTTTGCTCGTAGAATAATTGCTAAATGTTCTTCCGGGATTAAAACAAAGAAGGAAAACTACCCTATACTAGTAGAGTAAGTTATATAGCTATATTTTTAGTTTGTATAGTTGTGGCAAGCACTGAAAAGAACCGAAGTACACCTTTAAGTCGAGTTCAATCGTCCTTACCAGCTTACTCAATCATTACAAAAATAATTTCACTGAGCTGAACGTCAATCAAACGCGTTTTTCTTTCGCATATCGGAACACAGCACAAGACTTGCCGTACGTAACGCACATCAGTTTAGCACTACTACAGCTTGATTTCAGACGTCCGGCTTTCGAGGGAAAGAAAATCAAGATATAAAATGAATGTATATTGTAGCAGACCAGAGTAATCTGAAAAAGAAAAGGGCGTGTTCATTTATTCGGTTTTTAGCTAATTTAACATAATACAAATTGATAACAAACAGAGAGCAAGTTACATTATCAAGTCAGTCAATCTGTTAATGGCAGTGAGATGGATGGCGATGGCCTGGGAAGAAGTCAAGCCGGAAGTAATTGTAATTGTAAAGTGTTTTAAGCATGTTGGCTTGTATCGTGAGAAGACCGGCACTGATGAGGATGATGATCCATTTGCTGGGGAAGAGCTCATGACTCGGGTGGTTTGAAAGGTGAATATCGCTATCCATCGGATAAATCACTATATATCCAGTGGATGGCGTGGTTTGTTTTGTCAGCACTGGGGCCATGCATACAGTTTGAGTATGTCAGGATGTTAGCAGATCAGAACAATCTGATAAAAAAAGAGAACTTCATGCTTCCAATTTTCTTCCAAGTTTAACAAGCCACACTGAGAAAAAAATACGATTCCGTCTTGATGCCTTATGTGGGGTGAATTTTTTGGTTGGTTTTAAAGTTCGCCTTGCTCAGAAGGTTTTTTTTGCCGTTCCTCTCTTCAAATTCTAATTCGACCAGGATCCAGTATGGAGGTATATCTATGACAAAATTCAATACTCGGTAGTTGAAATAAAATCATCAAAATCAGGAATGCATCAATCCGAAGTAGTATGGTAACAAGTCGATTCTGCTAATACCCATAATGCAAAAGGACAAAACGCCAGAAGACAAAACCCTAAAAGGCATCACACAAAGAGGCAAAACACAAAGAGGCAAAACGCAAAGAGGCAAAACGGAAATAGGCATAACGCAAACAGGCATCACGCAAGCAGGCATAACGCAAAGAGGCAAAACGCAAAGAGGCAAAACGGAAATAGGCATAACGCAAACAGGCAAAACGCGAAAGCAAATGAACATAACGTCCCCCGAGTCTGCGCGTTATAAGTCAGCGGTGATGGAACTGCCTAAACTTCTTTGCAAAATGGCTGCAGGAAGTTCCCCAAGCCTCTGTGTCTTCCCTCTTAAACAAGGCGATTAGTCTTCTTAGCGACCAACAACCGGAACAGCCAGTGTCAAATACCGTTCAAATACGCGTTGTCCGCGACTCTTTCTGATCTTGACGGTTGAATGGTATTTGACAGTGGCTGTTCCGGTTGCTGGTCGCTAAGAAGACGAATCGCCTCGTTTAAGAGGGAAGACACAGTGACAGAGGCTTGCGAACTTCCTGCAGCCATTTTGCGAAGTTTGGTAGTTTGATCACCGCTGACGTATAACGCGCAGGCTCAGGGGACGTTATGTCCATTTGCTTACCGTATTGCCTCTTCACGTTTTGCCTGTTTGCGTTATGTCTGCTTGCGTGATGCCTACTTGCGTTATGCCTATTTGCGTTTTGCCTCTTTGCGTTTTGCCTCATTGCGTGACGGCTCTTTCCGTTTTGCCTCTTTGCGTGATGCCTGTTTGCGTTATGCCTAATTTGCGTGATACCTGTTTGCGTTATACCTATTTGCGCTGTGCCTCTTTGCGTTATGCCTTTTTGCGTTATGCCTCTTTGCGTGATGCCTGCTTGCGTGATGCCTCTTTGCGTTTTGCCTCTTTGTGTGATGCCTTTTAGGGTTTTGCCTTCTGGCGTTTTGCTTTTTTGCATTATGGGTATTAGCAGAATCGACTTGTTACCATGCTACTTCGGATTGATGCATTCCTGATTTTGATGATTTTATTTCAACTACTGAGCATTGAATTTTGTCATAGATATACCTCCATAATCCAGAACCCCTATCAAACAAGCCAAGGTTGATGTGGTTTTCTCATAAAATATTTAAATTTATTTATGTATTTATTTATTGGACTAAAAATAACGATGACGCATTTATAGTGGGAGTGTTTATGCGGTGAATCTGCACTCGCGATTAGTTGATAAGTGTATTGCGAGGTTCATTTCTCAATAATCTTCGAGGCGGTATAAACATTTTATTTGTCACTGCATTTAAACACATTAACTGCGTTTATTTTTAGGAGCAGAGCATCTTTCAACTTCAGGCTTCAAGAATGAATCACGGATGATCTCATTTTGTTTCCATACCCAGTTTCCCTTCATTTTATCTTGTTTCAACGTAGGAATATTTTATTTGAACAAACTGAAAATAACGAACAACGTAACTATGAGGACTTTTCCGAGTTTTAGTTTAAATCTACTAGCGTTCTATCACGACTGCCGTTCTCTTATTGGCTGCGGTACTCCCTATCTATTTTGTTGTAGATATAGTCTGCTTCATTGCTTTTCCGAAGTGTCTGTGACACGGATTTAGATATTAAAGTTCTTTTGGATTAGAAATTTATACTAAAGCAATAAGAGCCGCCACTGATCGTTTCTTTCGCTCGTCCCTGCACAACAACACACCCGTTTTCCATTATGTCTGAACCCCCGCTTTTACTGAAGCAAATACAGTAACAGACCTCAAGCAAACAGACAAAATTGCTGGCGTAGTCATAAGAAAACAATTTCTAAAGAGCAGTCAAAGAAACTGTTCGACAGTAGGGAGCCCGAACCGGTCGGTAGCAAAACTCCTGTACAGCTACAGAGAGCGACCTAGTTTTTACTTCTGTCTCTTGTTTGGCCGACGAGAGAATCAACACCAACAATAATGCCTCGTAAAGAACCCATCAAGGAGTTGGGTGTCTTGAGCTAAACCAAAGTCAGCCCGATTCTTTACCAGCTACGAAAATCATCGGATTGGCCCCCTCAGAGATTCTGAAGATGAAACCAACACAACGATATTTTCTGTCCCTGTCTGTTGAGCTGGCCAGCAATCAGCTCAGATATCCCGCTCGAAAACCATGGCAGACCCAATAATGGAACGCTGGAAGAGTGGAACGCTGGAAGAGTGGAACGCTGGAAGAGTGGAACGCTGGAAGAGTGGAACGCTGGAAGAGTTCTTGTCGAGAATAGCAACATGTATGTTACAACATGCATCTTCAGAAGTTAACGGCTATATAAACTATTACAAAAAAAAATATAATTAAAAAAAAACGAAAAAACGAGGCACTGGTGATAAACTAAAAAAAAACTAAATTGATATTTCCGGTAAAAAATGGTGCGAGAGCCAAAAAGAGGAAAGAGGGGGGACTGGGGAAGGGGAAGGGAAGGAAGGAAACGATTGAAGACAAACCCGTGGATTTTGAAAACCGCCCACTTCACCTTTCATGTCTGAGTGTGCACACTAAGATTTCATGTTATCATCGCCTGTCAGAACTTTCGAGGACTTGCCAAAATATGTCCGAAACAACGAGCTCGCGGAACGGAGAAATCTCGATGAATCCGAGCGACTAACGCAGGCTTTGAAATTGCAAGTTCAAAATTAAATTTGTTAATTTTAAAGAAAATATTTTCAATCCGTCTAAAAGGAAGAACTGTAAGGGTGAAGTTTTAGCACTTCCAGAGTGGTAATTGAAATCCTTGTGCTCGCAAGATTTGAAATCTCGGATCACTGTATATCGATACAAGGTGAAATTAGCAAGTAAACTCCTACAAAGTTAACTCGATCTGCTCGGTTTGAGTTTTATCGCATGTGACGGAAAGTATTCTCGGAAAACGCTGGAATTTGGGCGGGAGAGGCTTCAAACATCTCTGAAGGAAAATAACGATAATCTTGACCAGTATCTGAATACAGAAAATCTTCCCGAAGGCATTTGCTTCTGAAATAATGTGCAGGCTTCGAAATCCCAAATCGTCGGCTTTGATGCACTAGGGGATTTCTGCCGTGCTGTTCCACAGCGGTGCAAAACACGAAGATCTCGTAAGACTGAATCGCTTAGGAGGCTATGTCTCTCAAATAAAAGGTTTGCACACACAGCAAGTGGGGAGTCACGGTGGCCTCATAGTTAGTGCGCTCGTCCCCGGAGTGAGCGGTCCGGGTTCGAGCCCTGGCCGGGGACGCTGTGTCGTGTTCTTGGGCAAGACACTTAACTCTCACAGTGCCTCTCTCCACCCGGGAGTATAAATGAGTACAGGCAAATTGTTGGGGAAAACGTTACAAATTGCCGGGGAGTGACCTGCGATGGACTAGCACCCCATCCAGGGGGAGTGGAAATACTCCTAGCCGCTTCATGCTACAGAAACCGGGGATAAGCTCCGGCAGCTATGGGCCAGTCGGCTCTAATGCTTCTCATTAACCCTAGTAAGTACATCTCCTCCTGTAAAAAGCTGTTTTACGGAAGACTTTTATTAGTCAATCCTCCTTCGGTGAGGAAAGTTAGAGCTTTTTGTAAATAACCTTAGAACGCCTCAGAAATTTAAGTTTCTTTGATTGACACATGCCAATAATATTCGACTAGCCCAGCCAATCACGAGCCCTGTTCGCTGGCGAACGGGTTTTATATCATAGATACTGATACTGAGATTTCCTTGCGAAAAAAAGATTACGTAAAAATGAAAGGTAAAATGCATTAGCTACTAGGAAACGCGAACGATGAAAACTCACTAGTGAATAAACGTAGTTTGTCCAATCACAAACGCGAACGACGAAAACTCACAAGTGAACAACTTGACTATAACAAAGTGACTTATAAGCCTCAGTCAGGTTTTTTTTTCAACTCAAAAATGTTTATAAAAGTTATGAAAGTTATGAAAGTTATAAATGTTTATAAAAGTTGTGTTACTTCATTAAATACGTGATTTTGAAAGAGAAACTGATGTTTTAGTTATTCTAGTTTTACACGCATACATTGCAGTTGAATGGGTTCCCTAAACTCGCGCGAAAGTTTGACAAAAATTGGCTTTTCAACAAGCTCAGTATCTATAAAATAAAAAAATTACACCCTGGAAAATGCTTTGTACGATTTTTATTCACTCGTTGAGTTGTATCAGAAAACTCACTCGTTCGCTTCGCTCACTCGTTCGTTCAGTTTCGATACTACTTAACTCGTGTATAAAAATCGTACGCGCGCATTTTCCATGGAGTAATCTCTATTTCTTTCCTATCTTGACTCTCGCCCCAATCTTCGCGCGGGCTAAACATCGAAAATCCCGTTCTTTAGTCTTTCTTTGCTTCTCGACCCACGGAAACGCTACTTGCTACGCAGGCTACATGGAAGTTGGATATTTTCGTATTTAAATTTAGATTTTTTGTAATAGTTCTTACAATCACGACTCTTTGTTTCATAGCGGGGGATGCGCCATATGAGAAAAGTCAAATTCTGCCTCAGATCGAACCGATTTGCGTTCAGATCATCGTTAGCGCTGACACATGTGTTTTAATTTGTAATTGTTTTATCAATCCCGCTTTTCTTATTGATTTTTATTGACTGATTCTTCAAAGAAATTCCCAAAAAATGCTGGCCTCCTGTGCACCACGCATACGGATCAATACGCTGACTGCGATGGATATCGTATAGTATTAATTGTGCGACCCCGTACTGCATATAATAAAAGTAAAAATGCATGATATACTGGTGAGTTTATATGGTGAATCTGCGCTCGCGACTAGTCGCTTGGCGTTGGCAGTTTTACGTACATTTCGTCGTCGGAAAAACTTCTAAGGGCCCTTTCACATGTTTGTTTCGGTTTACTTCAAAACGAAAACCTTGCCACGAGTTTTCGTCGACGAGAAATTCAATTGTGAGAACTTATGGTTGCAAACGTATGGTTACTTATGGAAACTTTTGAATATTTTTTAGTCACAGTGTAAAAACGTTGTGTGTTTGTCAGTGCATTTGAGCACTGGGTTTATTATTAGTCGCTTGGAGTGAATTCATACTGACAGGTTATTATTCCCCTTCAGGACCTGACACATATTGCCATCTGTTCTTTCGTTTTCCAGTTCCGGATGCTTCGCTTTTCCTCTCTTTTAGCGCTAAAAGTTATGTTTATCGCTCACAACTTACCGGTGCCACTTGCCATCGGTCCCACTCGAACATCACTTATCGCCTCGATATCAAACACTCCTGCACTTGTTGCCACACAGATATAGACCCCAGCATCCTCTCTTCTCAAATCTCTCAAGATAAGCGCCTCCTCTGTTTCGTCACTCCTCCCCACGGGCAGCGCTGCTCCTTGTCTTTTCCAGCTTATGACTGGCCGTGGATCACCGGTAGCGCTGCATTTTAATGTCCAAGTGTCGCCAATACCAGCAGAAACCTTTCCAGGTGGCTTAACGGTAAAAACCGGGAGGGAAATCACAACTAGCTGAGTTTTCCTTTCAACATTTCCTAAAAGGTTAACCGCTGAACAGAAGTAAGTGTCAGAGTCACTTTTACGAACGTCGGAAATTCGTAGGACATTGTTCTTACATTGCGCCCTTCCCTGAGGTAACTGACCAGACGACTTCCTCCACGTCACCACTGGTGCAGGATATCCGGTCACGTGACAGGTTGGTAGAGTGACGTCACTTCCTACCGTGACGAACTTAGGTCCCGGCTGAAGAGAAACATGAGGATGAACTGCAACCAAGTAAATATCATTAAGCCTTGTCTGATTTAGATTTTCCTGATTATTCTTTTCTTTTGGGGCGTAAATAAAATTTGCAGTTTTATCTTTAGTCTGGACTTTTAGGATAGGAAGAGTTGGATAATTTCTCCAGACAGTTTAAACAGCGCGAAAAGGTGTACTATTTGACGAGTCATGACTCTAAGATCCTCTCTAACATTATGGCTGTTTAGTGTGGTGTAGAGACCGTGTTATTGTAAGTTCTTATTGTCATGGGATGATGGAAAGAAAATAAAGCTGTCTGACCTGATAAACTTCGAGGAACATTTTTGTATTTAATATATATGTAAAAAAACCTCTTAGTGACTCTCTAGATCCCATGAGCTTTCAATCTCGCACAAGGCAATCGTTAAGCGAAGATGAATTGGTCTTTCAACTGATATTGACCGTAGTAGTAGTACAAGGTTTGCCACTTATAGAAAAGCCAGCGCTGATATATTGCCAATTGCCAATTGTTTGGTCTCCATAGAGACCAAACAATTAGCTGCGATAGCAACGTTAAGATAGTAATCCTATCTTAACGTTTCCTTGAGAAGTCTGTTATGATTTTTTACTTTTACGATAACTATTTTAGACAGCGTACCATAAAATTGGCTTCAACGGGTCGGGAATGTAGACATCGGTGGAAATGTTAATCAAAAGAATAAAATCATGCAAATATCTGTTCTATGGGTTAAAGGCGTTGTTGGAAGCCTACAATCCAATGTTCTCCACATATGAGGTGTCTTACGTTCATCTCGATTTATTCGCTTAGATTACTACAGAACTGAAAATTGTAGCTCTTTCCAGGGAAAAGCCAACGCTACATTCAGGGTGTAAGTTTGCTTAATTAAAAGAGCGCCCTTTGTGGTTTTCAAAACTAAAAATATAACTTTTTGCACCCCAACAATGATAAAGGTGATTTGTAAAAATTGCAATTTGTAGAAATGAATTTCACTGGAAAGCTGATATCAGCATTCAAAACAATCAGAAACTCACCATTAACTGTTAATCGCACCGATTCCTGTGATTTTCCCAGGATGTTTGTTGCTGAACACTGATACACTCCTGAGTCACTTCCGGTCACCTTCCTTAATTCCAGCATTCCACGTGAAACTGCCGACCGTATGATTTGTGACTGACTGTTCAGTTTATTCCACGTTACTGCAGGTTCAGGATTACCGCTAGCTGAACACTGAAACGAGGCTGTTCCACCTTCGTTCACTGTCAACGTCACAGGAGAAACAACAACAGCAGGAGATGATATCGATTCACCAGGTTCGCCTTTACTTCCCGGCTTCCCTTTGGGTCCCATGTCTCCTTTCTCGCCTTTGTGTCCAGTCTCTCCCTGTAGTCCTACAGGTCCCATTATGCCTCGGTTTCCGCTTTTTCCTGGCGATCCCATAATGCCGTGATCTCCCTTATTTCCAGTCCTTCCTTTGTATCCTCTTGGTCCTAGAGGACCGGGAGGGCCCGGGGGACCTGGCAAGCACGTGACACCCTTTGCCTGACAGAGATGCACACTCCACTCTAATAAAAGTTTGTTGATTTTGAGAATCGTTTCTGCCGTGCCTTGAGCTTTTGTCGAATTCTTAGGTGTGCCAACTTGACGTGTGTGTCTGTTGAGTTTGGAGGATAGAATTTCTAGGAGGAAAGAAAGAGTACTTTTGAAAGGGACGACTTTAACTAATCAACCCTTCGCACGGCTAAAAAGAGCTCGACACTTGATTATTGTAAATTCTATTATTTTAAATGTGAAGGAGACTGAATGACTGTTCTGGCTTCATTGCGAGAGAAGCGCGGCTTGTTAGTTCACGAGATCATCACTACAACGGAAGTGCTGCAGATGTTTTCTAATTAATTCCCCTCAGTTAAAAATGCTTTATAACAATGGAGCATCCTCCACTCCATCCATCCTACTCGATCAGAACAAGTGAAGAAACTATTTTATCATTGTATTCAAGTTCATAATTGAACGAAAATTGTCTGAACATAATTTTATTGTGAATTTGTCTGCATGGGATGAAAAATGCATTGACCTGGTAACCCTCTGTTTCCTTTGCGAAACAGAGCAGAGCAAGAAAGAAAACGTCCGTTCGTTATTGATTTTAACTCTTAGCGCTTTCCACAGCATATGATGTAATTGAAACAAGCTTTGATACTAATAATTGTTTTTCTTGAATGTAACAACTCGTAAACTCTAGCTTCTATCAGGAAAACTTACCAGGAGCATTCTTGATTATCGTCATGTCTGCGTTGTTTGACGGCGGCTTCGCATCCGCAACCCTTTCAAGAGCGTTTATTCTTTCCTTTTGCTCGTTTAGTTCTAGCTCAACTCTTAAAAATCCGGCGCAGTAAAACACAATGGAGAGAACAGAAATAATAGAAGTAAAGGAAGGCATACTTTGCTTTTGAACAACCATGACATCGGCGTTATCAATGCGTAATCCCACAGCGTTAGCGGAATAGAAACTGCTTCAGCTGGTTACGCGATACTAGGATCACGAGTCTGGGTAACTCGCCAAATAGTCTGCTAATCATGTCATACGAGACAAAGTTCTATTTTTGCCTTCCTATTTCTTCGGCGTTGTAACCAATATCAATATAGATAGGTCCGCAAGGCGTATATGATTGATATATAATCTTAGCCGCAAGGGGCGAACAATTAGCATCCCCAGATTTTAGCCTAAGCTTTCGCAGTAAGCTTTCACCAACAGCAATATATACTTGATACTTTAGAAATGAATTTTAAGACACTTAGCTTAGTTATCATATTTAAGTTTATGAAAGTACTGAGTTTGAGTAGCAAGTGTTTTGACAAGCGTGTTCCGTGAATTATAAATTTCATGGGATTTCATGGGAAGGTCAGTCCTCTAAGATGCTTTAATTCCAAATGAATATTGCGCAAAAGCCTTTTTGCAGACTTTAAACCTGTGTAGGAGTAATGATGATAGTTATTAACAGTGGCAAAGTAGGTTTCAAAATCTGAGTATTCTGATTGGCTCTTGCTTGCTCGGGATATTACCATGCACACGATTTTCATTTAAACGGTCATAAATAGCCGTGTATTTTCTCAATTTTCGAATGGAATAGTAGGAAAAAACTCTTCAACTGCTTACGTGATACTGGGTTCAGGAGTCTGGGTATCTTGCCAAATGGTCTGCTATTGATGTCATGCGAGACAACGGTGCGATCGGGTGTGTTGTGAGCAGTTTTAACTGGCGCAGTCCTCAGATACTGGCCACACACGAAATGACTGAAAAACGGAAATCATTATTTTCGTGTGAAATTGTCTGCAGTGCATTAAAGAAAACTTGACCTGCTAACCTGGAGTTCAGACATGGCGTCTGCACAGCACGAACAGGCATTTAGGAACACGTTTTTTTTTGAGATTTTACTGTCAGATTTAAAACTTATACAAGCTTTGATTATAAGAATCACAGTATTTGATTACCATGTCAACTCTAGCTTGTATCAGGAGCGTTCCTGATTATCTTCATGTCTGAGTCGTTTAACGGAGACCTGGCCTCCGAAAAGTTTTGAAGACGGTAGTTCAAGCCAGCGCAGTATAACATAATAGAGAGAACAGAAATAATAGAAGCAAAGGAAGGCATACTTTGCTTTTGAATAACCATGATTTCGGCGAAATTAATCCGTAATTCTACAACCTTAGTGAAATAAAACTGAACTGCTTCAGCTGGTTACG
>OMLO01004109.1_pt1 | contig 12098 bp, 5 predicted proteins | sample 1674811 | NCBI WGS metagenome assembly OMLO01 (sample SAMN06265003, study PRJEB25207) | coral metagenome | isolation source: Coral host | place: Mexico:La Bocana,Puerto Morelos, Mexico | collected 2008-11-13
TATGTATGATGGCCCATAAATTGTATGTCTGCATAGTAAGCTAAGCATGAACTGTGGAATACTGAGCTGGTGGTATTCATAGATGGCCTAACTTGTAGTTTAGTGCTATTCTAGACTGGTAATAGGGGAAAAAAAATCCTTGAACAGAATGACCTTCATGTGTACAATACTAAAAGCCCTTAAAATAAATATATTCTGTGGCTCTAGCATACATACCCACTCCAAGAAATTTCCAGGGGGAGTGGGTCTCAAAAGCTAAAGTTTAATATGACAACTGGGATTTCTTGAGGGATTTTGAGGAGGGGGGTAGGGTCAAGCCAAAGCGCCCCCTATGGGAGGGGTATGGATATTAATTGGAATAACACATTAATATCTTTTCAGACCAATGGATCTCCAGGACTGGAAAAATGTCCCACACCTCCACCCACTGCAGAAAAAGGTAGAATGCTCACTGTTTGTGAGAGTTGTAATTGGTTGTTTAATATGCTGATGTGCAATCTTGTACCTACACATTATTTTTATAATTAATCAAAAACGTTTGTACATGTGTGGTTGTTTGACTTGAAATGTAGTTGGGTTAGAAATTCCTCTTTCTACGTCATGTCCAGCTACTTAATATTTATTAAATTATAAAATAATATAGTTCACCAGCAGTGACACACACATTTTATTGAATCTCTACTTGCAGCAACCTTTATATATTAGGCAGAATTTTTCCCCTACACTGCGCCAATAATTTATACTTGTTAAAGTATTCTTAATGAAAACTCCTCTTGCTTGCATGGCCGACAAGATTTTCAACTTGAGTGCTTCATTTCAGTGTGAAACTGTAAACACAAGTGGCTACGCTCATTTTCCGTTGCAGTTCCCTTTCTCATTAGACATTGTATCACTTGAGCATGGAATCCTGCCAGCTTTGCAGGGTTAACATCCTTTCAGTGGCCACCTCTTTAAATAGCAGCCTATGCAAGATTATGTCATGTGCTCAAAATTCACCACCAAGTGTTGCTTGCATGATTTACTCACACTTCTGGTACCTTTGTGTTGTTTTCATGAGGGCATTCCTTTTTTTTCTTTGCTACATTGGGAATTTCTCCTGAATAAAATTTGCAATTTTCATTTTAAAAGTGAGACTTGGTAGTGAAATTTGCTTGCCTGATGTCATCATGCATAAGGGCTATTTTTACCCAATGTAGCCATTGTGGAATTCAAAATTAAACCACAAGATACTGTCAAACCATATTAAAGTAAATCAATACACATAAACCTTTAGTTTGAGGAACCTGGTGTGATGTGCACAGTGAGGATACTATTATAGTTCTTTCCGTTGACGGGTGGTCTCACTAAACCCACCATTAACAAAACCCCAAAATCCCTTTAGGGTTCTCAGTAAGTAATCATGGACATGCTTTCTGCTCAAATCAGGGGACAATTCCATGAGCACTTGCTGAATATATCATGATTGCTCAGGGAGGGGCGGTGAACTCATGGTTAGTGTGCTCAACTCCAGAGCGGGTGCTCCGGGTTCAAGCCCTGGCTGGGGACATTGTGTTGTGGATACAGGTGAATTTACTGTTGGGAGTAGCCCTGCTATGGACTAGCATCCCATCCAGGGGGTAGTAGAAGTACTCCTAGTCTCTTTGTGCTACCGAAACCAGGATCAGCTCGGGCCTCATGACCCACTAGTCCCATATGCAGACTTGACATTTCTCTGATCATTAAAATCCTCCACTCCACAGTTATGGTTTCTATTTGGGAAGGAAATCAATGTAAAAAGGCTCAGCTGACACTTACGGAGATTAGTGCCACTATTGCAAATAAAGTGGTGAGTCAATCAAACCATAGTTGAGAAATGTGGCAATGTTCTTTGTTTTTTATTTTGTTTGCTATTTTGGGAGATTACCCTGCACAAAACCTAGCAAAATACAAAAGGGGCTTACATGTGCACATGCTCATATTTGATTCATGCATAGTCTATAAGCATAAAACAAAAAATGTGCAGGGTCGAGGACCTACCTACATAAATCTTAACCTGTTCATTTGCTTAGAACTTTGATGTTTACCGGGTCACTTCACTCTATTGGTTATGATCAAGCAATACTTCCTATTGCCAACAATAAGCTTTGTCTTGTGCTTCCTCTTTGGGAAACAATATTTTTTCCCCTCCAGATCCAATCATTTGACTCTATTTAAAGACCCAGTATTGGCCATTATGCTTTTTTCACATCTCTTATTGGTTGACTACTGGCCAAAACAGGGTCTGTAATTAAAAACAACTAAATCAAAAAAGGATTGAGGTTTACAGGTGCTTTGGTTTGCCTGTTGCTAGCTACTGCCATGATAGTCTTTAATTCAGCTGGCTTTTAAAACTGAAGGCCGAAGTTCTTCTGGCAAATTGTGCCACTCATTTGCTTAAACATTGTTGAACACATTTGAGATGAGACGTTCCTATTTTCAGCATCTTTGTTTTGAAACTTTTGGTCATTAAATTCATTTAATCTACTAGAGCTGTGTGGTAAATTTAATACAAACTCACTTATATAATTTTGTTTTCTTTACATTTAGGATACTCACAAAAGCCACACTGGTTATGTACAGTTTTCTGTTGTGGTCTCTGTGTTGTTAGCATTTATTCCGCTACTTTTTCGCCTCTACAATACCACAGTAAGTTCTTTGGCTGTAGCTTAGACTACCAGTGTATCCATTATATTTAAGTGGCCTCTACATTTTAAAGCCCTGTGCTTTTTTTGGAGTTCACCGCGCCTCCTTTTTGTTTGTTTTCGTTATTTTTATTTTTCATTTAGTGTGTGGCAAAACAAAGGTGTTGATGATGATCATGTACATAGTCTTAGTCTTGTTCATCGAAATACTGCTGTTAATTTTAAATCTGTTAATGAATCAACCAGTCTGTCTGTCGGTCAATCATTCAGTGGAGCTGTCGGTCTATTTATCTGTAGGTCTGCCTGTCTACTGGTCTGTCTGTCTCAGACAGTCAGTCAGACAGTCAGTCAGTCAGTAATCTGTGTGTCTCTCAGACATAATCACTAATAGTAATTGTGATAATTTTACTACTTGTCCAGCATTGAATAATGAGAGTAATTCAGTGATGCATTGTTGATTTACCTACGCTGTAATTAAAATTGTCTTTTTGCGTGTGATTTTAAGGGGAATATCGGAAACCTGTTAACTAATAACACAGAAGCTCTCTTGAGTAAAATGTTTGGATATTCAATGTGGTACGTATGTTCAATTAATCTCCATTATGCTGTTATTTTTTCATGTATTGCACAGTATACCTACGTGTACAGGGTGCAAAGAAAGCCCTGTCATTGGGCTAGTTAATTTTCCAGTTCGAGGGCTAGTATATTCTGTACTCTACTTGCTCGATTGGCAGTTCATGTTTCTTGGAAATAGTTTCGAAGTAATTCAATAACAGGATTCTGTAGGAGATGTATTTTTTTGTGGAGCAGTGAGAATAACTTTCGGGGCTAGTATATCAGAGTGAGAGCTTGCCCTAGAGACTCGCCTGAAAGTTGGATTTCTCTGCACCCTGGTGTAAAGAACATTATTAATTTAAAAAGACGATCATTAGAGAATGCGATTCAAGAGTTTTCATTGGCTTAGCCATCATGGAATATGAACCATTATACCATTCTCTACAGATATGGTAAAAGTACGCATACTTTTTTCGTTCGTCTATGCTTAGTTCCTTGCCCCCGAGTGGGAAAAAGGGCCGGTTTCCGGTTTCCGTAATCACCTTGCTTTTACGGGATGGGGTGATTGGCCCCATGCTCAACCCCCAACTTGGAGGACCAGGGATTTTCTGTCGGGGTGTCCCTCCCCTAGCCACGGGTACCAGATATTTAAAGGCGCTTTCTATTTTTGGGTGGCGTTTTAATTAAAACAATTACTCCACTCGCGCTTGTTGGATTATAGCCAACGACGCACGTACCATCTCACATCCAATGTACGCGAGTGGAATATTTATTAATTAAGAAGCTCTCGCTCATCCATCTGGCATTCAGAAGACAAAGGGGAAGGGAGAACTGGTTTTTAATGACCAGGCAACACCTTGTCGCGTTGAGACCAGAAAATTCTTGCATTTCTTTAAAGGAGCTTCTTCACGGTTTGCGCAGTTAGAAAAATTAACCCTTTAAGTCCCAGGAGATACCAACTTTAAACTTCTCCTCGCAATATCGATACTTCATCAAGAGAAAAGGTTATGGGAAATAATAAAATGATCACCAAAGTAAACCATGTGAATCTTCTCCATCCTTAACCATCCTTGTAACTTAATGATTTTTTGTAATATTTTTGGTATTTTGTTATCTTAGTAAACTACTATTTTACGTTTTCTTGAACTTAAAGGCACTGTTGTACATGGCCAAAATAAGTCAATGCCGTGACTGAACTGTTCTGAACTGAACTGTATTAATAACGTTCAATCTTGTCTCTTTGTAGGTCACGTGTTATTGTGGTTATTAGCATGTTGGAGAGGTTCTTCTTGAGTTTCTCGTTTTTCTTTCTGCTGTGCGTTGCAGAAAAATCTTATAGAGAGGTCAGTAATTGTGCCTTGATTTCAAATTCTCATTTCTTGCTTCTATACATTCTTAATAATCATGTGGAGAATTTAGATTTTGGCTAAGAAGTTCTTTCTGATATAATCGAATTGTTTGCGCTCATAACTTTTTGAATTTGATACGAAGTGGTAAAGGGAAACAAAATAATTCATCGTTGTCTATGGACGTAGAAAATTCACCATTAACCAAACGATGTCCGAGGTATGGTTTTCGCTTGATTGGCTGAAAGTGCAACTGCTGGCTACAAGGTGATTTGTCGGTGTGCATTTATGAGGGTTTAACGAATCAACCAATCACATGAGACAACTGCGAAGTCATTCACTTTCCTTAAAGCGATTCCAAGGATTGTTTTTCTTCTACAGTTATAGCGGTTTTCAATCGAGTACGTCGTAAAAACAAAACCAAACTAATTTACTTACCAATACGACTACTCAGCTAATCTCATACCGAAGTAAAACTTATAACCAAGACCAAAGTAATTTTCTGATTACTTTCGAGACTCAATTGAAAACTTTCCTATACCAAGTACATATGCAGATATGTCGTGCTCAGTAAATTTTATTGCGGAAGAATTTTGTCCTTCAAGAGTACAATAGCGTTTTTCTTAACTCTAAAGACGCCTGCCTGTGACACTTAAAATTATAGTTTCTTGTTGTTTTTTTTTAATTTTATTGTTTCGCTTCTTACACCATTTCAGCGTTGTCTGTACGCCAAATTATTTGGTTGGCTAACCTCGTCAAGGAAATCTCGTCGAGCGGGATTACCTCATTTTCGTCTTCACAAAGTGCGGAACATAAAAACTTGGCTGTCACTGAGATCACTGTTAAAGGTGAGTTCACACTTCACAGCATGTAATCAATCCTGTATTGCACAGGTTTCATTAAGGACCTCGGCAAATTGACCGGTTGTGAGGACGACATCATTTTACCCGCATGGTTGGCTATCTAGAGGAAAGTTTGTCTTGTAAAGATTACCTCAGGTTCCAAACGTTATGGCTACCTTGCCCTCCTGCTGAAAATGTTAGTGAAACCACTGCAGGTTGTCCAGTAGAGTACGCGATAAACTGTTTTAAAGGAGACTTGAGGTACAACACGTATAGTGGCTGGTGGTTTGTACAAAACGTGCTTCTTTTTTGGTACTGTTGATTTAGATATTAGCCACCAAGAGAGAAATATTATCTTTACGCTAATGAAATGAACCGATGACCCGGCAGCAAAAACAAAATACGTTCAGAAAACCACAAGAACAGTTTAGTAAAACGTAAACTATAAAATGCCCTGTATGTTAGTGTTCAGGTGTGTATTCATAAGGGAACTACACATAGATGATTTTTAGTGTCATTTGTCTTCAAGTTGTTTGTTTTTATTCCGTTGAATCTGAGAAGTCTTCACAAAATCACTTGAAAACGTTTTAATCCAGTGGTCTTATAGTTACAGTGTCCTTTACTTCAAGCGTGTTTTTGCCCATGAGAATGGGCAAAATAAAGCTAGACAAGGTGGCATGGGTGGAGAGGGAAAGCAATTGTCAGGGCAGCCCCCTCTCCCTCCATTACTCAGAGCAACCCGATTTCCCTTGGACAGCAACTTACAACTGTTGTTTTATTTCAGAGGCGAGGTCCTCAGAGATCTGTAGACATGATCGTGTCATCATCCTTCATACTGGGCATGATCCTTGTCATTCTGATGTGTGTACAGGTTAGTACAACCTTCTTAGCACTCTGTCGTAACAGAGCCGTTGAATTAAGTCCACTCAAATGATGTAACTCTTAAAAATAAGCTCAGATAAAGGAATCTATTCAGGGCTTGATTCAACATACGTCAGCTTTGTTCAAGGTGAGCCTGTATTTGCCATTGCGTGACGTGCGATTGCGTTGGATGATATAACATTGCGCGTGTCATCCGGTGAAAATGGTGGTAGGAAGGACTCCTACAATTTTTCTTCAATTCCCAAAGGAAAACTTCGGGTTCGAGTCGTCTTTTAACGGTATCGCCTCGTAAAAAATACCCGAGCTGTTTCCGGTTTTTGTTTGACCAACATCACACTGGTAGTAGCGTTATGTTGCCTAGCAACTTCTCTTTTGATATTTTTTGTGCTAAGCAGCTGGCCTATTTTAACTTCCTGTCTCTTTGCAGCTTATAAAAGGAAACGAAAAGGAGAGATTTCTGTCAATATTATTTAACTGGGAAGTGTCTATATGGTGAGTGAACAGTAGTGCTTCGCAAGTAAAATTATTGAATTACCCCAGTCAGTCGTCAGCCAGTCGTCGTTCGGTCGGCTGTCAGCCGCTCGCCCACTTGATGGGTCTGTGATTTAGTGATTAAGTGAGTCATTCAGTCAATGAAATTGTATGTCTGTCTGTCTGTCTGTCAATCTTTCGGCCTGACTGCCTACCTGTCTGTCTGTCTGTCTGTCCATCTATTTGTCTCTCGGTCTGACTGCCTGTCTGTCTATCGGTCTGTCTCGGAGTCAGTGATTCTGCAGTCAGTACTAATAGTGTCGGCTTACACTACTCGCTCACTAGCGTCCGCAGTTAACTACAGTAGTTAATCCATCCAGCCAATTACGGTGATAATGTTTAAGCATACTTGATTAAGTTACTAGCCTTCCCTTATTGCATCAGTTGTTAATGTTTGTTTTTTCTCGCAGGTGCCTTGTGTTGTCAGTTTATGTTCTACGGTTCATGACCCTGGGAGCGAAGATCAACAGTAAATTCACAAATACGTCAGGACTGCTTACAGAGCAGGTCAGTAAAATTAACTTCAGTTATTATTAATGATGTATCGCACTGATAACAAAATAGGTAACTTTGGCAATGGTTTTTCCTAATATGTTGTGACAAATCCCACACAGGCCTTTAGTCAAGTCGTACAACAATTCGGATACTGACTACGATTCGTAGAATATTTCTGGGTATATCACGAGAAAGCATTGTATGTCCTATTTTATGTAGCGTATCCTGCGTTTTCGGCGGGAAATAACTGAGCACTGTGTGAACACCGTGCTATGCAACCACTGAAATGTGTAAAAATTTTCCAGCGTTCTGATTCATCGTCTTTTCGATTCTCCTCCTGGAAAACAGCGCCTTATCCTTATTAGGTTCTGTTTATCGTCCTTGATCGCATGGTGGTGCGGGATCTGTTCAATCTTTATTTATCCACGGTAAAAAATTCATCAGGTCTAAATTACATAAGAAAAAAGGTAATATCTAGGTCTAAAATACACTATATAAATATTATGCTAATTACAATGTTAAAGTTAACAAATCCTAATAAAAACCTGTTTTCCATGAATGCCGTGCCTTATTTGTTTCTATGATGTTTCTTTAAAAGTGTTTTGAGATTATTCAGAGATTCTGCTTGCCTTACATTTTGAGGAAGACTATTCCAATAAATAAATGTTAATATCAGACCAATCTTGCTTCGCTTGTCCTCCTGATACCTCACATTAAATATTTTGTAACTATAAGTATTTGGACTGTTCTTTTTGTGTTGCAGATCAATCTTTACCTTCAGATGGAAAAGGCCCCTCACAAGAAAGAAGACTTGACAATCGCTAACCACGTGCTCAAGCTAGCCTCAAAACTTCTTAAGGTAATTCGGGCTGATTCTTGCTCGTTACAGCTACTGTCGAAAGCGGAGCTTTTTCGAAAAGTAATTAAGTATGATAGGTACACATGTCGAGGATGATTCTAGAAGTCAGTGTGTTAAGAACTATTTCAACTAGTCTTTGTTGTCTTAACATTAGAAGATTTAAGAAGAAGGTTGTGGTGAGGAGAAAGTCTTCACATATCTCCTGTCCCTGAATCAAGACTTGCATTCAGGGCTGCTTCCCCATTCCCCCCACTCCACCCCTCCACGGAGTAACCCCTAGTGTTTTTGTAATGTTTCGTTAACAACAGTTCGCGAGCCTGCGTGGAGAGAGAAACCGTGAAATAAATTCCCTTGGCATGCATGTACTGTTTTCTAGCCCGAGTGTGTCTGCAGTACTAACAGTGGTTTATCTTGTTAGGAAATCGAGAGTCCGTTTAAGATGTCAGGACTGTCTATGAACCCTCTGCTGTATAACATCACTCGTGTAGTAGTACTGTCTCTGTTCTCTGGAGTCATGTCTGATCTACTGGGATTTAGATTAAAGGTCAGTGAAATACTGCTTGTCTAAATTTAAGCTCGTTTGGGAATTTAAAAACTTTTAAAGACAAAGTCGTTGTAAGTCTTTGTTGGTGTAGCTGTTATCATAAAGATCTGTCCGGGCTGTTTCAAAGATGGATAACGTTATCCACCGTATAAATCACTACCCCGTGGTTAGCGTGGTTTGCTTTGCTAACACTTATCCATTGAATAGTGACATGATTTATCCGGTGGATAGCGTTACCCAACCTTCGAACAGCCCTGACCAGGAAACTCAAAACGATGTTAGAGGGAAATTTAGCAGACAAATTAGTTTCCCGTCGTCGTCAGTATGAACTCATTGGCTCTCTAAAATGTAATGCACGTCTTTTGTGAACACTAGGCTAAATGAGCCCTTTACATACCGCAGCACATGTTGTAAGATGGTCAGAATCGAGCCGCAGCTTGTCCCGGTTTCTGTGGCATTAAGCGACTAGGAGTATTTCTACTCCCCCCTGAATGGGATGCTAGTCCATCGCAGGGTTATCCCCAGCATTAAATTTGCCGGTACCCATTTATACACCTGGGTGGAGAGAGGCACTGTGAGAGTAAAGTGTCTTGCGCAAGAACACAAAACAATGACACCTTTTAGGGCTAGAACCCAGACCGCTCGACCCGGAGTCCAGCGCGCATCCTGGTACTTAATCTGAGTAGAGCTGGAAACTAGATTGCTCGTCAACACTTAAGTGAATTTATTTATTTGAATTTCTAGGTGTGGAAGATAAAGACGTAGCAGAAAGCAGATGGAAAGGCAAATTATTTATATTTAACTTATTACACACATTTATTTTTTTGTCCTGTTAAGGAAGTTGTAAAGATTTTATTATAACTAAGTGTAAAATGGCGATAGACTTTCCGTATTCTCGTTAGTGGACTAGAACTAGCTTGCAATGGAGCCTCATGCGGCGGAATATCATTAAAAACAGATGACATTTGAAAAGACTCCTCGCATTAAACTCACTTGCAAGCTACAGTTCCAGTCCAATGCTTGGAATACAAATGTTGCGTATTGTATAGAGCAGGCTTGTTAAAACCTCTATGCTAAAAAAATTATATTAGCTAGCCTTTCGTTGGAGCTACGTGTAGTTCTGTTGGCAGCAATATACAGGGTTCGTAGAGTCTTGAGTTTGTAAAAAAGTGTAAAACTCTGCAAACTGAAAAATAAGTATGGAAAATAGAGATTAAGTGTACAGAAAAATGGAAAAAATGTTTCTTTGCTTGTTTCCAAGCTGCAACAAGTGCTTAAGGTGGGTTCCGCTCAAAGTTCGAGCAATAGGTGCAAAATAAAAATAATATATGAAACGTCTCACTGACGCCGCAATTATATTCTCAGGTATTCTCGAGAAAGTTAACGTTAAGCCGCATAAAACTGATGAAAGCTTGTGTTATGTTGTTTTGAAGTGACCTTAAACATCCGTCTTAATTAAGATATCGATAATTTCAAATTCAATTTTCTCCCCAGGGGAGCTTAGAGAATCTCGATACGTTTGTCGTAACTGTATTCCAATTATCACCATGTTATGAAGTTTTCTGGTGACTTTATTTTTGCCTTTCATGTTAAGCGTAAACCATCGTAATTCCTAGGTGAAATTCTGCTCAGAATCAGTGCATCGTAGTTCTAGGAGTGTGATTTAATCCTGGATCTGGAAAAATAAAATGATGTTTTGCAAAAAGGTGTACAAAAATGTCTACGAACCCTGTATATATAGAGCCACTGTGTTTAAATGGAAGTTGTCACGCCTAGAGTTGCGTCATCGTACGAGGTGCTTTTCATTACGACATAAGCACAAGCAAAAGCGTAACGATACGTGATGACACGCACAACACAAACATAAACCCAAACAGAACAGAACGTTATTATCTACCTCTGCTCGTGCTTTTGTCAAGTGCGAACGCGCTGCTGTAAGCATATCGTAAGTCCGCCATCTTGCTTTGCTGTCAAGTGTATCGAGGGGAAGTGTAACCTAATATTAGGTAATTATCCATTCTGCGCATGTCTACGTGTCTAAGTTTATGCTTGTGGTGAAAACCACGCCAAATTTTCTGCCGAGTAAATCAACTGGCTACCTAGCTGTTGTGGTTATGGCACTAGTTTTGCACAGAGTGTAATCCAAATTGCATCATATACTGTAGCATTTTTCAACTGAGTGTCGTAAGCCAAAACCAAAACTCTAGCCAATCACAAGGAACACAGATAATCCGATGAACCAATCAAAACTCGAAGTAAACACATGTAGCTGACGCAAAGCGCGGGAAAACGCGTGCGAGCGGGTCATGGTTTGGTTTTTCTTTTCTGATTGGATGAAAAAGTGGCGGGAGTTTCGTAAGCCAATTGTCTCGCGAAGTAATGCAAAACCAATTATCGGCGCTCGAGTGAAAACCGCTCTGAAGCGCAATGTAGTGTAATGCGTAACGTAGGTAATGGACGGGGTATTGTAACAGCTCGGGACTTCATATCATATAAAAATTTAAGAAAAAGGTAGTTACATTTCCTGTAAAAACTTCACCTTTAAGCGAAAACAATTTATGAACAGGTATTTTTGAGCAAAATGTGAAGTAAGAAATCTCACGAAGAAATTATTTTTCTGTAAGATATTATTGAAACAACTCCACTTTGCGTTTCGTGACATGTTGCGTTAAGCGATTGTAGCGTGATGTTAGCGTGACATTTTTGTTGATCGGTAGATCACGCTACGAACATTGCAAGTAGCGGTGTGTGCAAAGTGTGTTTTTTCACCTAGTGAGTTAGGAGGCTTAACTTCTACATTGTTGTATTTTAACACTTATTTTTATTGAAATGTTTTGGCCATGCGTGTGTCGTGAATATGGTAGGTCAAACGTACCCGCTATATTTTCCCTCGGTTTTCAATTTACATAAGCTTCTAATGCAACTGTCTGCTACTGGTCTAGCGTGCTCAAAAGTAGGAGTTGCACAAAACTAGCTTTGAAAAAATTTATCCTTTCAGTACTTTTGTATTTATGGTCAGTATTTAGTCTGTTAAAGTAAGTAATTTTGTTAAATTCTGTTAGCTCTCTGTGGCAGACTACAAGCAAATGATGAAGAATATTGAAACTCTTGATAAATAATTACAAACGTTATTGCAGTCTACGTGTTAATTTATAGTTTATAAGATTCAGTGGTTCTGACCAGCGTTGTCGGTGTATTGTCTTAGTGAACGAGGAAACCTCCCCTGCAAACCACATTTTGTCCTAGCGAATCGCCAAACAATTGAATGCCAAAAAGACAGTTTATCACTCAAGCACAAGATAATTGACTAACTTTTAAGTTCTTTGTAGTCCAATGTTAGAAATTGTGTGAGTTTTGTTGCTTCTCTTTGTTTTTCCTCTGCAA
>OMLO01004110.1_pt1 | contig 12098 bp, 8 predicted proteins | sample 1674811 | NCBI WGS metagenome assembly OMLO01 (sample SAMN06265003, study PRJEB25207) | coral metagenome | isolation source: Coral host | place: Mexico:La Bocana,Puerto Morelos, Mexico | collected 2008-11-13
ATCATTGATCTTAAGGATGTATCTTTTGGTATAAAGAAAAGCGGGGAGCATGGTGATTGGTCGTGCTTGAGTTTTTACTTAATTAATTACACATAGTGTACTTTTCTCCTGTAAAGAAAAGTAAAGGTATTCAGCTCTGGATTGCACAACTGAATATATAAATTTAAAGCTAGATCTGTCTCTCATCACTCATTTAATTTTCCTGACAAATGTTGCATTTTGCTATCACATTTTGATTACCAGAATGAAGGGCACCCAAAACAAAAGCCAAAGGTGAATTGCCTCTTCATGCTCTATGTTGTTAGAAATTGGACTTTAGGAAACTCTTGATATGTATGCTTAAATCTTGGTGATACTTAGCCCCTAAACCATGGAACAGCCTCTCAGACTCCATCAGGTCTTCACCTCACGACAAAACCTTTTGAAAAGCACTGTATGCTGTAGATATCAGTCATCATTTCTAAGTAATTGTATATATTTTATCATATTTCACTCATTTTTAAACACAGTTTAATTACGACATTTTAACATTGGTTAATTTTTCATTCATAGTAATTTATACACTTATATTCACTCATTCATGCGTCGCATATACATGTAATTTACAGTTTGTTTTTTTGTTCTTTTTCTTTTACTGTGGCTTACCTGTAAACTAGCTGGTGCGTTCCCGCATATTTTGCTGGTCATTTCTGTGGGACACGTCAAAACCAGAGCTATAAGTGTAAGAACCACATTAAACATTGTTGTTCTTGACATATTTTGGTACTATCAACTTGTATGTTGTGGAGTAAAAAAACAAAGAGCCTATTGCCCTTCATGCAGTACAGCAATGATATTTTGGTGTTCTTTACACGTTTGGCCACATTACATTTTAATTTACAATGAATTGGCTGGGTCACGCTGGTTTTTAGTGGATTGAAAATTTTTCGGTACTGAATGGTCTGTGTGAAAAAGAAGTTGGCTCAGTTATATATCATTGTAAACAAACAAACGTAAAGGATTGCAGAGGTCTTTCCCTTAACAGTAAAATAGGATGACAAGACTGGCAAGCTGGATTATCCTGAATTCAAGGAGGTCTGGGCAATGGTTAAAGACTTTCTGGTAAGTTCACTCAAGACACTTTTACATCAATTAACAAATGAGTTGAATAATGAAACAATTTTGTAGATTTATTGAAATGTGGGTCTGTGCTTAGAAACTGACACATGTAGTCACCATTTAATTGACAATTTAATACAGGGAAATGTAATTTACACAAGCCTGAAAAACAAAAATTAGAACTTCAACTCTGCTTCAAAATGCCTCCTGAAATGCCTGAAAAGTCAATCAGGCCATTGATATTGGTGGCCAGGTCCCAGTTGTTCGAAGGATGGATAACGCTATCCACTGGATAAATCACTAATCAGTAGATAAGTATTGATAAATCAAGCTGCGCTATCCACTGGATAGTGATTTATCCGGTGGGTGGCGTTATCAACTCTTTGAACAAATGGTGCCAGACTGGAAGCAAGCTCACACTGTCGATCTATTCTTGCAGCATGCACTTAAGATGCAAACCTGTATCTAATTGCAGGCTCTTTGGTAGCCAATGTTGAGTAAATGCATCAGAAATCAATGCAAGAGTATACAGAGGATGGCAGCATCATGGGTTTAAACTTGGTTGGCCTGTATGCAGTCCTGAATTTTACTTAAACAGAATATGACAGCTGTCTAAATCTTGGAAAATAAGAGTCAGAATTTCTTGCATTTTGTATAGTGATTTGTTCCAAACAAAACCTCTCTCCCCCCTGTTTCCACATATTTTGTTGATTGTGGAAAGGCTACCTCCCAGGGGCATATACTCTGATATAGAAATGGCAAGGGGTGCTCATCATATCTTTTAGAAGTTAAAAAAGCCCTCTAGGTACTTAGTATTTTCAGCCTCAAAAGGTCCACAGTGGGAGCTTTTGCAGTACCTTAAGGGTGTTGAGCCAGATGATAGAATTGGCACCTTAGGGGTTTAAGCCTTATGCACAGAACAGCATCTTCTTACATTTTAGGGGTTCTTTTCAAGACTAATGACAAGCACCCCAGCCCTCTTTATATGGGAGTTCCCTCAGGGGTTACCTTGTGTGTAATTGAGACTTTGTTCATATTTCACAGAAAATTTTTTCCGAATTTGACGTGGACAGTAGTGGAACCATGAACATGTACGAGTTGAGAAGCGCCCTGGCAAAAAACGGTATCATTGACTCAGCTATCTGCATTCTGCAACCTTTTGATTCCTCTTTTACTTGGACGTTTTATATTTTAACTTAAATGTAAAGTCTGAACGAATCCTGGATTAAGTTTGCTGGAATTTCCTGGCTGCTGGAGACAGTGCCCGGGCACTTAACAGAAATGATAATCAATTGGTTTAATAAACACAGGCTATTCTAGAAGATCTTAATTCTTGATCATGATCAAGTCTATCTTTCATTATGTCGATTCGGGTTATTAATTTATTACGAGTGTAAATTCTTGACATTCACGAGCTTCCATTGTCACAGTATTGTCAAGGGTGACATAATAGTGTACTGTGTGCCTAGTCTCCAGCAGGTTTTAGCCTTTTAGCCAGATGGGTGTCCAGGCATCCTGTGGACGGCCACTTTTTAAAGAAAATTTTTTATTTTTCAACCTTATAAATTGTTCATTTTGTACACCCGCTTTTTGAATCCTGGCTAAGAGTCCGGTCTCCAACATCTTTTCACGTGGCTTTGTACAACCATGTGTTAAAATTGGTGATTTAAGCAGGTAGCAGTTAAACAACAATACGGTTCATCGCTTAATGTGACAAATTAAACCACAGATTTGGCACTGAATTGTGAAGGTTTGGAAACCTCCTGCTACCTTTGCACTGGAAGGAAGAATGGGTTGTTTTTTTTTTAACAGAATTCTGTGCAAACTTCATTCTAAATTGCAGATTCAAAATTAGTTTTGTTTTGACGCACATACAGTTTCAAAGTTCACAAGATCAGAAAACATAATTATGGTGATCTTAATTTGCTGTGTGTTTTTGGTTAGGTATTGGTCTCAGTGACTCAACTCTGAACGCCGTCTCTGCACGATTCAATAACAAGAAAGGAGAGTTGTCTTTTGATGATTTTCTTCAGATTGTCTGCCGTATCTACTCAATTAAAGGTGAGGGTGCTACTCCATTATATTTTGTTGTATTCCCGACCATTGACTGACTGATTGACGCATTGACTGACCAGAGGGCTAGCCAGCTGACTTCCGACCGACCTTCTAACCAACCTTCTGACTGACCGGCTAACGAACTGCAGGGTCCAAAATTAACTTTTTCGGCAGGCGCCAACTGGCGACCGAAATTTTTTTTCAGTCGCCAAATGGAAAAATGTGGTCGCCAAAAAGTGTCGGTAAAACTTTTCCTTGGCAGCGAAACACAAGCCAAAATTATTGGTCGTCACGGGCTTGCCTGCAAAATATTTGCAATCGATATAATCAGGAATCAAACCAGTGCTGAAATCATCTTTTGACCACTTTGACAGATCTACATTGCCACTTTTTGACGCCCAAAGAATATCTAAATCTTCATATAATTTCTTCGCGGATGTTCCGTCTCCGCCTTGCAATAAATACGGAAAGATTTCGGAACATCTTTGGACACCACATCACCTGAATAACACATGGGGTTTCTTGCGCACGCAATACGTGTGCTATGAGAAACCGCTGAAAAAACATGGCAGCGAAGCTTCGCACTGTTCATAGCTGTAAAACATTGTGGTAGATTTATAACAAAAGGAAATCGGTTTTATACTTCCAAAGCAACGAAAAGGTAAAAAGGAAGTGACTAATTGGCGGGCAGCTTTGAATTTTTTGATTGGCTGAAAATCAAAGCTATTGTTTGTGTAATTATCGTGGCGTGAAATAGCGTAGTTAATCCCCGCTGGCGACCAGTTGTGAAATTCTGGTCGCCAGTGTAGAATTTTTAGTCGCATTGGCGACCAGGAAAGCGCAATTTCGGACCCTGAACTGACTGACTACCTGAACATTTTTTGTCAATCAAGCTCTCAAAGCTTTTTTCAGAAGTATAGAAATTGAAAACTGAAATAATATATCGGTAACGAGAGGAAGTTCTTTTCCACATTCGTCTACATTGTCAGGAGAGTGGACGATTTTGGATGAACTTCTCGGAAATTCGCTGAAGAAAAAGTCAGGAGTGTTTGGTACATGCATTTCCTCTCAATCGAAATTCAAACTGAAGAGAAAAATAATTAAGAGCACATTTCTATAGCGTTGTCCTTCTCTCAAAAATCAGGAGATCGAGAGGAACAAACCACGGGTTTTATCCGTGCAGATTTGGAGAGAGGAGATGAAAATTATATCTCGCCCCAGTCCTTCCTCATTCATACCGCCTTTTTTTTGAGTGCACCTGTGCATTGTATTGTTTTAACTTGGTGTGGGAATACCAAATGAAACTCGTTATGACTGAAATGAATTGCATTGATTACGATCGAATCAAAGTTTGTGTCAGCTTAAATATAAAAGGTAACCTTGACGTAGCCTGCGTAGTTTGGTGGTTTAAGCAATTTTTTAAGCAATTTGAGCGCGAGCTCACAAATCGGCGAAGCCGCGAGGACACTCTCTCAGGCTCCTCGCGGCTTCAGCTCTCCTTTACACGGCTTCGCTGCTTTCTCAGCGCGCTAAAATGACTCAAACCGCCAAGCTATCCACAGGGTATCCTTCCAGTTGGAACTGGTCTGGTTAGAAGGTCTTAGAAGATGTCAACATGGTGCATAGTGCATAATGGATCTGGCTGATAGTGATATTACAGATTCCGCTCAAAGTTCAAGCAGCAAGTGCAAAAATTGTTTGGTAAAAATCTACTCAGAGCATGGTAGCATTTCAATACTATTTGAAGCATGTCACTAGTTTATTTCTCTAAGTGAACCCGCGATTAAATTCTCAAGCATTATCTAGAAACGTCCATTTTAATTAAAATATGGATAGCTTTTAAAGTCAATTGCGTCTTGTGAGGTAAGCTGGAGAGCTAAAGTCTCTTGAAGTTCTTCGTAATCGAATTCAAAATACTACCATTCTATGAGGGTTTTTTTCCTAATTTTCTTTTTGCCGTTATGTCTTAAATTAATGTTTAGTGGAAATCATCTTGACTGTTTTGCAAGACATCATAGTGACCATTTCCTTCTTCCATTTCCTCCTAGACGACTTTGATAAGAGAGCAGATCGTAGCGGAAAAGCCGTGTTCAATCTTGATGAGGTAGGGTGTTGGTCTTAATAAGCTGTACATAATATATCGAATTATTCTCAAGTATTTGATTGGTGCTTTCTTGTGATCTGTTGGTGGACAGACGCATGGATGACGTCATTAACATTTTTATTTCTTTTTCACTTAACCATGTTGTCCTGCGTCTCATCGCGTGACCTACTTTTTAGAAAATTATGAGCTATAACTTAGAATGGAAAAAGCTTGGCGAAAATATCAAAATGGCTAAGTTTGAGGCATTGAAAGATGAGATTTAATGATAGTTTGAATTTCAAATAGACTTACTATTTAATGCCAAGGGCCCCAAACTTGGCAAAGTTTTCCAGTTTTCGATATGTTTCTGTTTTTTCATTTTGGCATTGTTTAATAATATAAACATTTTTAGCAGTCGTAAAATGTGGTAAGAACATCAGTGACACACTCGCCTAACGGCACTGCCACTTTTTTGTTGTTACCACATTTTGATGTCGTCAATAATCTAGTACTGAACAGACGCACGGCGATAGAGTTGAAGTTCGTGTTTTCCACATTTTTATCGTTTTCTCAAAACAACATTATGTATGATGAATTAGCTTTGCCTATTGACGGGAAATAACTGAAATAGCTTTTGAACATCTCGTCTTAGGCCTGCTTTACATGAAGTATCTTTCCCTGTGCAAGACTTTCTCACTCACCAACTGTTATTTTATTTTTCTCGTTGTTGCCTACGCACCCATTAAAATATTTATCAGAGATAAATTCGATCAAATTGTCGATGCTTACGACTAGGTGTTTTTCCCAGAGAATTGCCAATTTATCGTATATTAAATTTGCAAGATGCCCAAATGCAGCGACTTTCCGTGTGTTTTGATTTGTAACCCTACTTTTGAGATTTCCCTACCCCACATGAAGTCAGGACCTCTTTGCAGCGGTCAGACTTATCGTTACACATCAAAGCAAGCTGCGATATTAGGGGCGCACCATCAAGTTTTTTTACCAAGGGGTGCGGATCGAGCAATTACCCCCAAGACATTTCTGCCCAGCAAAACGCGGAGGAACAAAATCATGCAAGGGGAGGCATCGGGAAAAAAACTGAGCGATTGCTGTCTTCTAGACAAGTCCGTTTCTTTTGTAACATTGCATAAGGTACTGCCCACCAAAAAAATCATGCGCAACCTCCTACAAAAAAGCCCCCTGCTCCCCCCCCCCCCCCCTTCAAAAAGATTATGGTTTATCCCTAAATGTCTTTAGTTGGTTTACTTTGGAAAGGTCTTGCGTTATAATTATTTATGCACTTCAAGTAACTTTTTGTTTGGCTTTACGTTGTCAGTCGTATTGACAATTGACAATATACATTGACAGGGGGAGGGGAGTTGGGGTGGGAGTTCTGCAAGGGGATTGTAGGGGAGACCTGATTAGTCGACGGAGACGATTTTTAGATTTGTGCCTACGACATCCTTAAAATCTGATGGCCCCTCAAATGTCACGCAATTTTTAGGGATGGATAGGTTGTGTGACAATCTTCTAGTACTTATCGCACGTGGCCATTTCCCTTTTATTTTCACTTTGCTGTCTTTCTTGTCACGCAATATTTGGGAAAAATTGGGGACGTGCGAGCCACCGTCACAAAAATGCAGATTACGTGATTCATTCACTAATATTTATGTAACACAACATTCATCATACGTGATTCTTTTTACCTTTCAGTTCCTACGTGCCTGTGTCACTTTGTAATCTGATGAAGAACAACTAATGTCTCGGTAATTGAAATGCTAATACTAATCAGACTAACGTTGCTTTATGTACATATGTAGTGTTAGTCTGAATACTCTAGCAGTTTAATACTAACTCAAATGTTTGGAATTTTGGCATCATTGCATTGTTTGCAATATGTCAAGTTATGTAGGCGCTGAAAACTGCTTGCAAAGTAAAGTAACTTGTTCTTCTGTTGATTGTAAGTCTCTAATTTTGCGGATGTGCATCCGTGAAGGAAAAAAACAAAGCATTCAAGGTTTTAAATTAAGGATGGTTTAAGAAAGGCTATGCGTGTTGCTCGCTGGTAGAGTTAGTTTGTCTGTACGACACAGCATCAATGCCTGACTAACAAGACATTCATCTTCCTTACGTTCACAACGCGTACGACTCTTGAAGTCACTACTACTTAACTGTCTTCACCTTACGCCGTGCAATTGACCACTTCCAAAACGCGTCCTATGATTGGTGGATGGTTGCCCTTGGAAACCATGAACCAATCATTTCGTCTTGCCAGTTTACCAAGCAGTTCCAAAAAACACGAGAGTGCCGCAACTTAAACCTAGTGCTTAGTCCGTTAAATATCTGGAGTGGAGACTTGATAAAGGGACGTCATGTCATGAAGAGAATTCGCCCATCTGATTGGTTCCCATTGCGTGATGATCGACAAATAATCGGAGCATGTGCAATGAATGTATAATACAGACGCGTTCTGTGGTATGTAACAAAGAATTTTCACCCGCTACTGCGAGCTTTCTCTGCTTCTGTCTCGTCTTGTCCCGTCACATGTCTCAACGAGCATTATAGCGAAAAAAATGAAAAACGATACCGAACGACACCGAAAAAGCAGTAAAACGCCGACACTGGGGACAGCCCCCAATAAAAAATAAAACTAATGCCATTCGGCCAAGGCTGAATATCAATTTAGCCGATATTTTTTCCGTTTAGGGAAAGGAAGAAATTTTATATGGTTTACTCAAAAACATACAATTGTAATGTATTGACTAATTTTCAACGAACAGCATTATATTTTCCTCGCCTCGCGTTTATTCTTAAATTATTAAAATTTTGCAAATTTCAGCCTCGATACTTTTTATAAATTATACTCTTGCAAAAAAAAAGTGAGTAAATAAATTTAATTCGCGATGTTGTAGTCTGCAGATCTTTTCAGTTTGTCGACATGCTCAAAAATTAGCCTTTGTGGTTCATGTTCTCCAACGTACGCAGAATTTGGTGATATCATGTTGTTTTACAGAGACTGTGAAGGAATCTACCAAGATGGAAACTTACTGTTGTGTTGATTAAACCGAAATTTGGTAGCGCGGTTCTCGTTAGCGTTGTGGTGTGCTTAAGCCCCCTTAAGTAACCAATAAAAAGCGAGCGAAAAACAATACATTTCTGGTGTGTTCTAGAACTCATTCAAATAGAGGTTTTAAGCTTAATTAGCATTGAAAGGGTGTATGGGAACGGAACTTACCTTACTTTTATACGCGCCGACAGTTTTGGAGAATAAATGACTTGAAGGATTAAAAGAGCCTTGTTGAGGTGCAGTTGAATTATGAAAGAATCAGTTCCTGAGGATATTTAAACGTCTGTTTATCAAACATGGCTGGCTTGACATGCCGTAAAGTAACTACGATACCAGCCCGTCTTGACAAGATCGTAAACGGCTGTTTCTCTGAGCAGTTTCATGAAGCTAAATTTCGGCCTTCACCAGAAATTCAGGCTAACTTTCTTTGACCCGCGATTGATCAAGTTCTTAAAGTCGTTTTCAGAAAGCTATTCTGAATGAAAAGCCAAAGGCTCCTTAGCCGAGGTACTGATGACCTGTCATTGCATCGTTGTGTGAGAGCATAGTTTCCATCGGTTACGGCAAATAGCTCTTAAATGCAGGCGTCCTTTTGACGCCAACAAAACAATTTTATACATTTCCAAAGACACGAAATTTAAAATTTTAATTTTTTTTTTGAGAGTACCTCCATCCAACATAGTCTCTGAATATCTCGGTGTACTGCGAGTATTCTCTTAACCTCGAAAATCCGTGGGGTAGAACACGTAACAAACAAGGGTGCGAGCGTGTAGACTTGATTTCCGCCGCTCTCTCGAGTCCAGTCTCCTGTACGGTCTACAGGATTTCTACAGCGTGATGTATGAGCCGCAACGCCGCAAGCCGCTGGTTGCGCGGGCGTCGGAAGACGAGCGAAAAGACCTCCTTCCGACACTCGCGCTACTAGGGGCTCGCCGCATTTCCGCTCGCAGGCTGACTTGATTTGCGTTCGTCCCCACGGATTTTCGAGGAAATGCGAGACTGCTCGCAGTCGAGGTGCATATTGTTTGTACTTACAAAGGGGTCGAGATGCATGATGGGACAAGACGTTGCAGTCGGCGTGCCACGCATGCTGGCACTGACTTCCATTCTTCGACCAGCAAGGACATTTTGTTATTAATCAAAACTGTAACAAAATTCTCGAACGTGATTGGTAATCACCAGCCTGATTTGAGCTCTAACAGAACAGTGTGCGCGAAGTCAAAGCTGTCCACGCTGGAATGTTTTTGAAGCGTTAAAGTCTGTCGGCTACGCTGATTTGCAGTTTGCCGTCACTGGCAAGAAAGCCCTTCAGAATCATGGACGTTGCTATATCTGCTTTGGTATAGGTCAGGACATGGTAGAAACTGGTTATAATTTGTTGGAGTAAAACGCACTCACCAAGTGCTTAATTCTTTATATTCGCGCTGGTTTGGTTGCGGTTAGCATTTATTTGATGGTTGGGGCAACTCCATCATGAATATTTAAGAACTATCTAAGAAAGGCCCTTTTTTAAAATTAAATTTTACGGAAACTTGACGGATCATCCTGGTAGTGTTATTGTACGAAACAGAGGTTCCGTGTTATAATATTGAGTGGTTTCTAAAATATTGTAATAAAAATTCGTTGATAAGTACTAAAAATCTCTTAGTATCGCGAAAATGGCATCGACCCGACTCGGTAGAGTAGCACCCGGCTACACCAAAGCGATAGATGTATTCGGTTTTAGTGTTTGCATCCCCGTTTCCACCCACTGATCTATTCATGTGATATTCATTTCGGAGGTAGCAGTTCTTCTGTTTGTGTATGCACTCAGTTACGAGTGGCAAATTGCACAATTATAACCTTCCAAATCAAATATGAATACCGTGGCAACAAGGATGTAATGCCAGTTGAAAACACTCTTGAAACGCTGCGGTATTTGGAAAGACGTAGTGTACCAAGTGTAACAATGTAATGCAGGCTGAGCTAAGGATATGGTGAACTAATAGTTTTCAATTTGCTTTTCAGTTCATCTTGTCTTGCATAACTTTGTGATGTGCCTGAAATGAGAAAGAAAAAGTCCCGGAAAACGTCCGCAACGAATGTTGATTTTACGAAATAGCCGTCAACACCTGTAGCTTAGTTAGGTAGCATTTCATATATCATAATTTTCCTTCGAGGGTTCCACTCTTCTTAGGGTCGTCACGCAACATATCCGTGCCCATCACGCCTGCTGCGTGAGGATTCCGAGAGTCGCGTGTAGTTAAATCGAGTTTTTGATTGTGTCAATTTATTCAATCTAATCGAATTTTTAGAATTCGACCTCGATCAGTGTGAGTGAAATTCAATTTTATAAATTAACAGTAAAAGCCTAAAATAAATTAACAGAAGATCAGTTTACAGGAGTTTTCTGGTGAAGGGTGTAAACTAAGACAAACAAAATGCGTGCACTTGGCGACTATGGCTACTTTTTATTATTGTATCACCTTATTTGTATTTGTAAGCGACGTATAAACTTAAAACAAAACTTCAAGGGAAATAAAGGTGTGAAACCACAAGTTTTGGAGTGTAATTCTACTTTAACTGTACAAGTAAAACAAAAAATCTTTTAGCACGGCCATTACATCCTTCTCATTAGAACTTGAATTCTTTGTATTTCTTGGCAGACTTTCCACTGTCTGTTGCTTTTTTGCGTTTCTGCAAAGGATGTAAACAGTTTCGTTAATTTATTGCGCCATTTAAAACTAACTACTGTCTCGCACAATTGCTCAAATAACTGGTCAAGGAACAACAGCTCACAAAAACTGTGAGAGAACCTATTCACCCCCTGAAAGTCATGGACACTCGGCAAGAACTTTGTTGAAATTTTCCAGTCGACAGTAGCCTGCGAAGCGAGAGTCCAGCACTTTGGACACACTAAAATCTAGACCAGAGCAAAATATTGGGAGGGAGGGGCTGGGGGTAGCTTCCCAACTCTCTCCCTTCCTCTATTTCCCACACCACTCCGAATTTTCGGACGGGAACGCTAACAAGGCGGACTATTTTGCAACGAATGACTCCTCAACCTTAACCAGACATATCCTCTCTCGTAATAAGAGCCCGATCTCAGTTTATCTTGGTGTCATTGTCAAATAATTTGATCTTAGGAATTGAGCTTTGGCGAGGCCCCACTGGCTTTTCAAGTTGAATATTGCCTATTTCGTTTTTTAAACTTGAGTTCTTAAAAGGAATGGAAGAGAATTGGATCGCTCACCTTTTGTTTGGCAGCATGCTCTGCCACCATGTCACTGAGGTCCTCTTTTTGCAGTTGGCTTTCTCGTTCTTTCAGCTGTTCCTCGTATCTGAAATGAAAAACCAAGACGGCAAATTTAATGACGGCGCCAAAATGTTGCACACTAACCAAACTAAGACTAAAACTAATTCACTTCACAGATATTTGCACACGTCCAGGATCGGTTGTCATGGGCGCGCGAAGATCTGTTCCATCAAGGGGATTTAACGACAAATGAATCATCAGTCTCCAATGTGCGACCATAACTACAAACTAACCTGGCCTGCATAGCAGCAGGGTCCAACTCCAGCTCACTCGGATCCAGTGCTACCTCGACGCCTTCAGTCAGTGGTGCTCCCGCCTGGTGACAACAATGGGAAAAAGTCGGTTAGAAGCAAACTTGAAAGACCTACAGCTTTCTTGAGTACTATACGTTAAACTCCAGGACCCGGTTGTTCAAAACACAATTTAGCTAATCCAGTATTGGAGGAAACTGATAACAGTGTTACAACTTTTAGTGTCGTTTCCTTCTTATACTTTCTGTT
>OMLO01004112.1_pt1 | contig 12097 bp, 12 predicted proteins | sample 1674811 | NCBI WGS metagenome assembly OMLO01 (sample SAMN06265003, study PRJEB25207) | coral metagenome | isolation source: Coral host | place: Mexico:La Bocana,Puerto Morelos, Mexico | collected 2008-11-13
TTTTTTTTTTTTTGGTTTTTTTTGGTTTTCTCGAGGTTTTTTGATACTTTTGGTCAAAAACCAAAAAACCTCGAGAAAACCAAAAAAACAAAAAGCAACAAAATCCCAGACCCTAACTCACCAGCTTGTGCCTACATGGGTCTTGCAATTTTGTTTTTTTTTGGTTTCTCGAGGTTTTTTGATACTTTTGGTCAAAAACCAAAAACCTCGAGAAAACCAAAAAAACAAAATTGCAGACCCTAACTCACCAGCTTGTGCCTACATGGGTCTTGCAATTTTTGTGTTTTTGTTATTTTTTGGTTTTCTCGAGGTTTTTTGATACTTTTAAACCTCGGAGAAAACTAAAAAACACAAGAAAAAAACAAAATTCCAGACCCTAACTCACCAGCTTGTGCCTACATGGGTCTTGCAATTTTTTTTGGGTTTTTTGTTTTCTCGAGGTTTTTTTGGTTTTTGACCAAAAGTATCAAAAACTTCGAGAAAACCAAAAAAAACCAAAATTGCAGACCCTAACTCACCAGCTTGTGCCTGCATGGGTCTTGCAATTTTGGTTTTGTTTGCTTTTTTACATGATGTCAGACCGTGTGCTAGGTGGTGACTTCAGTTTATGAAAGAATGTAGTAATTGTGTCGTAAAAATAACGGTTTTAGCGCACTGCCACGGTAGGCCGTTCTGGATTGTGGAATTGTGCATGTTCAAAATTCACTATATATACATTTGCAGCTTTTCCAATCCTCTAGCCAAGGCTTCACAAGATGACCAAAGACACCTTTTCTTCATTGAAATTGCCAAAACAAGAGGTACATGGCTGAAATGCAAACTTGGTGGCTTGACTTAGTTGGTCATGTGCCAAACTTGGTGTTGTCTCACGGGGCCGCCGTGGGGTGACAGCAAAAGATGTTTTCAATGATGAAGCAAAATACAAGGAATGGATCATTGTTCTAGCATTCAAGCTGCATTTGCTTTTGCGGTCTCTTCATGTTTTGTTATTTGGTTTTGGGTACTGAAAAGGCAAGGTGTCCCTGTAACTTTTTCCCATCTTTTCAGGGTGCAAATGAACACCTTGTATTTTAGTACACCACAACCCTCCTGGAATTCATTCAGCAAGAATATAAGAATGATATTTCCAGATATGTGAGCCGTTTTTGCTTTGAAAGACAGGCATAGCAACCACTCAGCATTCAGCAGCTCAATGCTTGCATGTGGGGAGTGCCAAGAATTATCCTGATGCAGCTTGGGCAAAGAGACTTCAAAACCTCCAGGTACCACCAGCTTATGAGCCCAAGGCACCCTCTCAAACAACTTTTCGTTTTCGCAAAGGACAGGGTTTCCCTCTCAGATTTCACAGGTCTCATATAGTGGGCCACACATTCCACCGCTTTGAAAGTATTTAGCCCTCTCATTGACACATTTGCTTGGCCAGGGCCAGATACAGTGCAGCAGGCACAGGATATGAAGACAAGGTGCAAGAGTGCACGGAGAAGATGAGGCAAGAAGCTGAGCAGAAGGTGAAGCAGGAAGAGGAGCAAGCAAAGGAGAGGCTGAGAAAGGAAGAGGAGAAGGTGAGGCTGCAAGCTGAAGAAAGAAGCAGAAAAGAAGGCGAGGCTGGAAGCTGAAGAGAAGTTTAGGAAAGAAGAAGAGAAAAGGCTGAAGAAAGAAGCAGAGGAGAAGGTGAGGCTGGAAGCCGAAGAGAAGCTGAAGAAAGCAGAAGAGGAGAGGCCGCAGAAACAAGCAGAGGAGAACAGGGGCAAGCTGAAAGCATATGCAGCTGCAAAGATAGAGGCAGATAGGAAAGCACAAGGAGAAAAGACACAAAACGGCTTAGATGCCATGTTCAGCAAATGGGCTGCAATTGGTATTCTAAATTAATATTTTGTTGGTGTGGACCTGTACATGTTGTTTCTTGTTTCTGAATGAAAAGAGTCATGGGTTTAGCCACACATGGCCCAAGGCGCTAGGAAAGATGCAAGAAAAAGAAGTAGCTGAAGGTGCAATTGGATAAATTGGGAGAGGGGGGCGCAGGTGCTAAAATTGGATTAAGCAAGGTGCTTTCAGAATGGTTCCAGTAGGTGTTGACCAAAATGGCAATCTGTGGTGGTCGTTGAGTTGAAGACTATCTATGTGATTGGCTCTTTAGGGCCGGAGGATGCGTTTGGCAGCGACACACAACTTGATGTGGCTGTGCACAACTGGCAAGATAGATTGTTTACGTGGTTAGCAAAGTAATGTTGTTTCTTGCAAGGCTTGCAAACACATAGTGGCAGGATCGAGTGTTGACATGATTGTATGGTGAGGCTCAAACAGTGTAGAATCTAGCCCCAAAAGGAGGGCTCCAAGACTTGCAGTTTCTCAGCCAGGTTTTGCCTTCTCAAGAAGCTGCTCAACATAGTTTTGGTTTTGTGAAATCTGCTCAACATGTAGCTTGCCTTGGTTTTTTCTCCTGAGGCCGCTATTCTGGATGTCACTGCCCAGATTTGATGGTGGTGATTTGCTCTGGTATGGCCAGCGGCAAGTGTCAAGGGTGGATATGATGGTGCTGGGGAAACATGGTTGAGAGGGCTTCCGTATCGAGGAACCTATCTTCCACTATTTCCAAGATGATCTGAAAGTGCATGGTGGTACAATTCAGTGACTTCCTAAAGATATTTGGACGCACAAAAATGGCATGCTGTCCCACGGTAGATAACCAATGCACAAGTTCCAGTTTCCCAATCTCCCAATCTCAGGACCACTGATCAATGAATGATGGCCAGAAAATAGTGGAAGTGTGGCTTGGATTCATGTGGGGGGTTGGTGGTCTATTCAAAAGAAAGTTTAGACCGGGACCATAAGCAAATGAACTTTTGTCCAAGATGATGTGAAGAGTGTTCGGTGGTACAGTTCATTGCCTTCCTACATGCATTTGGATGCACATAAATGGTTTGCTGTCACATCATAGATAACCATTGCTGCCCCAATGCCCCAGCCCCAGGACCACTGATCAATGAATGATGGCAAGAAGATATGAGGCATGCAGCTAGATTCATGTGGGGGGTTAGGGGTCTGTTCAAAAGAAAGTTTAGAACAAGACCATGATCAGATGAATTATTTCCAAGATGATGTGAGGAGTGCATGGTGATACAATTTATTGTCTTCTTACAGATGGCCAGAAGATATGGGAAGTGTGGCTTGGAGTCATGTTGGGGGTCGGTTCACAAGAAAGTTTAGAATAGTTTAGGGTTTAGGGCTGGGAAAAGGTTGGGGAAAAAGCCCCTGGGCATACAAAGGGTTCAATGAAAAAAACCTTTAGGAGGCTTTCCCCAAAAGTATTTTTTGATTTTTTCTTTTATTAATTTTCAATGTTTTGAATTTTTTTGAATGTTGGTGAACGTTTGGGAATGTTGGGAGCTGTTGTGAATGATATGGGGTGTGTTGTGCCAGTTTGGTACCCCACTGGCGTGTAGTTGTTGGGATGGGATGGTTTGGAATGGTTGGGTGTGTCTAAGGTAGATGATTTGCAGAGCCTTGGAGACTTAGAACCGTGGATGAGATGCAGGGCCTTGGCAACTTGGGAAAAACCACTGCTGCAGCTCAGTGCGCATGGTGTGCAAGTTGATGCAAATGCGTGAACATTTCAATCATGGGAACCTAGCTAGCCTTCATCCAAAAGCCTTTGATGGGGTAGCTAGGATGCCCTTGATTGAATGTTGGTAAGCTGTGAGGTAACCAGATGCAATGCAAAGTAATCATGTGCACAGTAATCAGACAGATGCAATGTAACCAGATGCCTGTGTGTTGGATGCAAAGTAACCATTTGGAATGCACATGGGTCGGAAGTTGCAAATGCATATGTAGTGGCACTGGTACATGCAGAGGTCCATTAAAGATGTGGTGCTACCAGGGGTTATAGGCGCAAGGTTAGAAGCGCACCAGTGGAAAATCAATTTGGCGAAGAAACTGTTATTTGGCTGAAACCACTGATTGTTTATGGAGCTTATGCTTTTTTTGTGGGATAGACCTGAAAGTGGGGCATTGGCTGAGGTTGTAGTGGATGGCTTTGACTATGATCCACGTATGTACATGTGGTATGAGAGGAGGCAGTGCTGGTGGGACAGCAATCCAGGCTTTTTCCTTGTGACCACTTGTGAGGGTGGGGGGAGTTTAGGCTTTGTCAAGAAAACTCCCAGGACTACATGAGCCAGGCCTCTTTGTTTACCTCCACTCATGAGCAAGCCTGCAAAGAGTTTACAATGAAAGGAAGTGTGGGCAAAGTCAGAGATGCTCTTGGGTTTCCACCCTTGCAAGTGGAAGTTGAAGTTGAACTTCCAACAGATGACGCTGATGATGATGATGATGATGATGGTAGCCTTAGACCCAGGATTGTTTGTGTTCAGCATGCAATGTCAGCAGTGCCACTTCTTGTAGTTCCTTGCCAGCCACCATGGTAGCCAAGGTGGGCCTCCAAGGAATAAATGCAAAACAAGATGAGGACAGAATTTGGTGTAACTTGAAGCCCCTTGCAACATTTATAGCCCCAATTGTAAAATGTCATTGCTACATGGAAGGATGGGATATAGTTGGCAGTCTGTCTTCAACCTCTTGGATGCTCTTCGGTTGCAAAGAAAAAGATGCAATGTTCCTATGCAAGAGTGACTTGCTGGCAGCAGGCATGCCTTGTGTTGGCCCAAGCCTAGCTTGCCCTTGCTGGCTTGGCAAACCCAAGCTCTTGAATTCTTGCAGCTGGTGGTGCTTTCAGATTGGTATTCCTTCGCCCTTGGGACTTGGAAAAATATGCTGCAACCAGTTGCACTCAAAGGAAACCTGTGGATCAATTCCTGCATGATGTGTGCATGCTGGTGATTGATGTGAGCATGATGTCAAATTGTGTGATGGCTCAGAAGTGGTTTCACATTGAATAGAAGGAAAGCCTGTAATAGTGGTTTCATTTTTGTTTCACCTATCATCCACACTCCACTCAAGTCAGTGCATTCGTCTCCATCTCTTCCTTTCAAATAATCCTTACCTTAGCCATATTTCATTTCCAGTGATATTTACGCCTTGTAGTGAAACATGGATGGCAGCTTCCAAACAAGGCCTGTTCTTTGCAAAATCAATGGTGATGTGGTTTTGATTGGGCAAATCCAGGAATCAGGGTTTGCAGAGTGGGACTGGAACAGAATAGCTGATGCATTGAAATTTCAAACAGGCAAAGCAGGCGTTTCTTTGAGGACATGCATGGAAGACTACAAATCTGAGTTCCAGGAAGCGCAACTGTATTTTGAGGAGTTCCACTGTAGACGTGCTACTTCAGACAAGGGGGATGTCAGCAAACACGCAATGGAAAGTAGAGTACTTGTTGTTATGCTCTGCCTGGTTTGTTTGAGAAGGCAAACACCTACAGTGTCAAAAGGCTTGGCGCTCTCAATGCTGAAGGTCCTCCTTGACAGGCGCATGATGGGATCACACAGTTTGGATGTTGCATTGCCACTGCCTGTGAGTTACCAACGCATTCAGTTTGAATCAGGTTTGGCCACAAGCCTTGCACAGTGGTTACCATTGCTGACAGCAAGGGCAAGCAAGTGGAAACAGTTGGCTGCAAAGCCCCGATTCCAGCGCAGGATCACAAGCACAATGGAGCAGGCCACAATGTCTTTGTGGCTCATGCACCTCAAGAGTTGCAGCTCAACCTGTGCATGGAAGGGGCTTGCCAGGATCCTTTGGCCAAAAGCTCTTTTCATGTTGGGTCTTGCTCTTGAGAGTTATGCATTGGTGCTGGCAGACAAAGAGCCGGAGCCAGCGCCAATATTAAAAACAAAGGGGGAGGAGAAGGTCCCACAGGAGCATCATTATGCAAAGCCATTCAAACATGGTACCAGAGTGCAGATTTGGTTGCAAAAGAACCTTTGCGGGAGGTTTCCAATTATCTGAAGCTCCTCAAGGCCACATTTGCTTGCTACCATTTTCAAGTGAGCCGGGATCCATCCAACTATTCAGGTGACAATGTGATGGTCCTTACTGTGTGGAGCAACGAGTGCCAGAAGGCTGGATACCTACCACTGCAGTATTTGATGCCTATGGAAAAAAGAGAAGTGGATGCTGAGTTCCAAGCACTGGCCCAAAGAAAGCAAATTACAAGGGTGGAAGGTTATGCAGAACTCCGTGCAATGTCAAATGCTTTGGCAGTGATTGGGAAGGAGCTTTCCATTTTTGAGATTCCAAACACAGTTATGCACAGGGAACTAAAATATTTTGAAGTTAGAGAATTGAGAGAAGATGGATTTTGGATCAGCAACACTGCAATTGGTGAGGAGTGCAAGCAAATCCCAGACCACTGGTCCTTCAAAACCCAACATTGTTTGGTATCTTTGAGTGACCAAGGTGGGCTCAACAGAGAGGTCCTTGACTATTGTCAATGCGTGCTGCCCCAGCACTGCTTATACCCTATGATGGGCAACATCGATGTTACAATGATTTAAAATCCAGCCTGAGGACCCCCAAACACCCGTGTTGTACAGATTAGACTAGATAAGCATTTATCCCGCTGAAAACTACCGAATATCCCATGAAAATTTGATGGTTCGAAGATGAAATTCCTTTTGACTGGTCCCTGTTCAAGGGACATTCGTTTATTTTCGGGGGTGCTAGATACTTTTATTGGATTGGGGAAGCATCCATCAACAAGGGTCGCCAAACCAGATTCCAACAGCTGTTTTTTGGTGCCAAAAGCAAAATCATGGATTGACATCCTCTGTCATGTATGGCTGTTAAAAAAGTTGGGTTCAGGAGCAAAGACACTGTCCAAAAATAAGGACAAAACATGGACTACATACACGTGTTGTGCAGTTTCAACACACACACACATACTTATATTATATATATGATATATATTCTGTGTCTGTATGAGCTGTAATTGTATACATGCAGTATTGTTTATGTTTATCATCATCCAAAAGCAACACCCATTTTAAAACAAAATGGTGCTTGACTTCCAGTGCTATTCCTGGGCTATGCTAATCGTTATGAGCAGTCACAAGCTTTTGGGATGACCATTTTTCCTACTAAATCGACAACGTGGGGGGTGTGGGACCTTCAAAAAAACCCATTGAATTGGGCGCTTTGGTCCAGGTTTGCCAAAACCTTAGAGTGGGGAAAACAAAAAAGGTATTTTTAAAGAAGGGAGGTCTTTTATAGGGATAGGGTCATTCATGAGGAGGGTCTATCATGGACAAGAGGAAGGTGCCCAAAGTGCATTTGGCCAGATATGAGGGAAAGGGTGGGAAGACAAATGTGTTGCCAAGGAGTGGGTGCTGCAGTGTGGGGGCATGCATTTTTTCCAGCCATGCGTGCATTAGTTTGGGTTTCTGATGTATTTCTTCGCTGGTGCAGGAGAGAGCAGCTCAGAATATTAAAGTTCTTGCGCCCAAGCAAGTTCGGTGATGGCATAAGGAGTAGTTGAATGAGGAACAGGTAGGGCAGGCATACTCGCTTTTGTGTGGACTACCACCATTTTTGAAACTTAGAGAGCTCAGAGCCAAGAAGGTTTCAGCTCTGAGCTTTGACTGCATCTAAAAGAAGAGTTGGTAGACAAACATGTGACCTATAATAGATATATGTTGTTGTATTATATTTAGTTTTGATATTTTGAATTTTTAAACATACACATGTTTGCACGTTTCCGCGTTCCAGTTCTCCTCGGTGTGAAACCTCATACCATTCGATGTAACAGTGTTTGACCGCAGATGCCTGCGGTGCTCCTTTGACAAGGCTTGGTCCAGTGCTGAGAAAGATGGTTCCCTGCAAACTGCCCACCCCAACAGCCACCAAATGCAAAAAGCCTACCAAGATGTGATGAAATACAAAGCATCTTCACCCAACTTCACTTGGCAATTCCTCCTGTCCACAGGCGTCAGTGCAGAGCAAGCCGTGTGGGACAATGCCTCTATGGCTTGCTTGGTGGGCGGGCCTGGAAGCCTTGTTGCATCAAACGTGAGAGCACTTTGGTTTTGGTCATTGCCAGCAGCATTTTCAACTTCCTAGGCTGGAGGGCTCATGTGGTTGGCTCTGACCAAATACAGATTTGGCAAGGCGCTGGTTCTTTGGCATGTTTTTGTAGGATGCTTGGATGATTGGCTCGCAGTACCAGCCAAGCCTATGCTCCAGAACAGGTTTGGCCCATGGGTTCTGCTTCAGACTTCTTCTCCATGAGGCTTGCTACATGCTAGAATTTTTGAGGGCTTGACAAACAAACAGGCTCAGTTTGTGCTGGAGCACCATGGCCAGAAACCCGAAGGGAAATTAAAAAGGACTTTGTACATGCAAATCTTTGAATTGTTTCTGGACAACGAGGAGGACAGGGAAGCAAAACTATTCAAAAGATCTAATTGCAATGCCAATGCCAAAGATGATGCAGATTTGTCTGACAGTGACCTTTCAGATTACCAAGCCCTTTTGGATTTTGTAGAGGAATGTGGGAATGCGCAAAATGGTGAGTTGAAGCAGGAGAAGAAAAGGGTTTTGGAAAGGAAAGCAAGAAAAGCAAGATTCCAAGCTCAAAAGTTGCTTGATGAGAAGCCAAAGAGAAGAAGAGGTAGAGGCAGAGGCAAAGGGAAAGGGAGAGGCAGAAAGCTTGGGCTGGGGATAGGCAAAGGGAGAGGAAAGGCCAAAGGCAGAAAGAAGGGTTGCCAAGAAACAGAAACACCACAGGTTGAATCACAAAAGAGTGGGCTTGAGGCTGCGCAGGTGTTGCTTGAAAAGAAGGTACAGACAGACAAAGAAGAAAGGGACAAGGCTGAAGAAGAGGAGAGGTTGCAGAAAGATGCAGAAGAGAGGATGCTGCAGAAAGAAGCAGAAGAGAGGAGACTGCAGAAAGAAGCAGAAGAGAGGAGACTGCAGAAAGAAGCAGAAGAGAGGAGGCTGCAGGAAGAAGGAGGAGACAAGGCGCAGCTTGATGCTGAACAGAAGCAACGCAGTTTAGTGATAGCAGGGCAAGATAACATTGCAGTTCCACAGAAATTGAAAAGAAAGCCAAAGTTGCATGAGTCACCAGCCATCTTGAACTTGCTTTGCCCACCAGAAGGGACGATTACTTTGAACCACAAAGATCACACAAACCGTGGTGTGCAATGATGTTTCAAGCATTGTTTGATTTTGGTGTTTGCTGGCAGCTAGGTTTTGATTTTTGGGGGCCTTGGGTTTTCATTACTGTGCAATCCTCCAGCTCAATCCTTCAGCTAGAAATTTTGCACCCGGGGATGGAGTGGATCTTTCAGGACGCATTCTGAGTCTTGGGGCACTCCAGGATATCAACAGAAAACGTTTTCAAAATCCTTTGATTCAACTTTTTCTGAAGATTGGAAAGAAAAATTGGGGCAAGTTCATCAATGGCTTTGGCAGAAATGGGCCCTTGCCAAAACATGGGCCTGCATTCAAAGTGAAAGATGGCAGTGAGCAGATTCCAGGGGTCATCCAAGATGAAAGCACCCTGGAGAGCTTGCAATATATCATTGCCAATTTGCCCAGCAAAGTGAAATATCTTAGACTGGGTTAGCCAGGATCTGCAAGCTTGCCAAGGAAAAACAAGCTGATGAACCTTTTTGATTTGGGCTGCGGTGTGTTTAAGCCATTGAGATGGATATTTTTGAATGTTTTTGGATGCTTGTCAATGATTTGGAAGGTTATGGAACGTTTTGACAATTTCAAGCATTTTGCAGAATTGCAGCGCATTTTTGGAATTGGAATGAAGGTTACCCTTTGATGAGTCACCCTGGGCTCTTTAATGAGGAGCCAAACATTTCCTTCACGAACTCCACTGGTCTTCCAGTGCTTAGGCAAGATGTATCGGATACACCCTTGATATCCGAACTCCTGACTTTACCACGTCTTTTTTTGGGTCCAACCATCGCGATTGGAAGTGGACATTTCTTTCTTTCGGTTCTAAATTCTAAGCTCCAAATTCTTGTGATAGAAAGGGCGGGTCTTTTTTTTGGAGAATAGTGGCAGTTTTATCGTATGTTCAATTTCTGGGGTGTATCTTTTCTTACCAGAAATCAGTTGGGATTACGGATACCTAGGGCCTTACCAATTCGCGTAGGCCTATGGCCCATCTGGAGAGCGCCGATAAATTCCTTGGAAAGTTCATGGTTGATGTTTTTTTCCTTGGGATGGGATCTGAGACGTGGTGCTTAGACAGCATGGTTTTTTGATGGAATCCGAGAGCTGACGTTTTCTAATGCTTGCAGAAATCTTTTTCCTGGAGGATTCGGTGTATGTGGTGAGGAAAAAAGGGCCTCAAGGCAAGTTTAGGTGGATGAAATACTCATGGGGTTATTTCATAAACCATAAGGATTAAACAACCCGGATTCAATGGAAATTGAGGCTGTTTTTTTTCCTTGGCTCAGTTGTTGCAACTGTTGCCAGACGTGATGCTTTTGAAGAATTTTGCGCTTCCTTGCAGCTATGTGCTGGCCATTGCAAGATTGATTCCTATATGTCTTGTGTAGAATATAACGACATATAATGATACGTATATACTGCGCATATGTATATATAATAGTATGAATTTTAAACATACACATGTTTGCGCGTTTCCGCGTTCCAGTTCTCCTTCATTTTATGGTCCCTCCAGCGCGCAACTAGAAATATTGGTGTGTAACCTCAGACCATTCGATGCAACATTCCAACAACAGTTGGCATTCCTCATTTTTCATGTGCAGGTCGTTTCACTTTGATTGTTCCGCAGGCGCCTTGAGGCACGAGAAAAGAGGACCGTGTTTGACCGCAGATGCCTGCGGTGCTCCTTTTCATTTCGTTGTCGCATCCGATCCTTCAGCTCACATTGCTGTGTCGCTTGGCTTCCATTGATTTATCAGTGGTAGCGGAGCCGTGAGAACCAGCAGCCGTGGAAGGTGCAGATCCCGAGAGCCTGGTTGGATAGCCGGGCTCCACGACTGCACAACAGCCTCCTGGAACGTCATGGGGTTTTGGCGCTCAGATGTTTGCTACAACACCGGAGTCTGCTCAGTGTCACGAGAGTTGGGGATACGCAGGCCAGTAGCCACACCGGAATGGCTGCTGGACCACAATCAATTGGTAATGCGGTGCCCAACCTCCTGGGCCGAATGTGGTCGGAATGAACCAGCAGATGGCTGGTGCAAGTATGAGCCCAATGAATCCTTCTGGGACATCTGGAGTTCTGCCGAATTTTCAGTCAACAGTTCCTTGTCCAGATTTTTCCAGAGTGCAAGGAAATATCGTGTTCCCCCTACTGGCCTTTTTGGACATGTTGGAGTGGGCGGAGGCCAGCCGTCTCAACAGTTTTGTGGTAGCAGTTTTGGTGCAGCAGATGTGGCGCATGCATTGGATGGTTTGAATCGAGTTCCTCAGCAACAAGCCTTTGGTAGTGCATTTGAAGCTTTGGGTAAGAGTTCCAAATCAGCCTTCACCCCGGATGCTCTTCTTCGAGCTTTGCAGATTGCAGTGACAGGTGAAAGAAAGTTTCCACCTTCGTGGGGAGGGGCTGTCGAGTCGCTCAGGCCTTGGTTGAAATCATTGGCGCTTTGGGAGATGGACAATCACCTTCCTCAATCGAAATGGGTATGGTGCAATATTGTCAGCAATTCTGGCAAAGTATGTTCCATTCTTGGAAGCCGCAGCTCCTGCGGCAACAGACCAGTTTTTTTACTAATCAAGCAGAGCGTCCACGCAATGAATCGTTTTCAACATATATTGCTTCAAAAGAAGTAGCTCGGCAGGAGTTGGAAGCGCATGTGAGAGGAAGGTGTTCCCGACAAGATCGCAGGACGTGTCCTTTTGAAACATGCCAATCTGTCGGACACTCAGCGAGAAAATCTGGCAATCAAGCGTACAGCTTTGCTGGCGTGTGACCAAGTGGCTGCGGCATTGCGACCTGATGCATTGATGATTAACCCAGCTCTTCCAAAACCCCTTATTTAAGGTTTTCCTTATTTAAGGTGTGTCTTTTAAAGGGGTTTTTCCTTAAATAAGGGGCTTTCCTTTAACTTCATTTAAGGTGTTTTTTTGTGAAAAATGGGGTGATTTTTTGACTTGAGCCATGTCTCCTGCTCAGGAGGCTACTCATAAATCCCTCCTATTCAGGAGG
>OMLO01004113.1_pt1 | contig 12094 bp, 9 predicted proteins | sample 1674811 | NCBI WGS metagenome assembly OMLO01 (sample SAMN06265003, study PRJEB25207) | coral metagenome | isolation source: Coral host | place: Mexico:La Bocana,Puerto Morelos, Mexico | collected 2008-11-13
TACAATGTGTTAGTTCAAAAATTTTTAAAAGGACATAACATTCCATTTAATTTATTATAACCAAAAACAATAGATCAACCAATCAGATCACTTTCCACACATCATCACCCGTCCTTGACGCGCCATGGGACGCATAAGGCACAACATTCCAGGACAAATCAGGAGGCCTTAAACACGATTATTAAAAAGACAGATGCTCCCATATCTCTTTTTGGGAGGGGCACGGGCCAGCATGCGCTATCCATCAATTGATAGCGTTATTGTCTCTTTAACAATTGGAGGCCCTATTAGGGGTTTTCGGTGTACGGGATATTTGTAGGCAATAATGAAGGGGTCATGAGATATTTAAAACAGATATCCCGGGATATCAAGTAGGAAACTTGCTAATTTTGCAAAATGGAATTAATGGTATACGGGATATTTAGGATACTTGCTTCCCACCCCGCGACCCCCACCCTGATGGAGCCATTAAAAAAAAAACTCTCTGTTGGCATAATAAAACCCCTGAGTCCACGTTCAGGTTCAGTTGCTTTGCAGCTTTACTGTCTGCTTTGGAGCTACGGGAGTTAAGCACGTTTGCAAATAGTTAACCTTCCTAACCGACCCAAGAGCACTGATCTGGTTTCTTTTCGAAGTGGACCAGAGATGTTGGTTCTTTTTATGTCTTTAATGTTCATGCAAGCATCACTACAGTTCTGTGAAGGAACGTACACGGATGATGAAAGGAAACTTGAAGGTAAGTTCCACTCGGATAAGACAAACCCAGGCATAGATTTTGAAAATTTTACACATTGCTTATCAAACTTGGGTAATTAAATGGGGATTATCATTTAGGATCGGTGAAGAATGAAGGTCGCTAAGTTGTGAGTGTTGCAGTGATAAAATACAGTCTGTTGTGCAGTCGGACTCAAACAGGAAAAATTTAAGTCTTCCTGTTTTTGAGCAGTGACCATAAACACAAGCCTGTGGCCTAGCACCTTGCTCACAGGTTTTTTTTTGTCGTATACCGTAAATCAAATCGCTATAACATTGCCAGTAAGGATGAGCAAAGGTATTGCTGCATGGTTACAAGTTGGAGTTTGATTTGTGTTCTTGATGGTTAATAAATTCGAAAGCCGCACCCTTTATCATGACGCAGTGCGCTTTGCTCTTAAATATATGCAAATAAAGGAAATACGACATTGACAGAATGATTAAGTATCAATTTAAAGCGGAAAATAATCCGGCTCAAGTACTGCTACCAAGTAATTTATAACAATAAACTAATCAACAAAGGATCAAGATGCTTGTAGCGGATTCTATTGTCACATAACTTTTGGAAGGCTGAGGTAAACAAAAAGCCATAGTGATTCATGTAAGAATGCATCCTCAATTGAGTATCCTAAGCTTTACTTGCTTGGTAGCAATATCAATTTCTTTTGTCACACGATAACGTACACTAAGGTGTAGGCTGCGAGCACTCTCCGGCCCTTTTCCTCTAAGATCCACGAGAGAAGAACGGAAACGAACGGGCAGTGGCAAAGCGTCCAGCCGCGAGTAGCGTGGGCGTTCGAATACGAGTCGCGCCATTAACGCCCCGCAGTTCGTAGCTCTATATCTCCTCCTGCTTTTTGCGTTTGCATTCTTTCCATTCATATCTTCGAGCAAAAGGGAGATTGGTCACAGTCTAATTAAGGTGCCCCTCAGGCCAAGCAACTGAGTTTATTCAAAAGTGTTCCAGTCTTACAAACCTTTTTACAGTTGGTAACGTGTAAACTGTGGACAGAAATTTCAAATTTCATGTGGACAATGATTTTAAGGCAAACTACAACTGACAATTCACAAACGACATTGTGTGGTAAAAGTTAAAATTCAAAAATAATATACCCTTTCCACAGTTTAACTTCTTCCAGTCATATTATGTTTTAATTCGCGATGTACCATCTCAGTGTTTTTCTTTTCATTTATTTCTATTAGATTTAACCGATAATTTCACGTACCTGTACTATCCTCATTTCCATTTTGCTGGGAGATTCCGAGCAGACACAGCGACACTGAACAATTTCCCAAATCTGTTCAATCCGGATGAATTTGTTCAAAGCCAGACACAGCAGAATGCTGAAAACTGGAATCCCATGGGGAGTGGGGAGTGGACCGTAGAAGCTGAAGTGACGCATGTGTGTTATTCTGACTATCGGTGCGTGGGAAATCTACCTGACGAGCGGCTTTGTGGGGCTGGTATTACAGGTGATTACAGCTTTACATACTAGTTATTCAACACTCTCACGTGATTATACCATGGAAATTAAAATCCTACGAACCAAAATTTTATTTTCTTGGTATCCTCACGAGCCTGTGAGCGAATGTGTATACCAAGAAAATCCAAGTGGGGTATTCCATGGTATAACTGTTGCACGACAAGTTTACACTATGGCATAGAAAATAGAGTGGCCACAATCAGTACAAATATAGTATAAACATATGATATGTTTGTAAAGTATGAAAAAGTCCCAAGTTATGTAAACATGTCCATCACTACCCTTCATGATGTCGTTATTGTTTTTCGAAATAAACGCTCTTTTAAAAGTGTCCAGTATTATTTTTTAAAATACCTATTCCTCATTAATTTAATCACACAGGCGGGGGCACTAGAGTGCCAGCAAAGCTTGTCGACCTAGATCCACAAGCCCACAAGTTTGCCGAAATCTGGGGCTGGAGGATTCTTGTCGGTGAATATTTTTCTGCAGATTTTCAACCTGCTCCGTTCCAGTATCGTTGGGCGAAGACAGCTAATTCTTCCAACGATGGAGCAGCAGGACAGTCACTACTGACAAACATCATTTGGAATGAGACCAAAACAAATACATCTCTAGTTCTGCGGGAGTTAAAGGATAAAGCTATGAAGGCCAGTGGAAAGCTATCTATTCGATTCAATATGGATTTATTCAATGACGTCCCACAAGAACCATATTTTGGCTGGGGACGAATAACTGGTAAGTTATCATTTGTAGAATAAGTATCAGTTGTATGCTTGTCTGTAGCCAGCCTAGACTGATATAAGACCGTGACACTGAAGTTCGTACAAGCAGTTAGTGTAATCTTTGTTTGATATGAATGTGAATCTAATGACTGGTCTAGACAGTTAGATGGAAGTGACTCACTGAATGATCGATCGCACGATCATTTGATTGCTTTATTGATTAATTGGTTGATTGTTAATTAATTGATTTAGTTCTACTCAGCTCGATTAGCTTTTAGTTATTCTTAGCAAAGGTGTCCTTTCTTGTACTAATGTTATATTATAATTTTAACTTTTTAATTTTGTAATAAAGCCTGTTGTTGTTGTTGTTGACAGGTACAATTGGTCTGGCCACTCTTCAATCCCCGTCGTTTACATCTGGTGAAAGAATGCTGAAAGCTCAAATGGAAGGTCTGCAAGACGCCCCTTTTGTGTTAAATAAGCAAGACAAAAAATTGACTGTTGATTTTGGGAATAGCCTGCCGATCATGAAAAACGGAAGCCACAACGTGACCTTTATAGGCCAGCTACTTGTGGCAATACCAAGAGTGCTGAGTGATGATACCAAGACTGTCTCCTGCGCCGATGATCTGCTTACGCTTGGCATGGTTTTTTATCGAATACAGAACTGGTATGAAAACTCCGCCGGTGTACAGAGCTTTCCGCCCATCGGGGTTTTATCAGACGAAGAAATAGAAAGACTGGAGAGATCACCCCTTGTTATAGCAGAGGTATGGATAACCTTTCGGTTGCTATAACAACATTTGCAGGATAAATTTAGAAAACGTGAAGCTTACTAAGAGAATCATAACATCTCTTAATGTCATTACTGGATACTCTGACAAAATTGACAGAGAACAAAATCCAATGTTGTCAGGAGAAAATATAGAAATCGTGTCAAAAAGTGATCAGTTTCGAGAATTTTGCTGAAGGTATACATTGTGAAGGCGCGATGGCCTCATGGTTAGTGCGCTCGTCTCCGTATCGAGCGTTCCGGGTTCGAGTTCCGTTCCGGGGACAACGTGTTGCATTCTTGGGCAAGACACTTAACTGTCTTGTGCGTCTCTCTACCCAGGTTTATACTGAAATGAGTACCGGCGAACTTAATGCTGAGGGTAAATCTGTGATGGACTAGCATCCCATTCAGGGGGGAGTAGAAATATTCCTGGTCACTTCATGCTACAGAAACCGGGATAAGCTCCGCCTGATGGTCCACTTGGCTTGTATGCAGATATTATCTTACCATTTGATAAATACAATTTAGAACACTTGCTTCTGCAATATGACTATTTTACATTCACATTTATGCGAGTACACCAGTGCCTTACAGGAAGTTTACAGCAAATGTATTTTGGTACGGTATAACCCGGTGCGGTCAGAACTAAAATTAAGTACAACAGGGGACATCTTCTGTTAAGGCAATAACACTGGCTATAATAACAGTATTGTCATTTTTGTCATTTCTCCTCAGGTCGAGGGAGCATGGCCCGCAGTACAATGTAAAAGGATCTTGTTTTCTGAGGCGAAGGACGGAATTCAAGTTCATCCATTTACATCGTGGGTGTTGAGAGCAGAACCAGACGATGATGTTGAGATATCGTTTCTGGCGACGAAGTTTGGACGCCCATCAGCCGGAACGCTAATCCATATAACACCATTCGTTTGCAAGCGCATATTTTATGAATATGGTGGGCCTCAAATTGGGACAGAACCACTTCCTTTTCCCGCTCAGGACATTATAACCAATCAGTCAGCATTGGCTACCATATCATTCAAGGCTCCGGATCCTTTAAATGCAAGGAAATTCATAGATGGTCAACTATATCCATATCTTTATTGGGCAAAGAGTAATCCAATCGATCCTAACCAAGTTTGTAAAGGAAGCAATTTCCTGTACCTTCTTAACTCGTATTTAATTATTCGAGTTTTTGACAATTATGACTATCGGGATCCTCCAACGTGGAATGAAGATGTGTATCCCATTTTTAAAAAGTATGCCAATTTGTATCCCGTAATGACATTCAACTATGTCGATCTCGGGAACTACCATGAAGTTACAAAACACCTTTTCCACATCAATATGACGATGCGTCTCCCAATGGCCCACCCAAATCATATGCCTGTGTCGCGCGACTTATCAAAAGATAAACGTGACATGATCTTAAAATGGCTTGACCATCCTTGCCTTGGAGACGAAAAACAAGATTTTACAATTCATCTGTTGCGCCAACACCTTCAGACTGCCTTAGAAATAGAGCATTCCACCATACCTACTTACCTCACAGCACTGGCTACCATCAAAGAAAATTACAATACAGAAGTACAAGATATCTTTAAACAGATTCTTATTCAAGAAATGCTGCATTTAGCCCTTGCCGCGAACCTCTTGAATGCAGTCGGAGGAGAACCTGTGTTGTTTTCTGAGAACTTTATACCACTCTATCCTACTCGACTTCCCGGTGGATTAATGCCACAATTACAAGTTCCTATAGAAAAGTGCACGATTGCCCTCATTGCCGATATCTTTATGGCAATTGAACAGCCTTCTGTTACAGCGAAGTTTTTTACAGACTATAAGAAATCTGAAACAGATGACTCTGAGGAAGACATCACTCCGGGAGCTGATCAACAACAACCCCTTAAGGTTACAGCACAGTATAAAACAAAAGGTTAGTTGGGTTAAAAGACAAATAAGTCTTGATTGCCTTATCGCGACTGTGCACATGGTATAAGGTACTTTCTGTGCTGTCCAGAGCTATATCAAAAACTAGTAATCAGTTCTTTACATTTTACTGTATAGCCCTTCTGTAAAAAAACAATACATCGAATAACTTAAAAGCAAAAAGAGAGAATACAGCAATATTCAGTGTAGATTTACTTTGCATTACTCATAGCAATTTACAAACCCGGCTTTACAAAGCTTTAAAATAGTGCGTTTCATGATATGATCACAGATCAAATCGGTTGGTTTGAAAGAATGACGGCTTGGTTCCAGGGTTGGCCGTTCTTGTCTGTTGCAGGTAAGGAATTTTGAAAAGAAAACTGGCTCAACCAATCTTCGCACAGTCTTATTTCCTTGTCATAAATTAATCAGTTTGGATTGTTCTGGATTGCTTTGGCTACATAAATTAATTTTAAGGCATATTCCAACAGTTGCAGTATGAGTAGAGCCCGTTGACATAACATTATAGTTTTAAATTACTATTGTTTGTATCGGAAAAGTTTTAAAGCTGCTACGATTTAGTTAGGATTAGGATTAGGGATAGGGTTAGTGTGCAAACCTGGCAAGCAGAAGAAAAGGTCAGTTTGTATACTTGAGCTCACGAACATCATTTGAGTTTCGCAACAACAGTGCTAAACTCGAGAACACTGCGGAAACTAAGAAACCGGAGTTGAGCATCAACTTGTACTTCAGCTGTTCCTCAGAGGGATACATTGACCTAGTTGGTAGCGCAAATATGGACACTCGCAAGTAGAAAAGTCATTTTAAAAAAATGTGGTCACTTGACTGCGTCACAATAAAATAACAGCTGCGAAAATCTTCGTTAAATCATATCACGATATGCACCCGTTTAATTATTAACCCGATAATTGAGAAATAGTAAATAAAATGTGAGAAATGTCTTTAAATAATTTCATTTTTTTTAGTTATTCAAAAATCACCAACACAATAAAAAAACTTTTTGTTTCTTCTTTTAGATGACTCTTCTATGAAGAAGGAATGTGGAGATATTCCGTCAAAGAAGGTGAGTATGGAGGTAAACATGTATTTAGGAGAAACTTCAATAGTCAGTAATTAAAATAAAATCATCGCAATTACGAATGCATCACGCTCAAATTGTATGACAACAAGCTGATAACGAACGAGAGGCATAACGATTAGGAATAATGCAAACAGATACAACCCAAACAGGCATAACGCAAACAGGCATAACGCAAGTAGACATAACGCAAGTAGGCATAACACAAGTAGGTATAATGCAAGTAAGCATAACGCAAGTAGGCAAGTAGCTAGCGCAAAAACAAAAAGCAACTGAAAAACGCAGCAGCGTCTGACAAAAATAACAAATAAAACAGTGTAATTATTGACCTGTCTTTTTGGTTCGTTCCAGATAAAGGGGGGACACAGCTACCCTGGAGGGCCGAAAAAGCCAATATTCCACAAACACTACAACACAATTGGGGAATTCTACCAGCACATTCTAAATGCTTTCACCTTTTTGACTAACAATGGTTCAAACAACACCATATTCTCTGGCAATAGGTCCAAGCAACTATCATTTGATTTTCATTTCGGCCGTCATGGAAGATTAATCGCTGTAACCGATTTCGAAAGTGCAAAGCAAGCCATCCAAGAGATTATCACAGAGGGCGAAGGCAGCTCTCCTTGCAATCCTCTGGACTGGTCAAACAACAAAGGTGATCTATCCCATTACTTCCTGTTCAAGTCCATTGTTGAAAGGCATAAGATAACGATATCCAACATAAGCGAAGATACGAATTCTGGAGTCGGAAAGAAAACCTTGCCTTTGTTTGAGGTTAGTCTTTTTTCTTTCTTTTTTTTTTTGGCCAGCTACTTTGCAAATGACTATGAAAAGCTCAACACTGCATAGGTGGCAGAAACTAGTGCAATGCGCTATAAGCTACAAATTTAAAACTACTTGTAATCGTCATCTCGCTTGCCCATCTGTCTTCGCATGTTTTACATGCCATGTACTTCAGTTGGCTATTGAGGCAATAGTTTTGTTCATACATCGGGGTGAAGCGCGAAGAACTTCCCCCCCCCCTCCCCCGCTACGACTCACGAACAAAAAAGAAAAGCCCTAACAGGTTTAGGTTTGAAGCACTTTAGTTACGAAATGTACAATTCACACAAATGAAATGGTCTTTTGTGTTCAAAATCAGGGCGCTGGTAAAAAAAAGTTGACGGTCAGGCACCCGCGGTGGTCGTCACAGACATTTCCCTTTTGACCGTCACGTGAGCGCCAGGGATATGTCACGGGACCGTCACAGCTAATTTCTATTATCCATAACTCTTTGTGATGGCATAACAGCAATTGGGAAATAAGTACATGATAAAGTTTTGTAATTACTGTCATTTAATTACTCCCAATCTTGTCATCAATCAAGTAATTACTATCTAAAAGGGAGGGGCGGTGACCTCATGGTTAGTGCGCTCGGCTTCGGATTGAGACTGTAAGCACCGGCCTGATGGGCCACTTGGCTTGTATGCAGACTTTACCTTACTATTCAAAAATTCCCCTTAGTTAAAACGTTTTCTTTATTACTCATTTGTAGATCTGTAAGGGGGAGTATTTCTTCAATGGATCTGACATTTTCTTTGATCCAAATGGTGTGTGGCCCATGGTCAATAATCCGCGCCTGAGAAAATTCGCACCAGGTTCTCGAGCAGATGTTCTGAACACAGAATTCAACAGGCTTTACACAAACCTCCTCAGATCCCTAAATGTTACGTTTAATGGCCACCCAGAAAAGTTCGATGATGCGCTGGGATTAATGTTCTCAATAGACAGGCATCTGAAGAGGCTCGTCCGTACACCATTGGAAGAGGATGGAGACCCGACAGTAGGTCCGAACGCAGGACCAACCTTTGAGTTTATTCCTGATTAGGCGCGGAATAATAGCAGAGTGTGACATCAATTTCAGACTTGTTTACAGCTTGAAGCAACAGCATTGTTGTTGAGGCTTGTGGCGTGTGATGTTTTTTGTGTGGCGTGTGATGTTTTTTATGTGGCGTGTGATGTTTTTCGTGTGGTGTGCGGCGTGGCACGTGCAACGTGTGAAGCAGCGCGTCAAATGACCTACGTCACGGTTTGCGTATCTCGAAAAGTTAAGTCTAAAGTTCGTCGTCTGTAATCCGTGTTAATCTTCTCCATCCTAGTTCCTTAATTGTTTACTGTTATCGTTTTGGTGTTTTGCTATCTAGTAAACTACGATTTTCAGGTTTAGTTCATATTACTCAAACTACTGAGCTCCTTTAAAAGGAAAATCGGATATGTGTATGTTTTTTGATCACAGGTGGCAGAACACAGTAAGACAAGATTAGCCTTCATTTCCCTTCAAATGGTCCGGTTGAGTTTAGACAGCTGTTTAGTGTGGAAGACGAAATCCGATAGCAAATCGAGCAATCTCAGTTTTAGGTGAACAAAACCCTTGTACCAGAAGTATATGACAGTCCTTTTTGCATTTTCTAAAAGCTTAAAGTATAAATACTTGCTTGAAATAACAATGAAAAAATTTTCCATGGGAATTCGAGAAAACATATTTTAAGTTCAGTGAAATTATGGAAACAGAGATAACATTTCATCATCAGTAGCATTACACCAGTACTCAGTTTCAAGTGTTTCAGTTGAACTTCAACATTTGTTTTCGACATTTGGTGTTGTTAGAAATGATTTCTTTGTGAAGATATTTACACTGTAAAACAGTCACACAGAAGTTTGCAATACGATGTCAATAATCTTAGTTCAAAGTTTTTGTCCACTTGTTACTCGAACTTCTAGTGGATTCCCTTTGAAGGCTTTTTGTTTATTAGACATAGGACAGTAAAAATACAACTTGTGTAACTTGTGTGTCTAGAATTATTATATCCTTGACTAATCTCTATTTTAAATAAACAGCATGGATGTTAATAAACCTGAGCACACTGATTATAGAAGGTTATTCGCCACAGGCTGCATTTTTCTCTTGACCCAGCTCGCAGAGCCTCTCGGGAACGCTTCAGTCCATGTGGTTTCACGAATATTGCTCTTCCCGCGGATGTGTGCATTGAATAAGAACTGCGGCCATCGTGAGATAACTTTTCATTGGGAAAAGATAATCCAGTGTTCGACCCATTTTTCCAAAAATTCGACGTATTCATCATTGATAGCTTCCTATCCGAAATTTGCGTAACTTGATCCAATTTCCAACAGGTGAAAATCCTCGTCAATATTTCCATCACGTACCCACGTATTTCCCTCATCCTCCAACAAAATATGATCGGATTTAAAGAAGAATTCAAAAATCCGAGTGTCAAACCCAGCTGAAAAACTCCTTTCAGATAAATTCCATGGTTTGTAGTCGCTACGACTAGCATAGTACTCACATAAGGCAAATAACAAGCACTGAAAACAATATAAATGTACAAAACACTTATGGCGGATTTAAACTTCCTCTTTTTCATAGCTAACTCTTTGTAACTTTCCTGTGTTCGCTGATCCGTTCTTATTTGCAAGCGATGCCGTCTAGCGACAAGATAAATTCTTACAAACGTTATTGTGGTAGTCACGAAAAAGATAATGTTGAAAGTCGTGGATACAGCTTCTCGGGTAATGTCCCCCATGAATATGTAGCCAACGGCCGCTATTGCACTAAGGCCCCACAATACAGCAAGCACGAGGGTCATTCTTTTTTCTGTTACAATTCCCCTGTAGCGAAGATGAAGGTCGATTGCCAAGAAACGATCAAAACTTATAGCTGAGACGGTAAAAAACGAAACACCGGCGAGAAACGTTCCCACAACCAGGAAAGCAAGTTTGCTTTGGCATTGCGAAACGAACGAACTGTCTAAGAGTATTTCAACAACAACAGTTGTATAAAGAGGTTGTACAACCAGACCAACTCCAAGATCTGAGATCGCCAAGCTGAGCAGGAGAATTTTTGACGGAGATAGGGTACAGCAGGTTGTCGTTAGCGCGCAGATGATAACCATGTTTCCAAAGATGGCCAAAAGGGATAATATACCGTTCACTACACAAAAGACTATGTACCAGCTATAAAAGTCTTCTTTGTCCGGATAGTATTTGGAAATGTCTTGACAAAAATCTTCCACGACTGTCATTTTGTATTGTATCTTGAAACCCAGATCAAAGGAAAATTTTAGATAGCTCCGGACTGTTAAATGAAAAAGCCAGTGTATAATTTATGGATTAAATGTCAGCTGTCATTCTTAATTGACATGTAAAAAAGCAGCAAAACATCTTCTTTCATTTCTGAACTTATCTGAACGTTTTGAATCCTAAGTATTGAGATAAAATCTCTGCGTTATGCGTGATCTGTATGAGGTTTTCACATTTCACTGTGTAAAAATGAAAAATATACTTTTGTTTGCAATTTCGTTCGCTTTACATGACCACCTATTCTGAAAGAGAATGCATGGCTACTCAATGCCGGTTTTAGCTTTTCTGGGTATTAAAACCCCCCAAAAATATGTCAGAAAGTCAATATGAGATTTATGATTACCACAATTGGCTTTCTTGACAACGACGACGTGCGTATTCGAAAAATGATGGCATATCATAATGGTGAACTTGGTTAAATCTCACTACACTAGTTAATAAATTCGGTATTTGCTGGAGCTGGCAAGGATTAGAATCTATCCATTATTCTATAAAATTGCACAAGAAATGGCACTAAGAATTCCCATTGCTAGTTTTCAAAACCTGCAATCAAAAACGCTTTTCATTTACGATTTCAGTTTCAATGTTGCGACAATGCGGCTGTGTAAATAAGTCCATTGAAACACCTTTGCTATAGGATATTGAGAATCTGATCTTTGTGTCAAATTACATCGATTAGTGCCCCAACGACTAAATCTTTATGAATATTTTTCTTCGGGAAAATACAGTCGGCAAGAAACTAATTAAATTGTTTATAAATTTCTCGGGGGTTGAATTCCAACTTCCGTAGTTCAATATAAAGCTGTTTTGAGAAAAGTGTATGGTAACAGCTTTGCTCTGGTTGATCGAAATCTACGGTGTTATGCGCGAATCACTGACATACTTATAGTTAGTTTTTAACTTTCCAAGGTGACGATCTGCATTGCCGAGTACGCTTTTACACTTGAGCAAGACAAGCTTTCGATTCTCGAAACAGCTGTGTGTCATGAGTGATAGCTCGGACTAACCCAGTTGCAAAATTGACCACCTCTGAGAAATTTACAGTGCCGTTCGTTAATACGGACTGCTCCCAATGACACTTCTACTAAAGATGATTTTCGAAAACAGGAAATTGAATCATTCAGCTGCAGTAGTATTTTGTTAACTTGATAGGACTGTAAACACGGCTTCTTCTTTTACAACCTCTTATTAAAAG
>OMLO01004115.1_pt1 | contig 12093 bp, 15 predicted proteins | sample 1674811 | NCBI WGS metagenome assembly OMLO01 (sample SAMN06265003, study PRJEB25207) | coral metagenome | isolation source: Coral host | place: Mexico:La Bocana,Puerto Morelos, Mexico | collected 2008-11-13
TTTGGAAAGCTACGACTTGCAACGACGGAGTCGCCACATAGAGATACGTCTGTGTTGGCTTCGCCGACTTCTGAATACTTGGATGCCCACCCTGTTTGCTAAATGGTTAGCAGGGTTAGCGTGTTTACATAAGCTCGCCAACGTAGGTTGCAACCTCGCTAAACTCAGGTTAGCAAGCCTGTATCCATGCCAATGTTTTTGGTCTGTTTAGTAACTTTACGCTTCCTCGGCAAACGTTTAGCAACATCGCCAAACATTTATCAAAGTATGCTATCTGTTTAGCTCGTTTATAACCTGTTTATGCTAAGCAGGCTAAGTAGGCTGGGCCTACTTAGCGTAAACAGGTAAACTAACTTAGGCGGCTTTGCCAACCATGCTAACCTAGGTTAGCACACTATGGATAACCTAGGTTAGCAGGGTCGTGTAACCTGTTTACAAACATGCTAAACTGACCTGGGTGTGGTGGTATATACTTTGTTGAACAAAGGTTGTTTGCAAATGTTTCACTCATGTTTTTAGAGTTGCAAATTCGACAGACAATGTTTTATCAACGCATTTGGTGGGTTTGTTTGTGGTATACAACTTTTGCAAATGGATTTTGTTGGATGTTGAGTTTGCTTGCATATTGTTTTTCGTGTAGTTCAACATGGATTTTTGGATTGCATTGTTGCTTGGGCTTTCTTGGAAAGTAAAATCACATGTGAAGCACCCGTATCCGTGAGATAAAGTTAAACTCAGTGGCCTGTGTATATATAAATATATATTTACATGACCATGAATTCATAATTTCCCAGGGATTTCAAAATCACGGGTGGTCCTTCACAAATGGTTTGAAGCTAGGGGGGGACAGGGCGGCCCAAAAATGTCAATATCTGAGTTTGAATTTTTGACCCGTATATTCAGGTAAATATGGTTTATTTAAGATTCAATAAGGGTTGAAAAAAAAATCAAAAAAACCGTGGCACCGCTCGGCGCCGCAACGCTGGTGGGATGGCAGCCTGCAAATTGCAGGCCGGATTTCCGGAAGATGGGGTTGATCCATGGGCTCGAGATATTTTTTATTCAGGGCAAACATTTACACCCAATGAACCCCATGAAATTTGGGAAGTATATATGTTCGATATGTTTGTATTTATTTTTTTGTATTTATGAAGCTTGGAAGAGAAGTCTATCAGTAAAACAATCCATTTGGATTCATGCATTCATGAAGATCGAGTGTTGGCATTTAAATGACCCTGATCCTTAAGGTGTTTTTGGTGGAAGCTGTTGTATACATGTTGAAAATTTGACGATGGGTTTCAACCATTGATTTTTTTTTGAATGTTTCCGGTATCCAAATCCAAAAGGTGGTTCCCATGCATTAAGTCAATGTATATATAGGGATCGATCTCAAACTCTCAAACGGCCAAACAAAACGGGTCATGGATGGGCTGGGGGAAGAAGGTTTCAAAGGAGTTAACTTGGATTCTCATGATGTATATTCAATTTTCATGTTTCAGGGCTTTTACTTATAAGCTCGATCACACGCATGTACATTGATTGTCACTGTGTTTTGAACATCACGTGAATACACGTGCGATCGTGCAGGGTTTGGCTTATAAATACACTGACCAACAGGGCTAGGAAAGCTCGATTGGTTCACACAGTTGCTTTTCAGCACGTGTGACGTGACATGGATCCAAAAGTCAAGGATGAGATCAAAGACATGATCAACCATGTTGATGGCGTGGGCCTTCAAAAGACGTGGAAAAATATTCAAGATGTCCTGACCAAACACAACCTTGTGTCGACTTTGGTGATCCCATGTGATCAAGTTGGGGTTCACCCCAGTAAACGAGACGGTTTCGGGGTAGCACATAGAGACGTGCACCGGTTGCTAAACCTGGTGGCGGAGGTGGGGTACGACGAGAACCAGGTTTGTGCCTGGTGCATTGAGGTGAACCACCTTGAGGAGCCAATGGTGACCAAGTTCAATGAGGACCTTGTGAGGCAGTCCGGTGGAGCGATACCTGCATTCCCACACCCGCCACGGTACGCCTCCCTCAGTGCAAGCCACACTAACCAAATGCTGAGGGCATGTCTCCACCAATGCCCTCACCAAGACAACGAGAGGGTCTTGACATGTGAAGGGCTGTTGGACATGTCAAGGATCACAGCGCAGGACCCAGCACTAGCCAGAGCTGTCAATGAGGGCATAAGGTGGAGGGTTGTGAGCCACGTGGTGGCCATGGAGATCCCAACCCTGCCGAGGGTGATCCAGAGTGCCATGAATGCCGCGCAGGCAATCGCAAGGGCTGAGCACGAATTTCAGATCTTTAGGCGTATCTCGAATGAGGTTGCTGCGGACCCTACTGTGAAGTGGGGTGACATCAAGGCCAAGTTGCTGGCATCGAAGCCATTGTGTGCATTAGCCTGTCCGCACATGTTTGCCTTCCTTTCCAAGTTCGGCCGAGGACATGGCCTGATTGAAAAGGTAGAAGACCGACTGAAATCTACCACCGAGATGTCAAAAAGCCTTGGTGATGGCTTTTGGAAAGCCATTGCTGCGGACAGCCCCAAAGGATGCTTGGATCAGTTCGTCACCTGGAGGTTTGCACTGCTGAGTGTAGCCTATGGTTCGGACTTCCATGTTCTTATCAGCGATGTACGCAAATCTCTCGGCAAGGAAGCCAGGGAAAGGGTCCTAGAGATCGAGGCAGTGTTGCAAGAGCTCAATGGTCTAGCCAAGGGTCTGGCTGCTGAGCATTGTGAATATGTCCATTTTGCTCATGACCAGCTTGTCATGATTGGTCTCGACCGATTGAAGCAAACATGCATTCAAGAGGTTATGGCGACATGTGGAGCAAAGCAGCTTCCACGGGCCCTTCGTCTTCAGGTGCTGCAGGTCCAGAACCGAAGACCATGAGATCATTCGACAAAGATGGCAAGCTCGTGAATGAGGAGTGCTTGGTGCATGAGGTTGGGTTTGATGTTGGACAGCTAGTCCAAAGAAAAAGTGACAAGGTGAAAGGCACCATCAAAGAGCTTAAGGATGGCAAAGTTTACCTTGAGTTGGTGGATGATGAGGGAAACCTGAAGGTTGTCAGTGCCACTTATCGAAGTTTTTTTTCAGGTGAGTGGAAAGCAATCAAGGAGAAAAAGAGCCTATCAGTGGAAGACCTTACTCCGTACCTTTTGGATTCCTCTGCCTATTGGAAAACTCAAGTGAACAAAGCCAAGATCATCATGGAGCTTCACGAGTTGCATGCCAAACATGCCTCAGTGATCGGTGACCTCACCATGAATGTCCGTCCAACAAGGGGCATTTTCTCCAAGTGTTCTTATCCTAAGAACAAGTTGGTCCTGGTTCCCCTCACAGACAAGATCGTTGAGAAGCAACCCCAGACAGGCATGTCGGTGGAGATTGGGAAAGAGAAGAAGTTTTACCTCCAGGGCCACAACCTCATCAAGGTGAACGACGATGGACTGGAAGCTGAAACCTTCATTCATCCCTTTTGGTTGGTAAGAACTTCGCATGAGCACGAAGAAGTGAATATGGAAATTGTATCCAAGCGACATGGTGATTTCAACATTCCAGTGATGACAAATATCACGGAAGTATCAGAAGGAGATGAATTGGTGAGGTATTTGGCCAAGAGGGCTAGTCCAATTGAAGATTTGGAAGTTGTTGACGATTCAAGCAAGCGCCGACGCATTCGTAAGAAGGGTGCTGAAGCGCAGGAAGACTACTGATCGCCCGGCCGTATGTTGAAGCCTTCACAATACCATTGACAAATTTGTTTGTATGTCATTGATTTTTCATGTTTGTTTCCTCATTGTTTGTGAAAGTGTCAGGCACAGTGGGCTTTGCAGAGAGTGGCATTTAGGGAAACGGTTTTTAACGCATGATCGACCATGCATGGCAGCTATACACTGTGAAAAACACGTGCATGTGCGAGACCCATTGATGGATCCCTGCAGGCCTTTCTTGCGAGAACCATTCCAGCTCCCTGCATGTCATGTAACTATACAAGCAATGTTGTGATAAATCAAAACTTAAGAAATCCAACTGAGTCAATCCCTCCTGCCACTGTATTTCTTCAAGCTGCAGGTATCGATGGCTTCGATTGGATATGGTCTGGACTCCCAGGGTTCATGCAGATACCCGGGAATCGTGATTTCATGTCAAAGTCTAAGAAGTAATTGGCATGATCCAGCATGACTTTCCTTGCCATGTGCTTGTGAAACAAATAGTGTTGACATGTTGAGAACATATTCCTTCTACTATAGAGTCTGTATATAACAGGGCCTCGAATCATTGGCTCGTATATTCTTCATGTACCCATTCTATGGAATAGAGGCGTTTGATGACCAAGCATTGGATCCGTGCATGTCTGCACAGGGCCGGCATTTTGCCATGTCTGAATCGTCCAATCATAATGAGTCTCCATGCCGTGATGAGCAACCAGTTGGCGATGATGATGTGGTGATCAGCATGCAAGTTCAAGTCAAGAGCGCTCAAGACATATGGTACCCTGAGTCACAAGAGAAAGGTGGCCGCACATGGGTCAAACTCAACAAGTGGGATAGAGGTTTCGTCAAGTTCTGCTTGGGAGCACCCATGAGCACCCGTCGAGGCCAGAGGTTAATTGCTTACAAATGTTGGTTGTGATGTTTCAGAATGTCTCAAAACAACAAATGTTGGTTGTGATGTTTCAGAATGTCTCAAAACAACAAATGTTGGTTGTGATGTCTAGAATGTCTCAAAACAACAAATGTTGGTTGTGATGTCTTAGAAAGAATGTCTCAAAACAACAAATGTTGGTTGTGATGTCTCAGATTGATTCTCAAAACAACAAAGATCATATTATATATTATACTTAATATATATATATATAATATCTCTTAAATCACGTTAACGTCACCTGCCCCCCTTTATAGGCAACCAATTGCATTGCAATGTGCCAGTGTTCGATGACATGTTGCAAAAGAGGAACACGGCGAGTAAGGAAGCGGCGTGGGATGCCCTTGACATGGGGAGTTCGGGACGGGAGGGTCAGCGTTTGCGAGCGTTTGATCTGTCGTTGTTGAATGAACCATGGGTGGAGATTGAGGTTGCAGGCAGAAGGATGAAGGTGTTGTGGCATACACATGTAAAGGACCTGTGGATCGAACTGAATGTTCTTAGGCTTTTGAAATGTATACATGTTTTGGTTCTTTTGTGGTTCCGGTTTTGGTTCTTTTAAGGTTCCGGTTTTGATTGTTCTTTTGTGTGTATTTGTACCCAAGAAAGAATTTTGGACGCTTTGTTTAATTTATTGGATTCCCTGGATGATTTGTAAGGTTGACAACCTCAAGTGGGTCAGAAGTACCATCAAGCGCGAAGTGAAAGAGAAACTCACGGAAGGGATCAGCCCCAAGAAGAAAGTTGGTAAGCGTAAAACCAAGAAATGAGTTGCCCAATGGAAGGTATACATGTATAGTGCTCAACAGGATCCGAATGGTGTGGGATTTGAAAAAGCGGCAATTGGGAAACTGGAGTGGACAGATATTTATGTTTCTTAAGTTAATTGATGGTATTGAAAGTAGAGATGAACAAATCATGTGCGAAAAAGGAAAGAGGAAGAGGAAGGAAGGAAACGAAGGAGGCGAAGGATATATTTTTTCTTTAAATGTTTTGCAGGGTCGCTGCACTCGCGTGTTGTACTTACAAACTCATCTATGGCTGTCCAAGCATCACTGTCAATTCGGTTGAACGTGATACTCACTAAATAGATGGTTGTTTCATCACTGTCCATTCGGTTGAACGTGATACTCACTATATATAGATGGTTGTTTCATCACTGTCCATTCGGTTGAACGTGATACTCGGTTGTTTCATCACTGTCCATTCGGTTGAACGTGATCACCATCCATATTCAACCTTACTCCCAAAGTGTTCACAGTTTGGTCTTAAGTCTTTGGAAACCTGTGGGTATAGTCTTTCAATCAAACATTCCACGCATCAGGGATGAATTACATGGGCTATATGTAAAGTACCATATGATGTCGTATACTATAGAATATTTGAGTTGAGGGGAACTTGCTGCATGGCATGACCGCTGGCTCATTAAGGAGTGCAATGAGCAAAATGCTTTGCTCATGTGTCATCAATTGTTCATCAGGACACCCACAGCATGCCGATTGGCAACGCAACATTGTTCAACTACTTGTTGGTTGTGAGGAGACATGAGCAAAACAAACAAGCGCTATATATATATATATAGCTTGGGTTTATTTTTTTTATTTTGCTAGTCAAACTACACATGCGCAACAATGTTTCTTTCAAATCACGTCACCATTCGGCCATACACCATGTCACTCCATGGGTCAAATCACAACAAACGTATCAATTCAATTTGATCACTCAATGATCACCGAATGTTTCCAGTCCTGTGACTATAAAGAAACAGCATATAGATCGTTTTTTTTTAATCTCTCAATCCTTGCACATGTGGCTGCTTGTGTTTGGCACGGTGCTCCTGGTGGTGGGAATGGTGGAAGCTGCCAGCGATGATGAGGCTGCTCACCAATGCATGGCATCAACTTGTTTGTGATGGAGGTTTGAAAAGGTTTCAGGGTAACTCTCTCTTAAGCGACATTAGGATGATACATGGTGTCAATGAAAGTTTAAGTAGTATAAAAAAACAAAGGGTTGGTTTTGATGACAAAAACTGTTCTCACTGTCAATGGCCTTCAAAATCTCAGGTTGAAGACGCCGAGCTGAAGGACTACTTCATGCAAGTGCAGTTGACCAGCATGGGGGACAAGATGAAGGCATCGGCATCCGTGAAGCAGGAGGTGGATACGGAGGAGGATGCGCCCATGGATGGCCTTGGATGGGGCATGGAAGGGGCGATGGAGGAGGAGGAATATCATGAGGAGTCGGAGCAGGAACCGGAGGAGGAAGTCATGGAGGAAGTCGTCGAGGAGGCGGCCTGGCGGCGGATGCGGTGGTGGATGTGGACAAGTGGGATGACGAGATGAAGAGGAACCAAAAGGGGGGTGGAAGATCAAAGCCCCTTGGGCTTCGAAGCCACCTTCAAAGTCCAAGGCAGCATGGGTGAGGAAAACCGACCGATGGGGCGGGCAGTGCTGGTCGGACGGCTGGTACAGAGATCGTGAAGGGACGTGGTGGCCGTGACTCAGCAATGACTTTGATGTGTTTTCAATTTTTTTCAGGGTTTTACGGTTTTACTGTTTTACTTTGGGTTTCTCCATGCATGGTGTCCTTCATGCTGCACACTTGGTTCCTATCTTAGGCCTGGTGCCGGGAGAACGAGGAAACGGACACCAGGGGCTGGGGTGCTGGCACGCAAGGCGCAGGCCAGCTCAAGCAGCAGCAGGTGGGGTTGTCCAAAATGCCCCAGGGTCTATGTTCTCGGGTTGCACACTGTCCCAGTCCCAGGGTTTTCCCCTGAGTAAACTAACTCGGGATTGTTCTATGTATTAATCAACAGAACTTCAGATGTGAAATACAATGGAAATACATGGTGTGTACAAACATTTGTATACGGTGGCGTCTGGTGACGTGTTATATCTGTGTTTGCAGAACCAATGATAAAGTATGAGGTTTGAGTCGACAGGACATCAACTATATGAAATGTGATCGCAACATGAACAAATGTTACAACTTGTTCTGGCATGCACCGTGCTATACCCTGCAGGAAGCCGCCTGAGCCTCAAAAGGCACCTGCCCCAAAGGCCAGACCGCAGTGGGAGGGAGGGAGGTGGGTGGAGAAAGGAGGGAAGGGGCCTAAGCCGCCACCTTTCCCACCTCCTCCTCCACCCCCCAAGCAGCCACCGCCCCAATCACGTGACCAAGTGGTGTGGGGGGTGGTCGCAAAGCTGGTTGAAAGACTTTAAAGATGGATAACGGAGCTGAATGGCACTATATAAACATAAATATAGATGGAGCTGAATGGCACTAAACTTCAAAGTCTCAAAGGGGCACCATCATCTCAAAGGGGCACCATCATCACAAGTCCTATATAGGGACATGGCACATTTTGAAAACCAGCTTTGTGATCACATGCGAAGATACATAGATGGAAGGCTTCAGGTCGAGGGCAAAATGAATTGTCCAATTGCCAACTCAATGTCAACTGTAACATAGGGGCATAACTCAAAAGCTCCAGCGGAGCATTTCAAACTACCAACACTTGTATTGGAGCACCATGAAGCCTTGTGACGCGACATCCTATCAAAAGGATGAACATCTCATACATGGCCTGTTAGCAGCGGAGTGATTTGCCCCACCTGGTTTGTGAACATAGCTTGTGATTACAGAGGTCTTTTCACAACACTTTTCAACATCCGGTTCAGTGATCCAACATTAACATTCATTGTTTTTGTTTCAGGGTAGGGTTCCTCACGGTATTGATGGTATAGATCGCCAGATGGCCTATGGCGTTGCGTCTTTACTGTGAGGAACCAGGGCGAAAAATCCTTCAATGCTAGTGGGCTTCAAAAACATTTTTTTCTCTTAAAAACACGGGGTGTGGAGATTTTATATAGAGGCTTATAGAGGGGTCATAAGCGGTTATCATGTTCATTGTTGGTTAGGGTGTTGGTAGCAAGCTGCAAACAACTAAACCATATATAGAATGGTTGCTTTTGTCCACTGGTCGTCCGCGCAGCTCCTGCATGCCGTTTCACACCCTGAATCTTCATCGTGTACAGATTTTGACGTATTCCGTGAGTCAGATGTCCGGAAAACCGTATCGCTGGCGTTTCTCTCTGGACTTAAGGGTTATATAATATATATATATATAAATACATACATATATTTATACTCGATCATGGGAAGTATGATAATAATGGTTTACATGTATACAAATATATACATGGTCATTGCACTATAGATAACACCACATCCTTACTGTACAAGAAGTAGGGGTTCGGGTGAAATATATTTACAACGGTTTGAGGTGTTTTAACCAGGAACCTGAGCTGAAGTGTACATGAGTGAACCCTTATATCACACTGGCCTTTTCTGACACCCCAAGATAGACAATTATGGTTTGGGTATATACATGAGTTCTTGATATGTGTTTGTGGGTGGAAGCAATGGAAGCATTCCTCTATTTGCAATGTAAGGCAGGAACACACATGTTTAGAACAAACAAACCCATAGGTCATGAGAAAGGTAGCCCCAAATGATTAAGGTGATGATGGCCCTCCATATGGTTTGAACCCCTCCAAATGCTTTGCGCAAAACAACCCACATTCAAAAGAATTATATAGGATTAAAGGATTAAGGCGATGATGGTCGTCTATATATGGTTTGAACAATCAACCCAAAGTCAAAAGAATGATATAGCCCCAAATGAGTAAGGTGATGACGGTCGTCCATATGTGGTTTGAAACCTGAAGTCAAAAGAATAGCCCCATATGACTAAGGTGATGATGGCCACCCTTATGGTTTGAACAAACAACCCAAACCCAAAAGAATGGTGAGGTGGTAAATGTGTTGTTGACTATCTGGAGAACGAAACCCAGACCAAGTGGTGTGACTGCACGTATTGACTGCTGTGTTTCAAGACAGGGATACAAGATCTCGTCAAAAGCAGTGTTTAAGATGTTTAAGATGCACAGGGTACCTTTACGGTCTCGTTGTATCAAATGAACCTTTATGTACAGGCTGACAAAGCACTGCGTGGTGAAAAGTGGGTGGAGATGCAGCTACTGGTCTAATACCAGAGTACCTCACGTGAATGGCAAACACAGTGGGAACTTTTTGTGTGCATGTGTGAGAGTACTCTGATAGAAATACGAATGCACATGAGTGCACAACATGCAGCTGCATAATGCATAGGATCTGACATGAAACGATAGCACAGTGAAAACGTGCAAGCATTTACAGCCTCAAAGTAAAGAATTTCTTTGTTACTATGTCTTCGGATCTTGAATCTAAGATTGGTGAGATGTGTCATCTACTAGCCCAGCAAGAGGCTCTCATGACAAAGGTGTTTGACCAAACACTACGAACCAATTTGAGACTTCACGATCTCAAGAAACGGGTTGAAACTCTGGACCTTGAAGTGCGTGATCTGGTCTACGTGTGCAACAAGATGATGCATTGCTTGGGTGTGGGTGACGACATGGTGTTGCGGCGCGATCTCAAGAGGAAGCGCAAGTATGAGGAACCACCCACGCCAGTCGATGTAACTGAGAATCATCCAGACTACGCTGATTCAATGGACAAGTCAACTAAGCAGTTGGGATCTGCATGGGAAAGTAGTGAGCGAATGAACTTGCGGTGATGATGCGAATGCAGTAGAAAGATAGACACCAATTTTGAGAGGCAAATAGACATATGCAACCACATATAGCAATGCGGTACAAAATGAAGGATGCGTGTGAAGCTGCCATGGGACCAGAAAACATTCAAACAACTGCAATACCAATCATGAATCAGAGTGGTTGCAACAAATTGTGACGTGTATATTTGGAAATCAATTGAAGTCTTCCAAAGATAATTTGCTATTTCCTATGTTTCTATGTTTGCCAAATCTTTGTTAAAACACAAGGTTTTGACACGCTATTGCAAATCTTTGTTTTTTAACAAAGATTTGGCAAAGAAGTCTGCCAAATCTTTGTTTTTTAACAAAGATTTGGCACGCCATGGCAAATCTTTGTTTTTTAACAAAGATTTGGCAAAGGGCCATCAGGACAGAGTCTTATGTATATTAAAGTTATACCAACATGTTTACATATATTTTGCTATCTGAAGCTCTTGTGTGGCCTAGGTTTGACCCTACCGTATCTGTTTGGACCCTCAGATTTAGAGCTGGAAAGTGACTGTGGGAATGATCCTGTGAGTCAGTGCGCTTGTATATAGAGACTTGACTCGACTTGTCTTTCAGGGTTGGGTGGAACAGTTGGGCTAAGCTTGAAATGATGACATGATATCAAACATCCTGAGTTTGTGTCCAATGTAGTGTGTGCCTATAGACCTATATCAATTATGATTATGATTACATCAGCTCCAGCAATTCACGTGCTGAGGTCAGGCTTTTGCACAGCACTGTGATGCGTCAGGGCGCCAAGCTCGACAACATGTGACTCGTGCCGTGGGTGTAACAGATACGTTTCACCATCATACAATCACTGAGTCTTTGTAGGATATCTCCCTGACATTGATTGTTGTCGAGAGACCCTTCACAAACATCATATCATTCAAGAATGAATTGACTTTACCAGCATGATAGAAGGTCTATATGGTCAAGATTGTGTTTCTTGCTACAACCATGAACACAGGGCTGTCTGTCGGCTCGTTGAGTGGAGTGCATGGCTCACCGTAGCACATCCATTGAGTATCAAACAAGGACATTAGCGAAGCAATGAGCACAGTTGCTGAGAAGGTGAAGCTAGCGCTGCAGCTGGATACCTTGAAGTTTGAGACGAAGGAGCTGCAAGAACGTCTGAAGGATCTCAAGAAGGCCATCAAGGACGGTGACGGTGATGGGGTGGAGTTCTTTCTTTCGTCAATGACGACGGAACTCGTCACTTGATACAATCACATGTGGGAGTGTGGGTGTGTTGTTCAAAATTTACGTCAAAATTCATCATGCTAACAAATAGAGACATGACACGATCAACGTTGAGGTCAGTGTCTGTCAAAGTAACTGGTGGACATCTTGGGGATTCTTATATACCATTGAGGTTGAACATTTGGAAAGCATCAAGGCCATGCACCCTGGCGTGGCGGTCAATGTCTATAGCCTCAGGGAGCTTGAGACAGGACCAGCTGAGGAGAGTCCAGCTCCCCGTACGCCAGAACACAGGATTCGAAGGGCTTTGTTTCCGTCAGCGACGCCCACAACTGGTGGGTCGTCAGGATCAGGACAGTGAGTGATGTGTTGAGGTGGTTGAAAAAAGAATGCAGGTTGTGATGTCACTTGTCATATACGTTTGAATTTCATGTTGCGATGTCAATCTCACTTTTCATTGACCTTACCTGTTGTGATGTCACTTGTCACATACGTTTGAATTGCATGTTGTGATGTCACTTGATTTCATATACCTTTGAGCTTCATAGTGTGATGTCACGTGTCGTTGGGGGCTCTATAT
>OMLO01004116.1_pt1 | contig 12091 bp, 11 predicted proteins | sample 1674811 | NCBI WGS metagenome assembly OMLO01 (sample SAMN06265003, study PRJEB25207) | coral metagenome | isolation source: Coral host | place: Mexico:La Bocana,Puerto Morelos, Mexico | collected 2008-11-13
ACACAGTGGAAAGTGTCTCTCTCTCTCGGCTTAAACCTACTTTTCTTTGCACTTGCAGGTTTTTCCTTGGCCTTCAATAAGTACTCAAGAAGCGTCAGTTGAAACACTTAGTCTTTTGGAAGGTCCTTTTTCCGCACAAATTGATGAAGGAGATCTGAAACGAGCTACTCAGTTGGCTATTGGTGTATTGAAGTCCTTGGAACTCCAACAGACTGGGACTGTTAGCAAAGAGGATAGAAGCAAGGTAGAACCCCTTTTAGTCACCTCTGATAAATAATATCCATCGCAGTACAATACTTTCTTTATTTTTAGTACTGCCTTTTCAAGCCGACTTTGTAAATTTTGACCAAACCATCACATCACTTACACCAGAAATCAACCATTGCGTTTTTTGAAAGTATAGCCTTACAACTTTAAGTTGTGATGTTTTTCAGATTAAGGAGGTAATTATAAGGAAACTACGCGAAGTTGAAATCCACGATCTGGCAGAACTTGTCCAGATTTCTTCTGCAATGTCGCTTGCGATGGACGATCCAACAGACTTAAAACAGGAAGCTATGGTTAGTCAATCATATCAATCAATCAGTCAATCAAGCAATCATTTCTTAATGTCAACGCTTGAGGTGAAGTCTCATCAATATCTGAGATTGAAGGCAGTACGTGCAAATCTGCAAACGAAATTCTGCTTTCATTCAAATCGATTCTGATCTATGGTGTGTTCAACGTAGATCATCTTCTCTTAAAAATCGAGGTAGTCTAGGTGTACTAAATACTAGAACGATTTTCACTTGACCGTCAAAGGCACTGCCGGGTGCTACCTCACATAGGCTTAGCCAGCACCATTGAATCTCCTTTAAAAGGTAGTTGGTATAGTATCGCCTTGTAAACGTGAACAGTTCTTTACTTACAATTAAAACTGCGATTACAATCTCGTGACGTTAATTCTTGTTTGGCAGCAATCTATCAAGCAGATGCTTCAGGGCATGACAGATCTGTTGGTAAATATTAGCTCGAGGAGAGATGTTATGGAAGTGCTGTACCTTGAGACTGCGGAGACTAATCTTATTTATGCTCTGGGCAAGTACATTCAGGCTTCCTCGAGTAGGCGTGAAGCAAATATAACTGTAAGTATTTAGTAGTTCTTTACAACAGTCCAGAACACATTTGCTAACTTGGGTGATACTGAATACCACACTTCCATCTTACTTAACTTTGTCTCCTTTGTTAGTTACTTATCGGTAGCGTTTTTTCTCTTTAGGCTCTCAGTCTTGACACGCTCAGCTCCTTGAAGCTTCTTCGCAGAGTAATGAGGAGCGTGGCAGAGAAGAAATTGATAGGCGAGGAAGCTACTGTTATTCATACTGAACTCATTGAAATACTGGTTGCGAGACTACATCCTGGTGGAGTACCTGGATCGAGGCTGACTCTGGAAACCGGGTCCGTTCAGTTGCCCGACTCAGCCGATGTCGCACAGGTTTTGTCGGGATTTGAGAACTTCGTTGACGTAGAGGTATGATTAGGAAAGTTGGAAGTCCCACCATCCGATGTTTCATCCAATCCAGACCGTACTATATCTAATAGTCATTGAACTAAGTGGAGCGCAATTTTTGTCTGTTTTTTGAAAAGGATAAATTTGAAATCACAAGTGTACCTTGATACTTGGTTTAGAGGTTTCAGATTTTACACAATGAGGAATATTTATCTATTGCTTCCATGCTGTTAAACAAGGTCTATCAAGGTTGCCTGAAAATACAATCGTAGATGACGATAACCACTCTATTAGCTCTAAATGTTAATTATATGTGTTATATAATTGTTACTGTTTATTACATATGGCTGTATTTCCCAAGGACTTAGAACTACCAAATTCGCGAATTTGATCGGCTGAAATCGATACTGACCTCGGTCTAGATTTTCCCAACTGCGTTAAATCTTGACCGGCCAGCTTTTGCATTTACCATGAGAAAGATCTAAACAAAATATACAAGGACATTTGGTTGTTTCTGCTAGAAATGCTAAATGGAGAGACATAAGGCCTGACGAGAAAAGAAGTAAATAAAACAGGCCAGTTTCACTCAGGAAATCAAAACACCAATCAAAATTGAGATTAGAAGTCTTCATTAGCCGAGAAGTCAAAAGCACTCAATGCTAGGAGCAACTTGCACACTTTTAAGAGGTTAAAGGAATTGAATACATCGGTCCGTACTCACGACTTTGGTCAAGATTCTCCCATCCAGACCCCGCTAAGAACTCACTATTAATTGAAAAGTAAGAAAGTTACTGATCTTCCCCTTCAGGTCGTTTCGTCGCTTGTTAACTTTTATCACTGGGTTCCCAGTGCAGATCTCATCACATCACGTGTTCTTGAAATTGACTTGAGAGGGGAGTCAGGTGAAGTCGTTAAAGTGCAAAACCTTACAACTGACATACAATTAGGAATTGAACTCAGTGAAGAAGCACCTAAAACTGATGCCAACTCCGTCAAGACAGCATCTTTCGCAAAGCTTGAGCATATGCAGTTCCACAGACTGGAAGTGAACAGAGTACACGCCTCTTACTCGATAACAATAACAGCAAAGGAAAGTTTAAACGTTTTTGTGAAATTCGGAACGAAACCATCACTAGAAGATCACGACAGGAATTACACTCTCCCAGACTTTTCATCATGCACAAGAAGCAGTAGAAGAAACGAAGAGGAAGAATACAATTGCACCCATCATCCACACCAGATATTCTTGGGAAGCGATTTTCTCCAAAAATCTGGAGTGTATTACTTGGGGATCCTATACTCGAGGAATATTTCTGCTGATAACTATCCTCTTCGCAAGAGGAGGTCTTGCTTTAGCACCACCAGAGCGAAAAGGTCGTGTGTCGAGACAAGAGACCCTCCACCTCCATTAGGAGTATATAAAGAGAGCACCATTCCACCTTACGATCCGCGTGTGGACATGAACTACACAATTCAAACGGATGAGTTCAGCTGTCGATTTTGGTCTCAAGATGAGGAGAAATGGATAACAGAAGGCTGCAAGGTACAGATGTTATTTTCTTCACAAGAAAGTCACTCTTTCGGTATAACCTGATCCTCCTAATAACATCATAGCAAAGGAAAACTTCAATTTTCCAAAAAGGTGATTCTGAACTTCCTGATCAGAATTTGTTTAAAAGTTGCAACTTATCATGCTTATCACAATCGGAATCACCGAGCTCGTTTTGAGTTATATAAGCACTAAAGGCTAAAATTAAGGTTTTTTTTCAACAGGTTGTATTGTGGTTTTGGTAAGCTGCAATATATTAAAAACAGGATGACTAAAACTTGTGGGTTCCGAATATACCTTACAAAATTAAGATATGGAATTTACTACATGACATATCACGTGTTTCAACTGGGGGAGAAATCTTTACAGTTATACTCACGTCCTTTGACGTTACAGGTTGGTCCCCAATCTACCAAACATCGTCTTCTCTGTCTATGTAACCACCTTACATCATTCGGTGGAGGACTTCTGATAGCACCGAACCCCATTGATATGGACACTGTATTCAAAGAGCTCAGTCGCCTTGATGAGACTGGTAATTTTGGAGTTCTCCTCACAATCATCTTCGTCCTTTGTTTGTATCTTATGGCTATCGTCCTCGCCAAGGGAGCAGACAGGAAAGATCAAGCTAAGGTAACGGCAGGCTCAAAAATCTTCAAACACTTCTTCTCTCTGTCTAGTTCAAGTACTATAATTAGCTCATTTGAGAGTTCATCCGATGATTATACATGTTGTATATTAGCACAATTTTGAATTGGCGGGTTCGCTTTCATTTATTTGCTTAAAATGGCTTGCTCTTTCAATTCCACCTGTTTCTTGAAAGGGTATTCCACAAATAGGCAGTAATCCTGTGCATGGTAAACCCTTAAAGGGACACTGTCACGATATATTTGCTTTACACTGTTATAAATTCTCGAAATGGTCCTTAATTGTATGTAGTGAGAATTTAATTTTCTCTAACTTAATGATTAAAAGCAATTTACTGAAGACGGTCCATACAAAATGTTTGCAAAATTTCAACGATTTTCCATATCACAGTCCATTTCCTTTCTCGCCATCGTTAGCCATTCTCACTTCCTATAAAACCATTTTTGCTCAGTTTCCAGTGATCGATATATGTTTTTTATATTTCCGAAATCGAGCAAAAAATGGTCACAGTGTCCGCTCAACTCCTACGTGTTTTTTTGTTTTAACTAGCTTGGTCCCAAAATTGTGCTGGAAACAGAAGGGGACCTTATTTCCTATCAGTATGAGGTTACAATTAGTACTGGTGTGTGGCCAGACAGTGGAACCACAGCCAAGGTTACCATGGTGTTTTTTGGCACGTCTGGTAACAGTGGACCAATCACAGTGAGTCGGGACTTTGATCCTCCACGAGTTCTGTTTTCCCGAGGCAGTGTTGACAAGTACGTTATGTCTCTTTCAACATCCCTCGGACCACTACACTACGCTTACATCTGGCATGACAACTCTGGAGAAAGTCCATCTTGGTTTCTAGACTATGTTGTGGTTAGGAGCAAAGACAGTGGTGACGAGTGGAAATTTGTTTGTAACCAGTGGTTTTGTCCGGAGAGAGACGATGGAAAAATTATGAGAAAACTATTAGTGAAAAGAACAAATTACCTTCCTAGATTCCAAGAAGCATTTCGATTAAAAGTCTCTGCCACTCTTTATGAAAGCCATTTGTGGATGTCGTCAGTTACGAAACGCCCGGGAAGCTCTTTTACTCGTGTACAACGTGTCACGTGTTGTTTGTGTGTTGTATCCACTGCTATGCTTGCCAATGCCATGTTTTTCAATTTGGGTGGCGAAGCCGAGGGTACTATCAAAATTGGTCCGTTGAAGGTTTCGATGAGACAAATCATAATAACATTACAGAGCTGTTTGATTATAGCTCCCATCAATTTTCTGATCGTTGTAATCTTCAAAAACTCAAAGCCAACATTCGGCAAGTATTGTGGCAAGGTATATAGAGTAACAGAAGAAGAGGGTCCAAATGATAATGAAAAACCCTTACATCATGTCTTTGTCTACATTGCTTGGTTTCTTTGTTTCGCCACCGCCGTTACCTCTGCCACAGTTGTATTCTTCTACAGCCTGATGTGGGGCAAAGAGACAGCCGACGAATGGCTTTCATCAATTGTTCTGTCAATAACAATGGACATCCTTGCTATTCAACCTGTACGTCTTGTTATATTAGCAGCTGTGGCTGCTATTGTTATAACAAAAGCAAAACAAACAAAAGAAAGACTCTCATCGAGAAAGAGGTACACCCATACTTTGTCACAAACTCTTGGGGAAGACGAGGGATTTGGTGTGCGTCATCCATTAGTGTGCTTAATTTTTTTTTTCAATTTTCTTGCAGGCTGACAGGAAGGGAAGAGCAGTGTTTTGAGGATGTAGAACCACCTGAAATCTATAATGGAGCTTTACCGGATGCTGTGCAGTTGGAATGGTACAAAAAGTACAAAGAGCAGGAGACTAGAACCTTGTCAGCATTCAAGTCTTTAACATTCTTTACATTATTTATGCTGGTGTTGGGAATTGTTTGCTATGGTAGTCGCGATTATCATCACTACCTTATGGTTGAAGAAGTAAAAGCCATTTTCCCACTTGCTGAACAGGCAAGAAAATGTTAATCGTAATGCATGTGGGACCTCTTTTCAATATTTAAAATTTCTCGTGGTTTTCTGGCCAACGATTGGCCAGGTTAATTCTACACTAATTTTATTTTAAACCGGGCGGCTTTTAACGAGAAAATCTCATTTGCCCTAGATGGTTGTTAGATGTAAACTGGTCCGAATATTTATTGACACTGCCCTGGGGAATTCTTAAAGATGGGAATTGTACGAAAAGCTAAAATCATTTATTTTGCACGAATTAACAAAAGATTAAAAGTAACTAGATTCAGATGAGTAGAATTCATCTTAGAAATTTAAAATTTATCTATTATTGTTCCCTATATTGAAAGCTTTCGCAATTTCCCCGCAGCTAGGTGAACTGATAGACACAAAAATAATGCCATGACTTTCCTCTATTGATAGTTCATTCCCCTCTTTAAAAGAGCTATGCCAGTGGATGTTTAAACGTCCCAAGCTTACTGAATACAGGCCATCTCAATCTTCTTCACTCCGATCCAAGCCCCTCAGCTATTAATTGTTGTCGTTTAATCGTTCAATCATTATCTCTGGTACTCTGATTTTATATCGTACAAAAACGACTTTATCAGATGATGCCAAGTCCACTTTCACATCTCTTTCAATTATCATTATAGTTCTCGATTCCTTATGATTCTGGTCATAGTTTATGATCAAGGGTTTACTTAGTTTCAAGTCATCTAACTTTCTTTTAAATATTTTCAGGTTGATGATTCCCAGGGATTCTGGACTTGGATGACCAACATTTTCGCTCCTGGTATTTATACGACAAACTGGTACAACGGCGGCGACCAAAACAACAAAGCTTACATTAGTGACAAAGTTTCCATTTTGGTTGGCATGCCACGGATCAGGCAGTTGAGAATACGGCAAGGTGAAGATCGCTGGTGTTATGCGATGTTGTTTGTTTACGAAATTTCATTACTAGCATAGGTTGTGCAAAAAAAGAAAAACAAAACAAAACATGACAACCACAACAACGCAATAAATTGACAGACAGTTAGTGTAGTGTTTGTGAATGCTCTACGCTCCACACCCCCCCTGTGTAATATATCGGAGCATGCGTGTTGGATGTTGATGATTAGAAAACGTGTTTGACTCTTGCAATGGTGTTGTTTTCTGTTGTTGGTTAAATCCGAATCATCCCTGGTTAAATCCGTGAATATACTACACTTAGATTTACCATTTGTGGCAAAAGCATATGCAAGAAAAATGAGTTGAGATCTTTTCTCGCAGAAAACTTTCAGTTTAAATACATTTGTGTGGTTGCTTGGAAGACGTTGCCACTGGAAGCATAAAGATGCTTCTCTATATATTGTAAACGTCTGACTAGACAACAGCACACGTGCGCACCATTGTCATTTTTTTAAACTTTTGCCCTTCTGAAGTTCATAATGGTGGCAGTACACTGATAATGATACGATCGTGAAAAGATATGCTAAGATGCTAAGTACTTCAGTATGCTTAGCATTCTTAATTTGATTTTGGATTGATTTGATCATTTGGCCATTCCAGTTGTTGTCTTTTAACTTACAGCCTCTTGTCCCAAACGACTTGCGGAAAGATACAACATCACTGAAGAGTGCTACCCTTCCTACTCCATGAACTGTGAGGACAATACGCCAATGTATCTTCCAAAATGGAAACATCCCCCATCCGATACTTCGACGTCGTTATTCAAAACTTTGTGTCCAAAGCCCTGGCGGTATCAGTCATCTGATTATATGGGTAACTTACCACGGTCAAGTCCTCGAGCAGCCTATGGAGGCGGTGGTTATGTGGCTGATCTTGGATACGATCTGCAGACAGCAAGCGGGGTTATGGAAAACTTAAATGAAAACAACTGGATCGATCGACGAACTCGAGCCTTAATTGTGGAATTCAGTATCTTCAATAGCAACATGAATATCCTGGCGATAGCAAACTATTTCTTTGAGTTCATGCCTACTGGTGGTGTTTACACTTATGTAAGGATAGAAATGGTGCACTTGCATGGTTCAGAAACGAGTTTATTTCAGCTTGTTGTGGTTTCTCGCCTGCTTGTTATTGTCATGGTTGTCGTTTACTTTGTTGTTCAGCTTGTTAAAATGTGCCGTCAAAAAGTAACGTTTTTCAAAAATGTTTGGAATTGGGTCGCCCTTGTTCTTATTATTACCTCCGTGACAGCTGTAGTATTACACATTGTTCAAGAGAAGACTACTAGTGATTCCGTAAAGGAACTAAATAAGAATCTTTATGCAGCTTTGAGCTTCCACAAAGCTATGAGATTGTTAGACATTGAGACTACCGTTTTCTCTGTTGTTATCTTTTTGGCGACACTCAAGTTTATGACTGTTCTTCGCTTCAGCAGGCAGATAATATTCCTCTCTATAACGGTGCGGCTTGCTGCAAAATACCTGGCCTCTTTCTCAATAGTGTTCGTTGTTATATTTTGCTCTTTTGCCATGTCAGGGATGCTGGCATTCGGGGCTCTCGTAGAGTCATATTCAAGTTTTCTCCGCGTTTGTGTCTCCCAGTTTGAATTTCTACTTGGTAAGGCGGTGCCCAACTTTCAAATGGCAAAAGTTGACCCTCTTCTAGCTTTCTTGTTTTCAAGCTTTTACATTTGTTCAATGACTGTCTTCTTCCTGAATCTATTTATCGTAATTTTAAACTATGCTCTTGGAGAAGTCAAGGACAATCTAGATGCTGTGACGGACGAGCTCGACTTGGCCAATTTTATGACTCTCTATTTGACCCAAGGCATTTCAAACATATTTGGCAGAAAAAAGGGCAGGAACTCTAAACTCTATTGTGAAAACATCTCCTTTGAAGAGGACTGCGCGTACGTAGAGAATCGTCTTGATGAGATCACTCGTCGAATGTCCATAATGGCTGAAGGCATCTCCACGGAAGCTAATGCTTGTTTAATAAAACCCAAGATACAGACACCAGAAGCAGACCCTTGCGAGAACCAAAAAGGAGAGAGCAGGAATCTTTTGGAGGAAACGTTGAGCTGTGAAGAGGTATCCTCTAAAGGCAGTTCCGAAAGAGACGTTGTAATGGAGGATGATGATTCGAGTCCTTTGCATTCTATGCCACTATTTACGATTGTGGAAATGGAAGAAACGGACGAAGAGAGAAATAAACCCACTTTGTCCTCGGAAGTCAATTTGATATCTGATGATCTAAACAACTGGCTGTAAAAGCTTTTAAAGTCAACAGTATTGTCTACAAAATAGCAAGTAACATTCCTACCAAAAAATATCCTTAGTTTTTGCAGAATGCTATTGTGCGACTTGTTGTGCGAGGCATACTTTAAGCTAGCAGGAATTATCAGAATTTAATATCCTCTCCTTCTTGCAATTTACACGCAGCACCATGAACTGTATTGTATTGACGTGATTAAGGACGTTCGCGCTAATTGTTTCTGCGCAACCTTACTGCGCACGAATTTCACACGCCACGTCATGCATCGAGCGCGCACGCTAAGTAGTAAAGTGAACAATAATAGGGCAAACGGCCATTGCTATGATTTGCGTGGATTTGACGTTCTTGGACGTTCGGTGACCCCTATTTTTCTTTCGATGGTTCATTTTCTCTACCGATTTTCTACGTAATGCGAAAAAATGAAAAAAATCTGTCAAGTAGAAGTATGAATTTCTTGCAAAACGCTCCATCGAATTCCATTTATTTGACCTCTTCGTTTAGCTGTGCGTCAGTTTCAAATGCCTCTTGAAGGATTAAGTTTTGTGAAAATGACGGCAATATTTGAAATAATTAACGTCACATTTACTATGCAAAATATTTTTAGGATAGTTTGCCTCTGTTGACTTATCTTTGATATTTTAACCTGAAGACCCTGAAGACCATGCTGAATTACGCGCAGCAATTTATCACACCCCTTAACTCTGAAACGAAGCCGGTGACCTCCAATTTCATTTCATTTCTGAAACAAGTAAATCATTATCTGTCCGCAGTAGAAGTTAACAAAAAAAATCTATCGAGCAGAAAATTTTCGCGCGAACGTCCTTAAGCATACACTGCGTAAAAGACCATTTCTAATTTAGTCGGAGGTAAATTAAATTATTATCAAATACCAGTGGAGTGTAATTACTGTTATTTTCACTGCAACAGAAACAAGGAAGCAGTTATAATTTGTTAAGGGACCGACCCATTTAAATTTCCGGGCTGAGGTTGGAAAACTTCTTAGGGGCGAATGGATCGGAATGCGTCTCGTACCACCGTTGCTTGTGTTAGAGTCAGAACACGCTTTCGACTTTGTCAACGAATTGTGGAAGATTATGATGACATTGTTGGATTTAGTGCCGCGATCTGTTTCATGTGAAGAAATTTAAACCGTATAACGGATTGTTTTGAGTGGACTCTTTCCAGAGGAGTTCAAACCCCACTTTGGAATGACAAAAGAAACATTCGACATCAAAATACCTAAATGGAGAATATCGGGAAATAGACCTTATGCATTTTAACATTCTTTTGTATGTATTTAAATTAGCCTAACTAACCTCGTTTGAGAGCAAAAGATCTTTTGAATTTCAACTCAAAAACGAGGTTAATTTTGCTAATTTAAATACTTCCAAAATGATCTTTAATTAGCAGATATTTATGCATAAGGTCAAAACATGCACTTAGCTTGGGAAGCAGCGATGTACCTGTAACTGTGCATGATAAATCGAGACATCATAATCACTCATAATTTAAGACATTAAAAATTCAGAAATAACATCAGAAACTTGTTAGTGGCTACATCATGTAAGTATCACCAATAAAACCGCTTTTCCCAATCCACAAAAGCTGCACTGGTAAGCGTTTCCCTCCTGTTGAACATTGAAAGTACCGAACAGCGAAGTACTGGGATCGATTAATACTCGGAAAATTAGTTGTCTTAATAGTAAAACTTTGAACCTTAGTCTTTTCTAGAGCAATCTTTTGTTTTTTTATTGTTTTTTTTTTTGAAATATTGACACGTTCACTACTAGGGGAAGCCATTTGTTTCCAGAAATGCACCGAAACTACCCAAAATTTATACTACAGTCGAAATAGAGTCTATTTATTCAGGGCCCACCCCTTATAACGAGGCCAGTTATAAAAGTCCGGAGTTGATAAAACCCCATTTAAATCGACCACCTCTATTAAGCGGCCACTGTCACCTTTAAGGGTTAATACACGTAGTTTCGCTTTGTTTGGTAAAGGCGTTGACAGATAGGAGTCCGAAATGAAAAGTAATCACTGGTGAAAATATGCAATCGCACGTTTGAAACGCGTTCACAAGATTTTATTGAAACTGGATTTGCATCATTTTTGAAGGACAATATTTTGACGATAAATTCTCTGAAAAACAGCGATAATCTCTATCATGTGCAACGCTAGTCACAAGCCTTTCGGCATGTTTGCATTTAAATAAATTGACTTTTATACTTAACTTTATTCTTATTCCTGAGGAACTCTATTCAGCGACCGACCCCTCTTAAGCGCCTAGATCAGGAGTTCGACAATATTTCAAACTACGATCGTTCTTAGGAAAAAAAGATGGCGACACTGTTACATTTACCCATAGTTCTTAGAGCAAAAAAAAAAAACTTAAAAGCGTTATAAAAACGTCCAGAGGAGTTACAAAATCTGCAAACCTGGCATGCACAATGTCCTTAGTACAGGGACAAATATTGTAAAAATTTGACTTTCTTTTTACGCCTTATACTCTGTGTTAGGTTCGCAAAGGAGTGTTGTAAAACGTAAAGCAGTTATCATTTTTCCTAGGGTAGATACTGAAAGCATAGCATAGCTCTGTAACAGAAAAAAACAAGAAACCAGTAAAAGTTTGCCGATTTTAATCCATTTCCCAGTTAGAAATCACGAGCTCAATTGGGAATTTCAAAGACTTTCATGATTAGTACGGTGTAATGGTCCGGACGATCACGTGATATGAGCTACTGACTGATAGTCCTGGTTTCAAACCGTTTATCGGTTACTTTCATGACTGTCGTGACGTAGGTGTTTTGCGATTTGATCTTGCGTGTTTTTCCGTATGTTTGACGATGAAAACATGTATTTGTCTCTTGTTCTCATTGGTTCACTGTGTTGTGCTTGTTAGTTGTGACTGGCGATTAGAATTACTTTGGTTTTGCATTACAAAGGTTGAAAAAACATATCTTATTTATACAATAGAATACAATGTACAGCGCATATGAAAACATTTTTTTTCGGATTGTAGCGCGTCATCTTTGGGGAGTTTCCCACCTGAGGCACAAAGTACTGTCTAAAATAGGAGGATTGTTCCCAAACTGCAACAAAATGTCCGAGAACTTGCGAGCTCATCTCATTAGTTGGCTCCAGGGTGATCCATAACACGTCAAGCTGAGAAAGAAACAAAGGATTCGTGGCTTATTGATCTAATTG
>OMLO01004117.1_pt1 | contig 12090 bp, 7 predicted proteins | sample 1674811 | NCBI WGS metagenome assembly OMLO01 (sample SAMN06265003, study PRJEB25207) | coral metagenome | isolation source: Coral host | place: Mexico:La Bocana,Puerto Morelos, Mexico | collected 2008-11-13
AGGCTAGAGATTTCACCAAGAAAGCTTTCTTGAGCCTATCTTGGCCACATCTTGGGCTTCATCTTGAAATCTCGAGGTTTAGGGTTTTAGGGTTTAGGGTTTAGGGTTTAGGGTTCGACAACACAGGTTGTCGTCCAGGGCAATTCCACAAAGAACACAGGAACAAGTAGAACAGAAAACTTATATAGTCGAGCGCGCCCTAACACCAGATCTTCAAAAACACCGTGTTTAGCCAAAAATTGAAAATAAAAATTGCAAAAAACTTCGAGTTTTAGCCACTTTTTGAAAAGGATCTTCTTCAACTTTTGGCTAAAACCCGGTGTTTTTCACTAGTTTTCAAAAATAGTATTGACAAAAACTGGCTAAAACTCGGCCTTTTTCATGTTTTTGTGCTTTTACTAGAAGCAAAACCATCGAAAACACCGAGTTTTAGCCTGAATGTGCGACATGGAGAAGACAAAATGTTGCAAAAACACCGAGTTTTAGCCACTTTTGGCAAAGCTTCTTGTTCAATTTTTGGCTAAAACGCGGTGTTTTTGACTAGTTTCAAAACATAGTCATAACAAAAACTGGCTAAAACTCGGCCTTTTTCATGTTTTTGTGCTTTCACCAGTAACAAAATCGTTGAAAACACCGAGTTTTAGCCTAAACTTGCGACATTTGGAAGACAAAATGTTGCAAAAACCCTGAGTTTTAGCCACTTTTTTCAGAGCTGCTTGGTCAAAATTTGGCTCTAACCCGGTGATTTTGATCGTTTTCACAAAGTAGTATCGACAAAAATTGGCTAAAACCCGGCCTTTTTTTATGTTTTTGTCCTTTTCCTAGAAGCGAAACCATCGAAAACGCCGAGTTTTAGGCTGAATTTGCGACATGGAGAAACAGAATGTTGCAAAAACACCGCGCTTTAGCCACTTTTTGCACAGCTTCTCGTTCAATTTTTGGCTAAACCCCGGTGTTTTGGGGCATTTTCACAAAATAGTATCGACAAAAATTGGCTAAAACTCGGGCCAATGACCGACCCAACGGTTTCCGCTAAGGAACGCTAATTTCAGTGCGCACCGAGGAACCTGCGCAGCAGCTTCTCGTCTGGTTCGCATTCGGTGCCATGCTGCTGTCCTGCAAGCAAAAAATAGAAAGGTGAAATGTAATCCAGACCACGACAAACAACGATGATGGATGTAGATAAAACCTACGTTCGAACGAAGAGTTGTCTGGCACACTGACCAAAGTAACCCCCAACGAAGAAAAGCAAGCCCGCATGAAGAAGCACCTCCAGGCGGCGACTCGCGACTTCGTGCTCAATCTCCATTGCGTTGGGCGCCATGCCCTGAGCTGTGCAACAGTGCAGATTATAGGCACGAAGGACAAATGGTCTAACCCGAACCTGCTTGGAGAGCGAGAGTGCAAGAGTCGAGTAAATAGCTATTAGCTCAACATACGGCTGCGGCGTCCATGCGGTCAATATGCTGGACCAAGATCTATGATTGTCATGCTCTCAAGTCTCAGTCTGAAACCTATGCTGCAGCACTCACCAAAAACAGCAGGCGCTGCTTCCGCTGCGGCCATTGTGTCAAGCAATGGTACACATGTCACATGACGATGTTGTAAGTTCAGTCTATCTAAATGAAACGGGAAGAAACACATGGTATAAGTCACTCACATGCCTTGAGGCCTTCGTCTTCCATTGCGTAACAGAATCCTACAGAAACCTCTTCCGACATCCAAACATCTGGCGCACGGAGGCTTTTACAGGCACGGAGGAGTTCAAGGCTCAAACTCTAGAACAGTGCCGTCTGGCACGAGGCGAGGTAGGCCCTCCACCACGATGCAAAGCTTCTGGTTCTCGCTTGTCAGCAGATTCTGCTTGGTGGTTCGTTTTGATATAGGATACATATATTTATTTACAAATAACTTGCAAAGGTATTGTAACTATGTAGCAGCAATATATAAGCGTATCAAGTTTTGTAAGTTCGCCAGCCCTACATAGAGTAGTTCTAAACTAGTTGTCCATTTTGGGTAACTTGCTAAGTTGCCAAAGTTTTTTGTATGAAAATAAGTTAAAAACAACTTAAAGAACTTAGGTTTTTGGCATGTGTGTTTTTGTGTTTTTTTTTAAATTGAATTTTTGGTGAAAATGGGAAGTTGCATCAAAATGGTGCATGTTGAATTGTGGATCATAAAGACATTGTTGCGGCCCACTGGTCCGCGGAAACCAATACATCATGCGTTTAAAATTGCTGAACACCGATGGCTTTGCAATGGCACATTGGTCAATAGCAAACGAATGCATGTGAAGTGTTTTGCCGCCATGCACATTGTTGCGGCCCGTTGTGCCGCCAAACAATATGTATATGATGTGTAGAAAAAAACAAAGTAAATACATTCTGGCTGTCCGGTCCGTTGGTCCGTGCAAACCAAATAGAAGATGCATGTGAGAATGTTGGTGACAAATACATTGTTGCGGCCCATTGGTTTGCGTAAACGATGATAGGATGCATGTTTTTTTTCTGGAGTTGCGGCCCATTGGTCCGCGCGAAAGAATACAAGATGCCCCAAAGATTGTTGATCAGTATTACTTTGTTGCGGCCCATTGGTTCGCGTAAAGGATGATAGGATGCCTGTGAAATTACCAAATAAATATGGATTGTTGCGGCCCATTGGTCCGCGCGAAAGAACACAAGATGCCCCAGAGATTGTTGCTGTTAACAACTTTGTTGCGGCCCATTGGTTCGCGTAAACGATGATAGGATGCCTGTGAAATTTCCAAATAGATATCTATTGTTGCGGCCCATTGGTGCCCGCAAACCAATATAGAAATCATGTCAACTTGTGATCTGGACAGTGTTTCTAGAAACAGGGTTGCTTCTCATAAGTCTGTACATGATCCGAGTTTTTTTGTTATCAAGTATTTGCTCCATCATGGTTGCTGCACACCCTTTACTACTTGCAGCGGCTGAAGATCGATGTTGCGCGGTGTGCTACTACACCTACATCAAGAAATTTCTTGGCCGCCGAGATCGCATGCAACTTTGGAACACAGCTCGAGATTGTAGCTGTGACTTCATGGATGGTTTTGCAGAAAACTTCAACAATCGCCAGGCTTTGTTGCCTGAAAAGAAAAAGTCTGGTAGTGATGGTGCACCTTCAACTATGGAAGCTGCGGCTGATACATGAGGAGTCATTGAGTCCTCATCATGTATATAGATGATTGACATTAATTCGAAAAAATTCGAAACAAATTCCAGTATTGAGGGTCTACCTTCTTCGATTGGAAAAATAATGCTGTGTCTTCTGCACCACAGGTACATTTTTGCGGTCCATTGGACAGCAGGAAGTGAGAGATGGTATCTTTGTTTGCGGTCCATTGGACCGCACTCATGTGTAATTTAATACATCTTCAAGTGTTCACGGCGGCCCATCGGGCAGCAGGAAGGAATGTTTCGAAGATATATTTCAAAATGTTCAAGGTGAAAATGATTTAATTATATGTAATTTCAGTCAGTTTACCAAGAATGTACCAAACCTTAAGAACAAAAAAACCTACTGCAAGATGTTCCAGGCGAAAAGAATATAATGATCACAATATGAAGTAATTTCTACCAAAACTACAAAGATCTTTTTTTGCACGTAGTTGAAAAGGCCATGGCGTTGAGCAGGTTGCAAGCATTGGAAGTTTACCTGGAGAAGTGCAAGCCTTTGAACAACTTCAAAGACATATTGCATGAACAATGCCTGCAAGTCGTCAAGGAGTTGGAGAATTTAGAGAAAATGGATTTTGGCGAGGGTGCTCCCTTGCTGGCCTGTGTTCAGCAGAACACATTTTGGACAGCTGATCAAAAGGAATTACTGAGCCAAGCCATCCATGCGAAGGTGAAGCAGAGCATGGTTGGTAAGACTGTGGTTTCTCGAATTCCTATGCAGCAGTTTCAACATTTTCCGGTGTACCTGATGGACTCAGATTGGACTAGTATCTTGTCAGATGGCATCAATGTGCAGCACAAGTGTGACATCGTGATGGAGCGCCTTTACGGTCTTGGCCTTCGGGCTCCATCAGAGGACACCATGGCCATGCTGACGGTTGTGCTACTTCTTCGTGACAGTCAAAGACTGTCAGATGGCATTCAGCTCCGATCGGCGTATTTATCGGTGAAGCAAATGGTGAAGAACTTCTTCAAGGGCATGAAGACCAGTAGCGATACAACGCTTGCTGCAAGTGATGTGGTAGAGAAACTGCCGTCGGATCCTAAAGCCTTACAGGAGGAGAAACTTCACAAAGCCTACCCAGCAGGAAAAGGGCCAGCTGAGTGTTTGCCATCTGGTGTTGAGATGGAATACCTATTGAGGTTGATGTCTATGGTTCCACAACGTTCGACCAGCCGCACCATTTCCATGCAGTTCCCGAAAGCCAGTGGGCAACAACTGGTAGATCCAAACATGATGCTAGCGCAACAAATGGCCACCCAAATGTTTATCTCATCAATGGGAGGCTTCCATCAATTTGGCAGACTTCCCTTGAACCAAGCCGTGGGAAACTTCGATGGATCTGGTTTTCAAGCCTCAGGGACGTCATCTTCATCCAGGCCAGCTCCAGCTCCACTTCCAGTGCCTTCACCTCTGGCCTTGCCCTCAAGTGTTCCGACTCAAGGTCCGCAGGTGGAAGTGGAGGTTGTGCAGGCGACTAGTACGACCAGTACAAATTCACCCACCAAAGCACCTTTGGCAATAAAGGATGCTCCAGCAACAACGGTCGAAAGTGAAGATCCCTCAAAGCAGGCAGCTGCCAACCTAAACATCACAGATGTGAACCAAAAGCTTGAAGATTGTTTGGCAGCTCGAGACCAAGACAAAAAAGAAAAAAAGGAAGTGCAGGCACACAAGGAAGAACAGGTGGAGAAAAAACATGTTGGGAAAACTGCTAGCCAGAAAAAACCTGCAAAAGCGGATGACAAGAAAAAGTCTTCACCTATGAAAAAGCCTTCAGCCGCACCAGCCAATGCTTCGAAGAGGGCCAAAGATACAGGTGCAACCCTTGCAGCGGAGCACACTGTCAAGAAGCACCGCAAAGGCCCCCTACCCACTGAAAAAGTGAGGTTGAAGTGGAGGCCAGATGGGTGTAGCAAATGCCGATGGCGGGCAGGCTGCACAAACTCGTGCTGGATTGGTCGAGGATACGGCACTGACTAAGCACTCTATAAGCCCGTGGAGATGAAAAACAAATGCTGATTGTGATGCAGCGGCCCTTTGGGTCTAATCTTGAGCCAAGCTTTTTTTTTATCCATTATCCATTCCGTAGCGGCCCTTTGGGTCGCATCTTGATCAAATTTTACTTTGTCCAGTTGATTAATTGTAAATTGTTTTTTTATGTTCACTTCAAACTTGAGATCTTGCTGCGGCCCTTTGGGTCGCATCTTGAGCCATCCAGTTGATTTAACTAAACTGTTTTTTGATCTTCACTTCAAACTTGAGATCTTGCTGCGGCCCTTTGGGTCGCATCTTGAGCCAATTTTGCTTTTTGATCTTCACTTCAAACTTGAGATCTTGCTGCGGCCCTTTGGGTCGCGCCACATACGTGGAAGCCAGCTTTCTAATCATTAAAAATAATAAAAGTCAATGTTCTCAAATAGTGACAATGCAAAATTCGATGCATGTTCTCAAGCAGGATGAGTAAGGATTCGCTACTGTCCTTTTACGAAGCATGGGATTGGGCAGAGCAGCACAATGCTGATGATGGACGAGGAGCCCACCAAGAAGATGATGCTGCAGCAGCTTCGGAGATAAAGGAGGAAAGGGCGGAGGACACCAAGAAGAAACATAAGAAGAAAAGAAAAAGAAGACGCCATCACAAAGACAAGACCAAGGAAGAGTCAGAAGGAAAGGAAAAGGAGAAGAAGAAGAAGGAAAGAAGAAAAAGAAGTAGAGATCCAAGGCCACATATCTACGACTCGGATGTGGAGCACGACAAAAGCTCCTCTTTGGATGAAGAGGCAATGAAGCAGTTTTTTGAGGCCTGGCTGGAAGAAGACTCTTCTTCTGAGACCGAGGTGGATGAGGATGCTGAAAAAGCATTCTACAATTCCCACAATGTGGCATCGAGCTCTGGAGTCGTGAAAACGGAAGAAGAAGAGCCACAAGACTTGACAGTGGACAATGCGCCTCAGGACGTGCCAAAAGATTTCTCTTCAGCACCTTGGAATGTGAAGAAACCTACTTGGAGTTTGGGTGCTGAAGAGCCTGCAGCAGCAGTGCCTATTGCCAAGGCACCTACTTGCCCAAGTTTGGGCGCCACTTCGAAGTTTCCAGGAGCTCTTGTTCCCACTTTGGGATTCTTGGTCCCACTTTGTTCCCGCTTTGTTCCTCTCTTGTTTCCGCTTTGGGGTTCTTGGTCCCACTTTGTTCCCACTCAGTCTCTCTTTTGTTCCCACTTTGGGATTCTTGGCGCCACTTTGTTCCCACTTTGTTCCTCTCTTGTTCCCACTTTTGGATTCTTGGGCCCCACTTTGTTCCTCTCTTGTTCCCACATTTGGATTCTTGTTCCCACTTTGTTCCCACTTTGTTCCTCTCTTGTTCCCACTTTGGGGTTCTTGTTCCCACTTTGTTCCCACTTTGTTCATCTCTTGTTCCCACTTTGGGATTCTTGGTCCCAGTTTTGGCGCCACTTTGTTCCTCTCTTGTTCCCACTGTGGGATTCTTGGTCCCACTTTGTTCGTGCCTTGTTTCTCTCTTGTTCCCACTTTGGAGTTCTTGGTCCCACTTTGTTCCCGCTTTGTTTCTCTCTTGTTCCCACTTATGGGTTCTTGGTCCCACTTTGTTCCCACTTTGTTCCTCTCTTGTTCCCACTTTTGGATTCTTGGCCCCACTTGGTTCTCACTTTGTTCCTCTCTTGTTCCCACTTTGGGATTCTTGTTCCCACTTTGTTCCACTTTGTTCCTCTCTTGTTCCCACTTTTGGATTCTTCGCCCCACTTTGTTCCCACTTTGTTCCTCTCTTGTTCCCACTTTGGGATTCTTGGCCCCACTTTGTTCCCACTTTGTTCCTCTCTTGTTCCCACTTTGGGATTCTTGGTCCCGCTTTGTTCCCACTTTGGGATTCTTGGCCCCACTTTGTTCCCACTTTGTTCCCACCTTGTTCCTCTCTTTTCCCACTTTGGGATTCTTGGTCCCAAAATGCAAAAAAAACATTCAAGGTGGCCACTTTGTTCCCACTTTGTGGCTCGCTTGTTCCCGCTTTGGAATTCTTGGTCCCACTTTGGTTCTTTTGTTTCCACTTCGGGATTCTTGGCCCCACTTTGGTCCCACTTTTTTCCTCTCTCATTCCCACTTCTGGATTCTTGGTCCGACTTTGGTCCCACTTTGCTCCTCTCTGGTTCCAACTTTGGGATTCCTGGTCCCACTTTGTTCCCACTTTGTCCCTCTCTTGTTCCCACTTTGGGGTTATTGGCTCCGCTTTGTTCCCACGTAGTTCCTCTCTTGTTCCCACTTTGGGAATCTTGGCGCCGCTTTGTTCCCACTTTGTTCCTCTCTTGTTCCCACTTTTGGGATTCTTGGTCCCCTTTGTTCCCCCTCACTTAGTTCCTCTCTTGTTCCCACTTTGGGATTCTTGGCACCACTTTGTCCCCACTTTGTTATTCTCTTGTTCCCACTTTGAAATTCTTGGTCCCACTTTGGTCCCACTTTGCTCCTCTTTTGTTCACACTTTGCAATTCTTGGCCCCACTTTGGCCCCACTTTGTTCCACTTTGTTCCTTTCTTGTTCCCACTTTGGGATTCTTGGCCCCACTTTGTTCCCACTTTGTTCGCACTTTGTTCCCCTCTTGTTCCCACTTTGGGATTCTTGGTCCCACTTTGTTCCCACTTTGTTCATCTCTTGTTCCCACTTTTGGGATTCTTGGCCTGGGCCCTTCTTGTTCCCACTTTGTTCCTTTCGTGTTCCCACTTTGGGATTCTTGGCCCCGCTTTGTTCCCACTTAGTTCCTCTCTTGTTCCCGCTTTGGGATTCTTGGTCCCACTTTGTTCCGAGTTTGGCCCCCTCTTGTTCCCACTTTGGGATTCTTGGCCCCGCTTTGTTCCTCTCTTGTTCCCACTTTTGGGATTCTTGGTCCCCTTTGTTCCCCCTCACTTAGTTCCTCTCTTGTTCCCACTTTGGGATTCTTGGCACCACTTTGTCCCCACTTTGTTATTCTCTTGTTCCCACTTTGAAATTCTTGGTCCCACTTTGCTCCTCTTTTGTTCACACTTTGCAATTCTTGGCCCCACTTTGGCCCCACTTTTTTCCTCTCTTGTTCCCACTTCTGGAAACTTGGTCCGACTTTGGTCCCACTTTGCTCCTCTCTGGTTCCCACTTTGGGATTCTTGGTCCCACTTTGTTCCCGCTTTGTTCCTTTCTTGTTCCCACTTTGGGATTCTTGGTCCCACTTTGTCCGCACTTAGTTCCTCTCTTGGTCCCACTTTGGGATTCTTGGCCCCACTTTGGTCCCACTTTGTTCCTCTCTTGTTCCCACTTTGGGATTCTTGGTCCCACTTTGTTCCCCCTTTGTTCCTCTCTTGTTCCCACTTTGGCATTCTTGTTCCCACTTTGTTCCCACTTTGTTCCTCTCTTGTTCCCTCTTTGGGGTTCTTGGTCCCACTTTGGTCACACTTTGTTCCTCTCTTGTTCCCATTTTGGGATTCTTGATCCCACTTTGTTCCTCTCTTGTTCCCACTTTGGGATTCTTGGTCCCACTTTGTTCCCCACTTTGTTCCTCTCTTGTTCCCACTTTGGGATTCTTGGCCCCACTTTGTTCCCACTCTGTTCCTCTCTTGTTCCCGCTTTGGGATGTTCCTCTCTTGTTCCTCCGACTTTGGGATTCTTGGCACCACTTTGTTCCCACTTAGTTCCTCTCTTGTTCCCACTTTGGGATTCTTGGTCCCACTTATCCCCATTTTGTTCCTCTCTTGTTCCCACTTTGGGATTCTTGGTCCCACTTTGTTCCCACTTTGCTTTTCTCTTGTTCCCACTTTGGGATGCTTGGCCCCACTTTGTTCCCACTTAGTTCCTTTCTTGTTCGCACTTCGGGATTCCTGGCCCCACTTTGTTCCCACTTTGTTCCTCTCTTGTTCCTACTGTGGGATTCTTGGTCCCACTTTGTTCCCACTTTGTTCCTCTCTTGTTCCCATTTTGGGATTCTTGATTGCACTTTGTTCCCACTTTGTTCCTCTCTTGTTCCCACTTTGGGATTCTTGGTCCCACTTTGTTCCCCACTTTGGGCCTCCTGTGTTCCCACTTTGGGATTCTTGGTCCCACTTGTTCCCACTTTGTTCCTCTCTTGCTCTCACTTTGGGATTCTTATTCCTACCTTGTTCCGACTTTGTTCCCACTTTGTTCTTCTCTTGTTCCTGCTTTGTTCCCACTTTGTTCCTCTCTTGTTCCCACTTTGGGATTCTTGGTCCCACTTTGTTCCTCTCTTGTTCCTCTCTTGTTCCCACTTTGGGATTCTTGGTCCCACTTTGTTCCTCTCTTGTTCCCACTTTGGTCCCCTCTTGTTTCCGCTTTGGGGTTCTTGGCCCCACTTTGTTCCCACTCAGTTTCTCTTTTGTTCCCACTTTGGGATTCTTGGTCCCACTTTGTTCCTCTCTTGTTCCCACTTTGGTCCCCTCTTGTTCCCACTTTGGGATTCTTGGCCCCACTTTGTTCCCACTTTGTTCCTCTCTTGTTCCCACTTTGGGATTCTTGGCCCCACTTTGTTCCCACTTTGTTCCTCTCTTGATCCCACTTTGGGATTCTTGGCCCTACTTTGTTCCCACTTTGTTCTTCTCTTGTTCCTGCTTTGTTCCCACTTTGTTCCTCTCTTGTTCCCACTTTGGGATTCTTGGTCCCGCTTTGTCCCCACTTTGTTCCTCTCTTGTTCCCACTTTGGGATTCTTGGTCCCACTTTGTTCCTCTCTTGTTCCCACTTTGGGGCTCTTGTTCCCACTTTGTCCCGGCTTAGTTCCTCTCTTGTTCCCACTTTAGGATTCTTGGTCCCGCTTTGGTCCCACTTAGTTCTTCTCTTGTTCCCACTTTGGGATTCTTAGCCCCACTTTGTTCCCACTTTGTTCTTCTCTTGTTCCCACTTTGGGATTCTTTGTCCCACTTTGTTCCCACTTTGTTCCTCTCTTGTTCCCACTTTTGGATTCTTGGCCCCACTTTGCTCCCACTTTGTTCCTCTCTTGTTCCCACTTTGAGTTGGAGGCAAGTCCCTTGGAAAGATCAAAATGATGAAGAAGCCGGTCGCCGATGCTGGCGACTCTGCTTTGACATCAACATGCGGCTTCCACCCAAAGAAAAGCCAACCGATGCCTTGGAATGCCTGCAAGCGGAAGCAAGACGAGAATGGACTAACCAGAATTACCCCCCCTATTTAGAGAAGGCGCAGGCAGTCCTGAAGGGCATTTTTCAAGCAGCAGGCAAGCAGACTTTCAAGAGTAGAGATGGTGATGATGCTGTCGAGGGTGGAATAGAACTTGCAGTTGCCGAGCTCTTCAATATGCCAAAGCTGCAGGAGTTTGTTAAAGCTTGGGTCAGCACAGCGGTCGCAGCAGACAAGGTTCCAATATTCATTATCGATGAAGCCAACATTGCCTTTCCGAATAGCAATGGTCAGAATGGCAACGCCGATTCTTGGTCCCACTTTGTTCCTCTCTTGTTCCCACTTTGGGGCTCTTGTTCCCACTTTGTCCCGGCTTAGTTCCTCTCTTGTTCCCACTTTAGGATTCTTGGTCCCGCTTTGGTCCCACTTAGTTCTTCTCTTGTTCCCACTTTGGGATTCTTGGTCCCACTTTGTTCCCACTTTGTTCCTCTCTTGTTCCCACTGTGTGATTCTTGGTCCCACTTTGTCCCGGCTTAGTTCCTCTCTTGTTCCCACTTTGGGATTCTTGGCCCCACTTTGGTCCCACTTTGTTCCTCTCTTGTTCCCACTTTTGGATTCCTGGCCGCACTTTGTTCCCACTTTGTTCCTCTCTTGTTCCCACTTTGGGATTCTTGTTCCCACTTTGTCCCACTTTGTTCCCACTTTGTTCCTCTCTTGTTCCCACTTTGGGGTTTTTGTTCCCACTTTGTCCCCACTTAGTTCCTCTCTTGTTCCCACTCTGGGATTCTTGGTCCCGCTTTGGTCCCACTTAGTTCTTCTCTTGTTCCCACTTTGGGATTCTTGGTCCCACTTTGTTCCCACTTTGTTCCTCTCTTGGTCCCACTTTGTTCCCGCTTTGTTCCTCTCTTGTTCCCACTTTGTGATTCTTGGCACCACTTTGTTTCCACTTTGTTCCTTTCTTGTTCCCTCTTTGGGGTTCTTGGTCCCACTTTGGTCCCACTTTGGGCCTCCTGTGTTCCCACTTTGGGATTCTTGGTCCCACTTTGTTCCGACTTTGTTCCTCTCTTGTTCCCACTTTGGGATTCTTGTTCCCACTTTGGTCCCGCTTTGTTTCTCTCTTGTTCCCACTTTGGGGTTCTTGGTCCCACTTTGTTCCCACTTTGTAACTCTTTTGTTCCCACTTTTGGATTCTTGGCGCCACTTTGTTCCTCTCTTGTTCCCACTGTGGGATACTTGGTCCCACTTTCTTCGTGCCTTGTTTCCCTCGTGTTCCCACTTTGGGATTCTTGGCCCCACTTTGTTCCCACTTTGTTCCTCTCTTGATCCCACTTTGGGATTCTGTGTCTCACTTTGTTCCCACTTTGTTCCTCTCTTGTTCCCACTTTGGGATTCTTGGTCCCACTTTGTTCCTCTCTTGTTCCCACTTTGGGCCTCCTGTGTTCCCACTTTGACATTCTTGGCCTCATTTTGTTCCCACTTTGTTCCTCTCTTGTTCCCACTTTGGGATTCTTGGTCCCACTTTGTTCCCACTTTGTTCTTCTCTTGTTCCCACTTTAGGATTCTTGGCGCCACTTTGTGCCCACTTAGTTCCTCTCTTGTTCCCACTTCTGGATTCTTGGCCCCACTTTGTTCCCACTTTGTTCCTCTCTTGTTGACACTTTGGAATTCTTGGTCCCACTTTGTTCCTCTCTTGTTCCCACTTTGTTCCTCTCTTGTTCCCACTTTGGGATTCTTGTTCCCACTTTGTCCCACTTTGTTCCCACTTTG
>OMLO01004118.1_pt1 | contig 12089 bp, 9 predicted proteins | sample 1674811 | NCBI WGS metagenome assembly OMLO01 (sample SAMN06265003, study PRJEB25207) | coral metagenome | isolation source: Coral host | place: Mexico:La Bocana,Puerto Morelos, Mexico | collected 2008-11-13
GAAAACGCCATTCTTCTTTGCTTTGAAAAGCCTTTCAAATCAGCAGCAATTATTTTTTACTTCATAGGCACTTTAAGAATTCTAGAGAAAATTATTGTCAGACCTCTTAAAAAATGCTAAAACAGGCACCATTATGTTTTCAACTGACATGAATTGTCTTTTCAACTCAAACATGGCTAACTTGAAATTCACTTTTGTCTCACTGGTCAGCTTGACAACTCAAGTAGACATAACTTCTTCCAAACTGTATTGGAAATTTTACCATATTAAGAAATTTTTTTTGCTAACTTTATTTGTGCACTCATTGCTTGAAAGTTTGAGAATAACAGTACAACTGTTGTCTGACTAACCTGGGGGTAGTTGCTGTTGTTTTCTAGGTGATGTGGGTGAGAGAGGAGTCATAGGCTGTGCTTTACTCGAGGCAGGTGGTCTCCCTGGTCGCCTCTTGGGAGTTTCGTCTGCAGACTTAGGATCATCCTCAAACTTTCTGGTCTCATTGGCAACCGGGCAAGCTGGAAGACTGCAACAAAACCACATCTTCATGTAACTGGAGTATAACTTCAGAGTACAGTAGAACCCCCATCACTCAAATCCTCATGAGAAATAGTCAGTCTGCTTTACCTAACAAGACTTATGCAGGTCAGACTGTGTAAAAATCTTAGAGTTTATATTGGTTTAAACTTTTGTATCTCAGAGGTATGTAAATACATCTGTTGTTTATCCACCAACGTGATGACTTCCACATATGATCTTCCACAATAATTCTACTTTACCTCCTGTGTGATGTAAATCGTCCATTTACATGACCTGATCCATCACAACCTGGTGTAGGACACACACTTGACCTGAAAGACACATCAAACAATTTTATTTTATCATTATTTTTTTTTTCAGATAACAGTTTACAGGGGTTTCTTTCTTAACTGGGAAAACTGACCGGCTATGAGGATGATTTTGCCTGCGTGGTTTGAACTTCTATAAGAAAGTTTTTCTGACTTATTAGGAAGTTCAGTTTAAAAAGTTTTGCCTGCCTGTGAAAAACAGTTGCCCTGTTGGTGAAAACGTTAATGAAACCACTGCAACATATTAAGCCAACGATAACATTAATATTGTTCTACTAAACTGTGCTGCTTGTAAGATGGCAGCTGCTTACAGGAAATATTTTCCATGTTTACCTTGTTTGATTGGTGTAACGTTTTACCATACACCAGAGCAAACAGATAGAAAAAGCCACACACTTCATTACTTCACATGCTATTGAGTGTAAAACAATTCCACTCACCCTTGAACTTCTGCTGTAGCTTGAGGTTGAATTTTTCTGCGTGGTGGACTGGTAATAGGAGTCTCTATCTGTCCTTTCTTGCGTCGACCAGGTGTTTTTACCTTACATCCTGAGCAAACCCAGCTTCCTAAAGGGTATATGCAATAGATTATTTTTTAAAAAAATCTTTTCATCAGTCATATTAATGTGACTGTGTCCAACTCGAATGTATGACAGTAATTAATCCATACTACAACTCACAACAAGAACACTCAAATTATTCAGATTAACCAATGAGGCGACAACATCTCTCAATTCAAAAAATCATTATTGAAAACATTGCATTGAAAAATCTTTTGATGGCATCATTTTATCATTATCAGAAAATATAGAAGATACTGTACTGTTTATTATACAAGGGAAAAAGCAAGAACTTATGTTAATAGTCTGCACAATCTGAATCAGATTGATTGCTCACTTTAGGTTTCAACACCCACATTGAATTCCAAGCAATGCACACTTTACGCCACTAATGATAGATTACACTAGTCAACAATGGAATAGAGTGATTAAAACATAAACAATTAAGCTTGCAACTGCAAAGCAATAACCTGCAGCTGAAATGATGCTTGATGCAAATGAAAAATCTCTTTTCATTAATGAAAAACATACACCGGCTTGACCAGGAACATCAGTTGCCATATTATTCCCAAATAAGTTCAGAAGGGGTCCCCTGTGACATTCAGGGGAAGTCTAGGTCTACCAGTCACACAAGCGGTTTGATTGAGGACCAGACACCAGGCACACTGACCAGCTGAGAGGATGGTTTTGCCAGCATGGTTTGACCATCTAGAGGTCTTATAAGGAAGTTCAGTTCAAATAGATTTGCCCACCTGTGAAAACCAGTTGCCCTCCTGCTGAAAATATTAATGAAAACCCTGCACACAAATTCAACATTACTGCTTTTACTGTACTTTCTAAGTACAACGATTTTTCAAACAGAGAGAGCAGAAGAGCATTGCTACCTGTAGGTGTTTCAGTCATTGGAGGAGAAAGACACTCCATGTGGAATCCTTTGTCACAAGCATCACAGAATAAAAGGTTATCCTGCAATCAACCATTTAAAAGTCTCAATTTATCACATCCTGAACATTAACACACAAGGGTTTCAAAACAAGCTACACAACTTAAAACTTGAGAAATTGAGAATACATTAGACTAGAAGAATTGCCAAAAGAACCCTCAGAATAAAAAAAAAACTTCTGCTAATTCACTCAACAAACATGTTGCAAAATAATGTCAGCTGGATGGTTACTTATTTTATTTGGCATGTATTGCTACACACAATTACATCATATTTTTCTTGCAAATTCTTTGCAACAATGAAGATTACGAGGGTTGGATACAGAAAGTACCTCTGTGAATAGTACAGGTACTGTAGGAGCATCTTTATACAAGGGGCCTGTACCTAGTTTTCGAAAGCTTCAGAGAGAACATTCAGCATGTTTTGCAATGTTTGCTGGCTTCACAGGGTACTGCTAACAGTACTTCGCTAAGCACAATTTTCATTCTTTCATAGGGATTCAACAGGGCTACAAAACAATATTTTCTTACAGCATTTCCAGCATCATGACAGACAGAGCAAACTTTGCACTCAATGCACTGCCAAGGTTCTTGCTTAATACGAGCTGTTAACTCAGGAGAGTACTTCAAACATGATGGATGACCTACAAAACAAATACTATTACAAAACATGTCTTGCAAAATCTTATCATTGTAAAACTCTTAACACATTAAAAGTTATACAAACAAGAGGCCTAGAGGCCTTAACCTGGATGCTTTTTTTTAAGTTTGCAATAATTATTATTGGTCTCTGTGTGAGGATTGAGGCCCGTAAACGAAATTAAGCGAAAATGGTGAATGATTTTTTTCTACTGAAAGGAAAGATAAAACCTCCATTGTTATGAGTGTTTTTCGATTGGGTTGAGTTGAATCGTGAATATTTCAGCTGAAAACTTTCATTTATTGACAGCGCTTCAAAAAATGAGCAACATATATTGTGAAGGCTTTTATTGATTTAAAGATAATGCTTACCGGTCGTTTCGCTACATAGTCGTTTCGCTATACTGCAGTTCAGCCAATTCGCTACGTTTTTAAAATTGACATATTCTCTAATATTTAAACTCAATTTACATCTCATGCAATCACTATGAAACGTGGAAACAGCCAAGATAATTTTTCACCCGAACTCAATTTAAGAACAAGAAATAATCGCATTTTCATACTTAACTATGTAGCGAAACGACCCTGTAGAGAAATGACCATGTAGCGAAACGACCGGATACCAAAGATAATTTGTCTGGGAATTTTCTCCATGCGGAGATTTTTTGGGGAAAATTTCCAAGTCCCCCACAAACAAAGATTTGGCTTTTGACTTGTGACAATTCCCTTTTCCTTGTTATGATGACATCTACGACTGCGACATCAGAAGCGAAAAACAAACTTGTGGTCAAACGATCTTAAAATAGATCGATGGATAGATAAAGACAGTTAAAGACAAGTAATACAAGAGGGAAGGAAATTTCTCACATACTGTAAAGCCAGCAAATTCTTGGGATGAACACCTGAAAACCTCATATCAATACAGCACCATTGGCTACAATGTAGCTGTAGCCAATAACAACTTGCATTACTATTTGCGACTACCATGAAGAAAAAACAACAACAACAACAAAAAAAAACAAACTCGTCCCAATTTCTAACGCGGATTGCTTCGCATCCGCGTAAAAAGTACTACCCAGGCTGAAAAGTTAATGAATTAAACAAATGGAGTGCTAATGAATAAGCACTAAGAGTAATTACAAGCGTCTACAAATTCTTGAAAACAACATTCAAAGAAATGTACAACAAGCAACAAAAAGAATTAGTTTTCAAAGTTTGTCTGAAAAACCAATTGGGAAAAACTAATAAATTGTATTGTATTGTAATAAACAGTTCAAACTTGTTGCATTGTAAGCTAAAAACAAGAATATCCCGGTACATTAATTTTACATGTATCTGATAGAAAAAAAAGAAAATATTAGCCCATCTGAACCTAAGATTTTTTCACATGGGCTTAAGAGCTATTCAGAGTCCAAGAAGCGAAAACAAGAAGGTGTGTATGTTACAGGTCAAAATTAAATTCAGGTCAAAATTATTTTTAACCTAGTTTGATTCTCAATTTCCATTAAGAGACAAATGAATTTAATTTTGTACCTGTAACATGTACAGTGTACATGCCCCTGCATGAAGGAAATTGAGAAAAATGTCTACATATATGCAATATAACACCAATATAACAGGAATTACATCCCGCACAGCTAATAGCTCTATTGATCTTAAAATTAAAGAAGCCTTTTATAAAAGTAAGAACAAACCTGACCTTAACAAACAGTTACATCACTTCAACACCTTTTTAACTCTGTTAACTCCGGTTTCACTGTTTTGTAATGAATATTTTTATTAGTTTTATTTATTAGACACAGACTTACCGCTATTCCCACAATCAGCGCATGAAATGAGTTCTTCTTGTACACCATCCTTGTTACGTTCACCCGTTCCAAGGCAAAATCCACAATAAGTGCTGGCATCAACTTTCTTCTTCTTAGGCTGAAAATGACATCAAATCGCTTGCTTTAACTCTCACATTTTTTATTGCTCATTTGCATTTTTATAAGGAAAAAGAAAAGGAAATACAGTCAGGTTAGGACATGTAATAGTTAGTAGTAAAGGCATTTTAAAACAGACAATTAAGGTGGAGCTAGAGTAACATGAATGTTGTGATTTAAATTTGCATTTAGTTTGACACAATTTTCACACCAGTTTGGTTGTAATCATAATTTGTTTTACCATAATCTGAAAACAAAAGAACATCAAAAAACAAAACTTAAACAACAGTGAATATATAAATTATAATTGGATAATAAAACAACTGAAACTCTTCTTAGTGTGTTGTTCATGAAGGCTGTAATAATTAAGAAATAAACAAACGTTCTTATGGCAGTAAGTATACTACAGAGACAGGAGGTTGCTATTTTCATATAAAGTAACACACATTATATCCTTCCTGTTCTAGTGCACCATTTAAGCCTCCATGCTATAGTGTCTGCTCAAAACATTACTGCTCAAATCATCAACTTAGTACATTACAGCATCCTACACTCTCAGATGCTCTTAAGTTGGTGTAACTATCATATCCTTCAAGCAGAAAGAAACTCAACCAATGCTTATCAAATGGGTAATGCAAATAATTAACTTACATTACTGTGCAAATTAAGATGTTCCTCGTCAACCCCAAGATGCACATAACAGAGAACATGTAGGCACACAACAGAAAGTTTGGTGTGTGTAACCGTAAGGTTTCCTCATGAAGCTTTCAATGCCCCCACAGGGTTTTTGCCCAGAGGCCAACTTGAAAACCCGAGGAGGCAACCTAGGAGTCCTCGGGTGTATATGTTGTGGTTCAATTTTATCCTTGGTTCAAATTTTATTTTCCTTTGTTTTAAACTCATTATCATAAATTACCATACCCAGAAACAAAGGAGAATACAATTTGAACCAAGGATAAAATTGAACCACAACATATACATACAAGGACAAAGAATATATTTGTTGAAGAAATGTGTTTGTAGTGGGCCAAACGTTCTTGATTCGACGAAACTAGGCACACACGGTCATCTCGGGTAATATTTTAGCAAGCGCGCACAGTGGTGGTGGGTACTTGCAACCACAAGGTTGCGTTTCGTTACTTTCATCTTCTAGCAGCACCTTGCAGCATTTGAATGTCTTGCATCTACGAGTTCACGTTTGTTTTGTCGCCTTCGAGCTTCGCCATCTTCTAGTAGCATCTTGCAGCATTTGAAGGTCAATAAAAGGCTTCAAACGTTAATTTCTCAGCAGTTGTATACACAATCTTTGTATTCAATACACATCCAATAAACAGGATATCAAAAGCGGGGGCAGCTATAGTGAACACTATTTCTGGTAAACTTACCATAAAGAGTGTATTAACTTACAATTTGATGTAATTTAAATCTCTCACACTGTACAAACCTTGGGAGGTGATGCAAGTCTGTAATATCTTCCTTCCTTGATCAAAACCTCGGAGGCAAGTCCTTTCTTAAGCGTCTCTTTGATCCGCAGTTGTGTATTACTAGGAGATTCTAAACTTGCAGCATGACGATCCACAACGTAACTATGAATAGCTTGCTGTGTGCATCCATTTTCATCTCCTACATTCTCCAGAGCTTCCTTAATAAACTCCAGGAAGTCTATGGGTTTTTCAACAGTTCCTCGTATATGATGAGGTACTTTAGCAGGGTCCTTATACGAGGCTTTGTCCTTGAAAACTACCTTTAGAACTCTCCCTGTTTTCACACACAACTCAAGTTGTTCCAGAGCCACTTGTGGGTCTAAGCCATAAACATGTTGAAGAATATGAGCAATCCGGTCCTCACTGGGACGTTGCTTTTGCCCCTTGACCTTGCCTATGGCAGCGATAATCCACAGAGCATACTTTGGATCTGGTTCACGGTCTTTATCCTTCTCCTTTTCCTTTTCCTTTCCAACACTGCTTCTTCCACGTGCCATCTTTGATCAACCAATCACAAAATAAAAGCTGTAAAACACAAATTGACAAAAGCAATGAAAACAAATGGAGCAAAATTATACTAAGGAAATAAGAAGGTGTGACATAGTTAACTAACCATGACAACCTTGATTATTGTGAAATATTAGTACAATAAATTTAACATTTACTTAAAGGTATTTTATTTGAATGTATAGTGTGATCTAGATTGTCTAATCATAATGTTCAAAGCTTACACTCCAAATATGCATGCCATACAATATGTGAGTCTTATACGCATAACCACTTTTCTGGTTAAAAATTATTTATGTTACAAAGCTACGCATGTATGAATCAAATGCGACATATTTAAGCTTTCTTCAGAATAGGAAAATTAAAAAACAAGCAATAACTAGTGGTTTTTCAACTACATGTAGTTTTAAAATCATCGATAGTAGAAGGCATGGTAAAATTGAATGAATTACTAGCTCTGAAGCCTCCCTTTCCAAGTTATTCACTGACAGCCAAGATAATTTCAAACTAAATATCACAGATACAGCTATTAAGACCCCTCTATTTTGATCCCACAAAGACCTTTAATTTTCACTGATCTTAAAGTCAACTAATAGATATAAAGTAAAGTCGATATGAACAGCAGGGGAATAATAATCTTTCATGGAAATCTTTCAATATGATACAATGAATTCTAGCCTCATATACACATGTATTCAACATACCCAATTCTTACTTCAACAACAAAAGTTTTAAGTGATCATAATCCATTTGGCCTAATGTCTCAAGGCAAAGCTTTGCATGTTTGGCAGCAGCTGCAGGTGAAATTGACAAGATGATTGATCATTCATCTGTGTCCATACAAAACTTCACATGTTAAAATAGAACAATGAGCTGAGCTATCTGCCACTCATTTCTGTCTCAAATTTGCATTTTAATAAAAATTAAACACAAAAAAAAATAATTTTGAAATTGTCACTTCTTCATCCATATCTAGATATATTCCAACTTAAAATGTTATGAAAACAGTTTTAGCCTGTATATATACTCAGACATTTTGCTTTAAAAAAGATGTAATGTAACAAGCCTTCAATAGATTAAAACTTGGATATATGCAAATAAAAGTTCATAATGTCTTTTATTGCGTTTGCACCTTTGCATGTGTTCAAAATTAAAATTACTAAAAGAACCATTACTAAGACACAAAAAGGGAAAAAATACACTACGAAGCATAATTCTTTTCCGAGAAAGTACTTATTGTCAGTTCAGGTATATTCATATTATCTGCCATATATTGTATAACAATCACACTAATGGATGTCAAAATACGAAATAAATATACTAATGAAAATAATGTCTGGTGTAGTCCTATGTATTTATTTCAAGTGAGACACTAGGAATTTTAAATGATGTCTGTACCAACAATTCAGGATCATTTTCATTTTCATTTGAAAAGGTACATGTGGCTAATTGAGAACTTTTTGTTTAACACAATGTGGCAGACATGTGATTCTGGAAAACTGTTAGCTGGTGCCTTCGACAACAATATATCAACACCACATTAAACAAGAGCAAGGAAACTTCCACTAATGACTTGGCGTTTTTATAAACGTAATTTAATAAGATTGCAAAGTGATTGTCCGATCCCCACATACGAGAAAATTAAAGTTATGTAAACGTTAGGCTAATATAAACGTACATTAACTTAAAATTCTAAGTATAATGAAAACACTGGGGAACATGTCAACAATGAATGATCTCTGACGATATTTATAAAATTAATATAAAATTTCGAAAAGCGAGTTCCCTACGACTGAGTGATACTATTTTTATAAGTCGGTGGCCGATATCGGCGTTTATAACCCACAACATAAAAATGCAAGATAAACTCAAATAATTGGTAAAAGCTCTTGTTGGTAATATCATCCTATGAATTTGTCTGGGCAAATACAGTCCGTTCCATATTCATTTACGGAGATTGAATGCTAAATACTGGTAGGATAAAAAATCAGGAGGCTAAAGAAGTTATATTAGAGAGAATTGCAGAGTAGTAAGTAGAAATCTTGACGACTAGCTTGTAAACGAATTTCCTTGTAAACTCCTATTGATCTCAATATGTCACATCCACAAATTACGTTACCTCAAACGATACTCCTCTGACCACAACCGACAAGCACGACTTTTAGTACAGTTAACGTTAAAGATCTATGTTCTATATCTTTTTGTTCCTAAAATTCTGTAGCTCTACAAGGAAAATATACTTATAATATCACCGCCAAGAATAACAGTAGCCGGACTAAGCTTTCAAAGGCCACGTGAAGAACACAATTGAGAGAGATTTTGCATATCGCATGTGTTGATCCACATGAAAGGATAACACATGCTCCGCAAGAACATATTAAAATTTACCTTGCGTGTCGAGGAAATGTCATCCAAATGAACTCTCAACAGGCGAATTATCATAAACTATTCGATGGTTTCCATTTTTTGCTTCAGAAGGGAAAATCCTGCTTAATATTCCCCTGATAAATGAAGACATAACTATCGTACATGGCGCGTTGACGCCATTTTGCATAATTAGCTAAGGATGCAACGTGATTGGATAAAGTAAAGTGCATAAATTATTCAGCACTTGAGGTTTTCTTGAAAATCGAGCAAACTGTCAGTGTTTACTGTATACGTACTGTACACGTACTGTACTGTATATGTTACAGGTCAAAATTAAATTCAGGTAAAAATTATTTTAACCTGGTTTGATTCTCAATTTCCTTTGTCTTCCAACCCTAATTATTCATAATCAATGAATAAGTAGGGTTAAGAGAGAAAGGAATATTTTTACCTGAATTTAATTTTGACCTGTAATATATACGTTTTGGAATTTCCCTAAAAAAAATACGCACTCGAAAAAGCTATGCAAGCCAGTTACGAAATTTATTAAATTATGCTTTTTTTAAAACGTTCCAAGAGGTGCGCACTTCATGAGAAACCTGAAGTTGGGATTTGCTTATTACAGGAGCACATTACCCGGAGCTTCAATCTTCCATACTGACTCTCTGAGTCAACCCTGTCCCGTATCTTTTTTTTAAGCATCTCCCACGGGGCTTTTCGCGGGTGTTTACATAATAGCCAATCCTGCTTATCATCATCATCATCATCATCATCATCATCATCATCATCACCATCATCATCATCATCATCATCATCATCATCATTATTATTACTATTATATTTTAGCTTTTTAATACATGTATATTTTCAGAACTAGACTTTTTTTTTCTTTCTCCTTAGGAATTCCTTTATTTTAAATATTGCCTACGCATGTATATCTTATCATTTTAAATATATAATTATCATTACCAAAAAAATATTTTTTACTTCATTTTTTTTGAGAATAATATTGTGTGGATAATTTTTTTACAGCTCTTTTAATTATTACCACTCTTTTAATTATTATTATTAATATTATTGTAAGTCCTTAAAGTCTTCCCGCTTTTAGTTTATTTTTTTAAAAAATATTAACTATTATTCTTCTTATTATTATTTATATGTAATTTAGGTATTGGTGTACTTGTAAATAGGAATTTGAGATCAATAAAGTTGTTTTATTATTATTATTATTATCATTATAATTATTATTACTATTATTATTATTATTCGTAAACATTGGTCCATAAATTTTGGTAATTACCTTTAGAAGACAAAATATGCAAGTTCATACGAAGAACATTACATCTGAATAACGTTCCTGTGTATTTATCAATTTAGATTTCAAATTCTAAAGAAGTTGTTACTTTCATAGGGATTGGGACATACTATGAAGCGAAACTACTAGTGGAAGCCAATCATTGATTCGTTAATAAGCTTCCTACAACTGAATTCCAAATTTTGTTAATAAAAGTTAGTTGCAAACATACGATTTCTTTTTTTATATAAAAAAAGAGAGCTACGCTACAACAATATCATGGGTCAGGGCGAAAGTGTCCTTTGCAATTTTGCAGAGCGCGCTTCTATGCCTAAGGGGATCGAAAACCTCAAGAAGGAGGAACTTAGATGTTAAGGACAGGGATCTAGAAATAGAGAAGGGTCAGGCAGGACTTCCCTAAACTCAACAGTTATGGATGCTTTATTAATTGTTTTTTTATTTTTAATAAAATGTTTTTAATTGAAATATGATTTTTCTAACTCAAATTAACTCTTTCTGAGCTAAATCAAGTGCCTTCTAAATCGACAGGAATTGTAAATAATGTTTTTGAATGAATTAGTTTTTTTTTTTCCTTTTTTTCAAGCAAATTCAGATTGTAAATAGGATTTTAATAATTAGCATCATTATGTAATTATGTATGGTTATTATTGGTGCAACTTGTAAATAGAAATTATCATTATTATTATTGTAAAAAATAAAAAATAACTATTATTATTATTATTATTATTATTATTATTATTGTTATTATAAGTCCTTAAAGTCTTGCCGCTTTTAACTTATGGTGCCGAGTTCAATCCATGGGCTTAATAGGGCTGTCATTAGTCTGCTAGATTACTTGATGGATAGAGTCCTCCAATCTTCTGTAGCTCTGTTATTCTAATATTGCCTGGGATCTTGCCGATGTAGTTTTCTGTTTTCTTCTTGACAAGCCCGAAAGCTCCAATGGTAACTGGGACAGTTGTAATATGTGAGTTTTTCCGAATGAAACCAAAGGTGCCTATGTGAAAAAGACGAATCGGGAAAGACATCCAAAATATACGTAGAGAGATCTCAATCCTAAGAGTGAATCCTCCAAAGAAGACGTGCTAAGCACAAGAAAAGAAGGCCTCTCGTGAGAAAATATAATTTCAAATCCAACGACAACATCCCACCTGTCACAGAAAAACTGAAACAACAGCTAAAAGGTAAATCCCAGAGCATAAGGCGCTTTGAGAAAAGACGAAAGTTTTACTCCCAGAACAAAATGTTCAAAGAAAATACCAAAAACATCTATCGTGAACTTGGGAAAAAAACCATTGAAATCTCCGAGCCCCCGTCCAACTTTCCGAGGTAGGCTAAGGCACCAGCCTATCCTACCCCACTGCCCATTTATTATTATTATAATTATTATTATTATTATTATTATTATTAGAATTGGGTTACTAAATGAAAACACATGATTCACTGCAACTCTGAGTTTCGTGCTTACGCACTCATCAGGCAGAAATCTGCCTGATGAGTGCGTAAGC
>OMLO01004119.1_pt1 | contig 12089 bp, 7 predicted proteins | sample 1674811 | NCBI WGS metagenome assembly OMLO01 (sample SAMN06265003, study PRJEB25207) | coral metagenome | isolation source: Coral host | place: Mexico:La Bocana,Puerto Morelos, Mexico | collected 2008-11-13
TCTTCTATTTACGCGCGGACTACAATGATGCCTCCTCGGGTTTTGGCCTCTGGGCCAAAACCCTGCGGGGGCAAAAACTAACAACAAAAGTGTACACCCTTCATTTTCACATTATTTTTAGTCAAATTACCTGTGGATGTCATGCCACCATTTGAAAGGGATCAATATGTACTGCAATGTAAGTACTACCATACTTTGAACTATGATGACCATATTTTATAGATTCCAGTCTACAGTGGGCACAGCAGGTTACAAATTTGAAATCCAGTTGCACAATGGGCCAGTACATTTCAGTTTTCAGTTGCCCCCACTAAAATATTCCTTCCCAAATAGGTGCATGTTGTTCATGCCTTAACAACTGACAAGACTACTCAAGATAATTTCACTTGCCCACTGGACCACCAATCTTGTATTTTTACTTAGCCTGGTGCAAAATTTACTTGCCCGGGTAATGAGACGTTGGTTTTTTTACTGCCCTGGTGTGTGGTACCTTCCTTGCCTTGAAACAATCGCATTCATACACAGATTATGACAAGATAAGACATTAAAGGTAAATTCACCTCAAGGCATGCACAGTATGTCTTGCTCACCTGTTCTAACAATGAGTTGATCTTTTCAGTAAGCATTTTGAATTTCTCACTGTCTGGTTTACCACTTGCCAACTCCTAGAAATGAAACAGTATTAGAGGAGTGTTGTTTAAACAATAAACTACCAGTTGAACTAATTAAAACAACAATTTCTTATCTGAAGGAGATAATATCATAACCTCAGCTGTTTACCTACTCCATTAATAAAATTATAGTTGAATAACTGACTTCAAACAATAGACAGTCTTATATTTTGTAGTAGGCAGTATTGTACAATCAGTGACTCCCAGACAAACTATGTGAAAGATAGATGCTATTTAGCAGATTCCTAGGAGCCATTCTTTTAATGCCAAAAACTACTAGACAGCAATTTTTCCGGGTCTCCAGTGCTTATGAAGACTACTGATACAAGCAGTGTGCAAAAAATGTTTTATGTCAAAACTAGAACCTAACAGTTAGGTGAAGTTTCTTGGAAAAATTTTTGAGGAAATTATTTGTAGGTTGCTCAAGGTCAATGGGTTATAACTGATAACAGGCATTTATGCCTAATGTCCAGTGCACTGCACTTTGAAAATCTTACATGTCTTACAATGTATAGTGCTAACCTTCTCTTCTTCGGCACGGCTGAGATTGAGTCTTGCATGCCCTCTTCTAATTCGTCTGTCAACGTCAGCCATTATGTTTTGAAGATATCTCAGAAATTCTTCTTCATATCTCATTTTTTTGTAGCGACTACTTTCCTGATATCTAGTTTAATTGAAAGAGAAATGAGCAAAAAGAATGTGAGAAGTAGTTTTAAGGCGATGATTACCAACAACTTACATGTACATATAACAACAGAATTCACTGTGGTCCCTGAGGTCAAACATTGTGATTGAAGTCTATGTGTCATATTCATAGTTTGAGATTTAGCTGCCTATGAAAACACTACAGATGAAGCTAAAATACAAGCCAATTTGTGAGTCAGAGAGCCTTCATTAATAAAATTATTAAACGATTGTGCAGTAGTAGTTTACTGTTGCTCAACTGAAGTTCATGGGTTTTAATAAGTGCCAGGCCTATCTTTTTGAACATATCTAAATATAATGTAATGCATGTCATTTTAGCTTCATCGCTGTACAGTCAAGGTATACACATTTTATAAATGAGATGACAGTGATGTACATAACTCAAAGACAGATACAGGATTACAGGTAGCTGAGAAGAAAGTCAACAGCAGCCAAAATAAACTTTTAGAGTATCATCATTGGTGTCAGTTTTATGGAGGATGATGTGATGTAAATTATATTAATTACACTATGGATAATGGGGCAGTCTGTCATATTGTGGTTTCCAGCATTGCCATTATGTCTTAAGTCATTTTTTTATCTGTAACAAACTTGTTGCTTTGTAGATAAATAAAATGAAGAGGTAAGTTAAACCCTAACTTAATGGCCTATCAAACGTGATCAGCTGCAACAGGTGTTATGGGTTACAGCCCTTAATAACAACCCAAGTGTTCATACTGAAAGGTTCAATTCTACATAAATACCATAAACACCGGTGTATAAGCCACACTCTTGTATTAACCGCACCCCCAACTTTCAGGCATGATTTTGGAAAAAAACCTCCCGAAAAAGCACTCTCGTAAAAATAGTGGTCGTATTTGCAGCATGATAAATAAGTTAATCAACTCTCAAAATACCTTTTAAAAGCATTTTTTTAATCGATTTCCTTATTCTCTCCGACTGACAACAGTTGTCTTCATTGCTAACGTCCATGGTTGAAATGAAAACGATGGAATTTGAATGAAAATAAAGCACAGGAGAACAATGCAAAACGATAGCTTGGTAACCACCCAACATGAAAATGTTCTCTTTCGCATTAGCCGTGCATGGATATCATGTTTATCAAGACATAATGAAGCCATCGATTGGAGAAAAACTTGTTGCTAAACGAGAGTTTGACAACCCTATGGACTAGCAAGTCGTGAAAGTAGTGCTGGGAGTTTACCTGCTCAAACATACTGCAAATGAAACGCTTGAAAGAACTACTGGCGAACAAGATTCGGGTTTAGAACCTGAAGATCCAAACAAACAGCTCCTTGAGGAGCCATCACTTCTACTGAAAGCAATGATTAACAAAAGGTTTCAGTATGTTTAATCTTTATTTACTGAAGGTTTTCAGTTCAATTTATGACCCCTTCAAGTCCTTTTACTTCCTCTGAAAGCAATGGTCTCATGTATAAGCCGCACCCGTGATTTTTGCCCAAAACTTAAGCAAAAAAGTGCAACTTATACACAAGTGTTTACGGTAAAAAACAGTCAAACACTGCTATATAAGCATGTTAACATGCAGACTTCAGTGCATCAAGAATCACTTACTCTTTTCTCAATCTTTCATCGTGTGCTTTTTCACAAGGTCCTATAATAAAACATAGGATTATTAACAGAGCTTGAAATAGGGACTCATTGGTTGCCAATGCAACCAAAAATTGAGTGCTGGTGACCAGATATTAAGAAATGGTAGCCAGTGATTGATTCACCTCATCCTTACTTGTGATTGAAAGATACAACTTTGTTAGTAGATATAACAAAACAAACCCAGAATTCTTAAATCACTGACTAGATTATTATGTTTAAAGCAGCAGCTTCTTTATAAAGAGGTATTGCAGGCCAACTAAACAATGTGCACAGACTAAACCCAATAGGTCTGTTGACCACACCAAGCCTTGGCCCCATTCATGTTACATTGGAGGAATTTGAAAATGGAGGTTTGGCTCTGAAAATATGTCAAATATTTTCCCTTCATACTATACCGGAGGAATTTTAAGATGAAAAAATCACCAGTCATTTTGAATTTGTGTTTAAGGAAAACTCAGTTGGGGAAATAATTTGATTACTGTGACTACATTATTTCCGTAAAGCTCTGTTTTCAAAATTATCTGTCCACAAAAAAATAAAAAGCCTGCTTTTTCAAATTCCTCTTGTTTGAAGAGTGTCTTTAAAAAGCTCTCTTTCCATGATGGAGTAGTACATGTATGGATGGTAGGCCTAAAATTGCTTGCTGGATGGTACATGGGAACTTCATATAATTAGCCAATCACTGAGCTTATTTGCATTAAGACACTTGAATTCAGCTATATGGTAGGAATTTTATGTGATGCAAATTTGAAAGATTTTGATAGCGATTTAATATTTTTTAAGAAGGATGACAACCTGAAAGTTTTTTAAGTGACTTACAAAGAATTTGGACAGTTAAAATGAAGTAAAAAACAATAATTGAAGAAAGCAAAACCATATTAGCAATAAGCATGTATTCATAATGTCACCAAACTATGTACACAAATGCGACTAAATTCCATTGGACATCATGTTTTGGTCTAGAACCATGCTAATTCCATGTATGACCTGTTTTACTGGTAATCCTCTTTGGGTTGCAGAGCTCTATAACATTTGATAAAAGGTCACTTTAAGCTCATTTTCAAGTGATTTTGTTGTTGCAAAATTGACCAAGCTTAGCAAAGTGATGGTCAGACAATATACTCTTTGTAGCCAAAAGTAACCTGTTATTTTTTGGAAAAAAAAGACAGTAGCCACATGCAGTCTTCACCTGTCTATTTTTTTCTAATGCAGTGTTTTGATCTCAAACTCTGTGGTTTTTTACACTACAGTGTTTGGTGAAATTAAATTATTTGCGATGCTGTGGTTTCTTTCTTGACCTTCCTTAGACCAAAATTTAGGGCATAAACTTTGTTAATGCATACAATTTACAGTTGTATAGTAAGCGTGAAACATTGTGTTTAAAAATCCAATCCAAAGCTATTTTTGACCTTTAGTATTGATACAAAAGCAATGATAAAAGTTGTGATGTGATTATTTTGTGGAAAATAGTCGAGGTATTAAAAAGGTACAAGGTCATGTGCAGAAGTTCATATCCTTGGGTATAAAACAGATATTGTGTTGATGTTGTTTTGTTGACTTTTTTGCAGCGAGTTGGTGTTTGTTCCTTTTTTTGCTGTGTCAGAACCCCCCATGTTCCCATCACAAAATGATGCAGATGGAGTGCTTGCCTACAATTTTAGTTAATTTTAATGAATTCAGCTTTAAGATAACATCTGCATCCACTTGTAATTTTAGAAAAGATGACTTTGTAGATACTTTAAAATTTATGCTTACAATTTCTTATTGCATATGTCGCTGACTTAAGATCAAACGTTTTTACTGTAAATACCCCTAGTTTTTAGTTTTTTAGTTACTTAGTGATTAGTTAATTGCAAACGACCCCACAAGCTCATGTAGCTTTAATACTTATTGTTTTAAATGGATCATTGAGCAGAAAATGACAAAATTTAGGTGGGCACACTGTCTGCATAAAATCGCTTAAAACTTTCTCGTGGATGTAATAAAAAGCAGGAGGCCATTTTTGAGAGATACTTTAATATTTCATGGCACAAAGGGGTAGTAAGGGATACATAGCTACGGCAAATGGTAAAATGAGTATAGGGGCCGTCTAAGCTTGTATTTGGCCATCATGGCGGATCCCTGTGTGGAAACAGCATCTCGACAGTTCACGGTTCCTTCCATTAACATATATTGGAAAGAGATTCTGCTACTATATTTATACTTACCAAGGTCAGATCTTGTATTAACAAAAAGCTGACATGGGCAGAATCCACAAAGGAAGTGTTTGCAAACCTTCATGATCAAAGAAGATGAAAGATATAGTCAGAAGAATGAAACCAAAATATAAGGCAAAAGTAATTTGTATTGAGACATACGTTTAGTTTTTAAATACCTGAGGATCTGACCAATGTAGTGCAGTCTTTTTTTCATTGGGGGCCCGATCTCTATCGACCCCCATTAACTCATCCAACAACGCGGCCGCCGAAAGCATCGACATCTTGGAGCACACGAGTCAGCGAAGGAATATCCCGTCATCCTTTGAGTTGTAAACGAGTTGGTGTTTTTATGAGAGCTTGGGTACTAGATACCAGTGAAGCCCCAGTTAAAATCGATTTTTCCCGGAAACTTCTTGTGACTACGTTCGTTGTAGCAAGAAAATTCCGCAACCCTCATGTTTTCATCGAGAAAGAGGGAAATTTTTCAGTGTAGATAATGGAAGATAGCAAATTACGTGAGATCAACGAAATTGTATCATCTCCCGAAAACATGGCCAAAAACTCCGTAAGCCTTTTAATGGAAGCTGCTTCTCAAGTCGGAGAGACGGTAAGCTTTACTTATGTCGATGAATTGGAACTTTCAAATACAAGACTCTTTGAATGTGAGGTCAAAGTTGGACGTCTGACAAAATGCAGAGGATCAGGAATCAATAAAAAAATGGCCAAAGCAAACGCTGCTGACCAAGCCTTGGAACTTATCAGAGGCAGAACTAGCGGCAGTACAAAGTTGCCTGTAAAATCCAAGGTAAGAACACTGCAGTTTCGAAGCAAGTGCCCCATTTTCTCGCAGATAAAGGCAAAGCACAGTCTGTCTACGAGCCAAGTGGACAATCAGGCAGGTGCTTATGTGGTTCCTCCTTTCTGTAGCATGAACCGACTAGTAGGAGTATTTCTACCCTCCCTTCCCCTGCGTGATAGGATGCTAGTCCATCACAGGGGTTACTCCTCAGCGTTAAATCTGCTGCACTTTGAGAGAGGTGTATTGCCCAAGAATGTAACACAACGTCCCTAGATCCAGAGTAGAATTCAATAACCAAGCCCATGAGACCATAGCCTGTTATCAGGCTCCCTGCTTTTGATGAAGGACAGCAAATTTGGCACAAAGCGAGGTGCAAAGGGCTGAGCAGGGAGGGGAGCCTGCATGCAAGTCTCAGAATATCCAATATCTGCATCCAAATTTTGCACGCAAAGCACTGATTTGTTTATTGTAATTACCCATGATTGACCCAAAGCCAGTGTGTGGAACTAGTCTTGAACTTTATATTTGCTTACTTGCAGATGTCACCAAGCCATACATCATCACAAGCTGCAAGACTAAGTCCAAGAACAGTTTCTTTAAGTCCAGCTGGTAGGGATATACAAGATTCTGCAAACACAGCAGACAGTAACCCCATTGGCACACTGCAGGAGATGTGTATGAAAAACAACTGGACTCCACCAACTTATGACTTAGCTTGTGAAACAGGAGAATCACATTTGAAGACCTTTATTTATGAATGCAAGGTTCTGAATAAGTAGAAAGCATCAAATAAGATAGGAGAAAATATAATGAACAAAGATATGAATTTTGCCTGAAACTACCTCTGTTTTATTTTTTAACTATAACATAGAGCATGCTGGGTATAGTGTCATGCATTAATGTTGGAACATTCCCCTAGTAACAAATCTCCTTTTGGAATAAAATTTTGTTTCCTCCAAAGGTCACGCCATCACAAAACCAACCTTAGTATGGAAGATGATAAGCTGTAATTTTATTGAAGGTTCAAAATTGTCCAAACCATTCAACTGTGTGTTAAAGTTTAAAATTGTCCAAATCATTTGGCATCTATATTCATATGCAGCTGTGCTAAAATTGCAATTGTTAGCACTTCTTTAGTTTATTGTAATAATTATAACAAAATTTTAAATCTGATTATATTCTTTTAGCATACCATTATTTTCAAATGAGAATTTATTGGACAGTTTGCTCTTCCATCCTAGAGCCATTTGCACATTATCTGAAGTTGCACTTGCACAAGTAAAATAACATTTCTATACTAATCTCATACCAATCAGCAATCAATCAGAATCATATGCGAATAAAATTTTTTTACTAATCTTGTACAAGTCAGCCATCGGTTATGTTCATTTATAGTGTCCCCAATTAGCAAAAGCAGTGCTAAAATTAATACCATGCTACTTATAAAATAAGGTGAGGGTTCTACTAATCTCATGCCAATTTCTTTCCAATGACTGCAAAGCATTCAACCTTTTAAAGCAGCCACTCTCCATTTTACCTAGGTTGTCACTAAATTAATGCTTCCTTGTTTCTTGGTGAACCTGTGTTTTTATTTCTTCTCATCTTGAGCAATGCTATTGTTTCAGGTTGAATCTTGGATTGCTCAGGGACAAGGGAAAAATAAAAAATCAGCCAAGAAACTTGCTGCAGACAATCTTTTAGGCATGATCAATGAGGCTGTTAAAAGAGTAAGTACAGCTGCATAAAACACTGGCCTTTTTTACCTCCTAGAGTTTGATATGTGTATTCTCACTGTTTGTTTTCCAAAAACTAAAAATATAGGTCTCAGTTGTTACTTAAGGTATTGTTTGCAAGCCTACAGGCCCACACTTTTGACAACTTTCAGGGATGTTTCTAAGAAGCTGTGTTACCAGTTTTTAAAAGCTGGTATTTGAAATGTTTGTTTTTATTTTTTTTGCTTAGAGTTCTTCTCCACATGAACTTTATCCAAGCCCCGTGTCTGGGAGCCCGTTTAGGAACTTTCTAAACAAGTGGCCTAAAGTGAGTCCCCAGTCAGGACCTAGTGCCTCCACAAGCCGTCAAACCCTATCACCAGTTCCCTTTCTATCAAGCCCATTGTATGATGAAATGGAATGTGAAGATGAGCAGAGTTTTGAGGAAACATCTCATGATATTCTACCACCTGTTACTGAAGATGTCACCAGTAAGGAGTTTTGCTTGTCACTCAAAGACAGAAGTGAAACCGAAAGCTTTACTGTGACATATCACGATTTACCAGAAAAAGGTTACAGTGGCAATTATATGTGTTTTGTGAGGCTTGATACCAGGCCACCGACAGTGTGCAGTGGAATGGGACCCACAAAAGCATACGCACACGAGAATGCGGCTAAGAGTGCCATGCTATATTTGAACACAGTCTCAAGCTAGCTGAGTTGAATGACATATCTACAACTTGTACTTACGAGTGCACTGCGGTAGACGATCTCATATCGCACCTAAGAGATTCAAAACTCAAGCCATCCATCAGAATTTTGTTTACACAAAATAATATGGGAACTGTTCAAAAACACCCTAGGGAGAGCACTCCGGACGTAATGCTTCCTCAAGAGTATTAAGAAAATAATGAATTCACAAATGAAAACAGCTTCTTGCAAAGAAAATCATGAAAAAACTGCCTGTATGTTCTTCATGTTTAAGTATCTCAGTAAGCTCAGTTCCAAGTACAATTCTCTGAGGCATTGTGTCGGGTTGTGATTTGTCACCAATACTACGGGGTTGAAACTAGCGAACAATAACGTTGCGTTTTCTCAGATTTTTTACAGATTGTTTTAGCTGAAATTAATTAGTATAAAAGTAGCAAGGAATTAATTTTAAAAAATTTCCTCTCTATAATTTCAAAGCAAGTCGCACAGATGCGTAGAAACGTCGCCGGCAAACATCTGCTATGACGAATAGTCGGCCAGTTCTAGGCTTTCGGTAGTTGGTGACGAGTGAAAGGAATCTAAGCTAAGTACAATTGACATGATTGCCCTTGGTCGGATGGATCTGAGTTGTTTAGCAGCGCCGGTTAACAGCGCGTGACCACATAACTATGGAAAAGGTATAACGTAACATGCCAATCTATATAACTACGTTGATTTTCCACAAACAAAATTCGAGAACGCGACAGCTGTGCTCTACCGTTTTCAAGCTCTTTGCAAAAGGCGTGGCGGCAGAGAAGCAAAAGATACACTCTTCGCGTTTTTGACTGCTCACACGCAAGTCAAAGAGAATTGCTAGTATTTGACGAAGGAATTGGGTGACTAGTGTTTTTACGCTTCCTCTGCGGAAAACGATGGCAATGTGATGAGTTTTAGAACGCACAGCTAGCTCCATTCGTAGCAACCGGACCTTTTTCTCAGAACTGCCGAAAGGAATCATTCCCGGGGGGGGAGTACTCCTTGGAATTTTTGGTGGGGGTGTGCCGTCCGAATCTCCAAATCCAGACTCAATTTCAGACCAAAAAATGCCATTTTCCACACCCGTTTTCAGACCTGGCCTCAAAAATCCATACCCGTTTTTAGACCTGACCTTGATTTTCAGATGTGGCTTTAGAAAGTCGTTACATTATTAACAAATCTACCACAAGTTGTAACAAATAAAGCGTTGCGGTTACAAATTTTCACACTGGCTTTGTAGTACGCGATTAAGCATAGCATACGAATCAGTGCTGAACGGAAGTCAACGTAACAAAGATGAAGAGGTAAAATTTAGCTGGAATGATGTCTTTTTTCTATTTCTCTCTCACCGGTTACTCGCCCCGGTTGCTGGGAAGAAAAATAAAGTTCATAAGCTTTCGTGAACGTCCCCCCGATAACCATACCCAATTTCAGACCAAAATGTTCAAAATCTATACCCGTTTTCAGACCAACACGGCTCAAAAACCATACCCTTTGGGGCGCCACATACCTATATACCTGATATAGGGGAGTACCCCCGGGGGAATCATTACCCCAGACTTTACTGGAATCGATAACCATGCTAAATTCCAATCATCAAGCCCGCCCGTAAATCCAAAGAATGCACTCGGCATGTCAAAACTACCAATATACATATAGGCTGCATGGTGCACGCAAATATACTTACGAGGGTCTTGTACATTCAGATACAAATTGTTCTTGCTGAGTCAGTTATTTTATATTCATAAGAGTGTTTCAGTTAAAACGTTGGAAAACCCAGAAAATCAAACTTAACTTTCCTAGATATGCACATGGATAAATACTTATTTTAGGAAACTTGAATAATTACAATACCAGGTGAAAGAGATTTTTATTATCTCACATGGATACCTGTTACATGTAACGGCATAACACTGAGATTAACAGCCTGGTAACGCAGAGAACTCTTCTCCAGAAACCAAAAATAGGATGAGCAGCTGAAAAGATGAATCAATGTATCAGTGACGCGGTCTCTTGGCTGTTCCGTATGAAAAAGGCTCTACTATACCCCCAATTAACAACTTATTTATTTGCACTGAATAAATATTTTGGAGAAATTCTTCTTGTAAGTTGTGTTCTTCTGTTTCAGATTTGAAGACACGACAGCGTTGTAGTAGGTGTATTAAGCGTAACGTTTTTAAAATTGAGTAGTTTTTCGCGTTTTACTTTACGTCTGTGTGTTATTAAGCTGTGGTCGACTTTGAAAAAGAAGTAGAGATTTTCCATATCAAGGTTCAAAGTGGTTCAAACCAGAGCAACGCAAGTGACTGCATCGAAAATTATTGCCTTGTATCACTGCCATATTAGTTTCTTTACACTGAGCTGCCTACAAAGGCTAAAAATGTTTCATATACTATGTTAAAAATCATATCATAATCGCTTTTCGTTATTACTAACATATATATTCCATTTGTCAGAATTACGTTGGAAGTTGAATTCCTTGTCATTCGAAATGTCAAAGCTCTGTATCTTCTAAAACGTGAACCTTGAAAACCAATCCATTAAGATTGTATTGTTCGATACTCCCAACTTCTTGCACTTGGAGAATTTGAAACAACACGTTTAAGGTTGCTTGGTCCCTGTGTCGTGTTGAGTTTTTTCGATAAAGTCCTTCCAGTTCTTGCTTGTAGGACGAGATTTCCAAAAGTCTGGCAAACTTCTCCTCGTCACTGAGTTTCCGACCTGCGAATTTCGTCAACAGAACGAAACACGTTGCCTTGTCAATTGTCCTCGGCATACTGGTTTATTCTTGTCCACGGCCGCCGTGTGAATGTACGATTCACCGCGGTCCATACGCGTTTAATACTCAGTGTTGTTACTGAATGAACACCTTCTCGGCACCAATACTCTGAATGGTTATGACATTTTCTTGTTCAGATGGAAACACGAGAAACGTTTCACGTGGGCAATTTGGTTAAACCCACGTTTGATCAACTGTGAGTGGTGTAAACTTAACATACATGATCAATATTTGTCATCAATATTTGTTTCTTAAACAATACAGTATTTACGTAGGTACTTCCAATTATCCTTGCCTTATCTCAGCGTTCATCTGTAAGCAATGCTTTAATCATTTTGCTGTGTTTTGATTAAAATACGCTTGTGCCCTTTCAGATGAGCCTGTAAACTACTGTGTGCAGCAAAAATGTGATGTCGTGGATCGGTGAAAACTTGGAACAGTAAGGCCTCACTCAAAAGAACATAGAATAAATATGTCACTGAAGGACAACATTCGACGCTTATTTAAACACACTGTCCATTGTGTCAAAACAATGTCGTTAAACAACTTTCATATCTTGGTCACGCTATTAAGGCTACATGCTTTTAAAATAAAGAAAAAAGAAACAGAAAGAATGATATATATATACGATAATAAAAAGAGCTATTAGAAATTTGAGATAATTACGTCATAACCAAATTACGTGTAGTTTTTTTTAGGACAAATTGAGTTTCACTTGACTAATTTGTAAACCTGTTGATCATTGATGTTGATCATTCCAAGGCATATTATGCAGGGTTACATACAGGTGCCATTGTCGTTATTTGGTGGCGCAATCTCGTCCCCAGAGCCCACGTTACCCTTGTCCTGCGGAACGGGAAAACGAGAGACTCTGGGATAATCTGT
>OMLO01004120.1_pt1 | contig 12087 bp, 14 predicted proteins | sample 1674811 | NCBI WGS metagenome assembly OMLO01 (sample SAMN06265003, study PRJEB25207) | coral metagenome | isolation source: Coral host | place: Mexico:La Bocana,Puerto Morelos, Mexico | collected 2008-11-13
TAACATAGCACCTGAAAATGGATGGTTGGAATACTAGTTTCCTTTTGGGATGGCCTATTTTCAGGGGCTATGTTAGTTTCTGGGAGGGTAATGAGAACAACAACATATGATGGATTATGTTTACAGCCTTTACTTACCCAATCTTATTCACACTTTAAAACTTGTTGGACTATCCGCAAATGGACAAAGGAATACTGTACTTTAAAAAAATTCTACGGCCCAAGCTTCACAAATTGCAACACCAAATCCACACATGCATCTCCCACCACCTGCGCCACGAGCGCGAGACAGGTGCCTGCTGCCATGGCCAAATTCCAGGTATCATCATCATCTTCAGATTGTCGTTTGGTCAAGGTCACCGTGAGCAAAGGCACCAAATGAGGCAACGCTTGTTGAATGAGATTCAATGAAACTCTGCCGCCAGCGGGCGGCACCCCGCTCTGTACCAAGTCCATCAGGTAGAGTTCCTGCCAAGATTTGTTTCCAAACATGTGGCAGTTAAGTAGAGAAGGAATTCCTTAGGGATAATGTCAATTATATAAATCCACCAAAGGCACCATGTTTGGACATGTCTGCTATCCTTTGGTGGTTAATCACCAGCTTTACTTTTGGTTTCGTGTGTGCGGTATCGGTAGAATCCTTTGCCAAAAAGCCTGGTAAAACTATAGACAATTGTTTTAACATACATTTGGGCAATCCACAAGTTTCACCACAACAAGCTCTGCAACTGTTACATTGGAAATCTTAAAATTTGCACCATTAAATCATAGAACACCTGGCAATTAGAAGGGAGCTACACGCAACAAGTATCCCAAATCTTTAGCTATCATCAGGGAACAAATTTCAGGATCTTTCACTATGAATTCTTCACATACATTTCCCAAAATGGAGTCATTCCAGCTGAATTCTATTAAAGTCACGTGATGTGTTGCCCTAACGGTCTGAGAAAACTTCACATCCGCCACAACAAGAAACATGCCTAAGTAAAAAACACCTATTTACACCTCCGAAATTAACATAAATATAAACCAAATACAGTAATCACATGGAAAATTGTATCTCCTATGGCTATGTTTGATTCTATTTCCACGTTAAATCTAGTGGAGGGTATCTTGTAAGCTAGCTGATTGGAGCCCCGGAATTCCACAACATCCTCCAAAAGGCTTTACTGATGTCTCCACTGAGTTGAATGATGGGTAAGTAGATCATACGTGATAAGCCTGTCATAAAAGTTTTGTATGTTTTTGTTTAATATCGGCAACTCCAATCCACCTTCTAAAATCTCTCCCTTCCAATTCAAAATTCCGTTGCGCTACTTTCCGTGATCCCGCCGCGTGTTTTGTCACCCCATTCACCAGGGTTTTGGTGCCTCATCACAAATGGTGGACCAAAACTCCATCGCCGGAATGGCCACTTTTTCAGGAGCTGATTTGATGGTTTCCAGAGTCAATAAACCCAAGGTGTTCATGTAAGGTAGCAGAAAATCCTCAGGATTCTGACAGGAAAACCCCTGGGATTGCAACAAAGGGAGGTAGTTTGAGCGTAGTTTTTTTGGATCTGAATATATGGGATGTTGAGATGACAGCATCAAAAAATGAACTGATTGAATTCAATCATTCAAACATTTCCATATTTTTGCACTTATGTCTTCAGGAAATTGGGATAATTGCAGCTTAGATCTTTAGTTCCCTGCCCTGAATCTCACCAGTGCCATCCAAAATTTACTGTTCATTCACCACGTCCAAGCATCATAGTATTCAGTGGCAATTTGCACTAAGCACTCAAAAGCTGCAATCTGTACTTCCGGAGCTGCTGAAAACATACAAGCATCGTTCATGACTGACATGATGACGTCGCGCTCAACTTGGTTCTTAAAGTTCTTCTTTGCAAGCACCACTGCATGATAGAAAGCTCTGGTTGCTTCCAGCTTTGTGTTTGGTTCAGGATCCCTCATGCCTTGAACCACTGCAGTCAGAATATTGTTAGCAATATCATCTGTGATATTGCCGCCCTCCTCCTGAACTAGCACCAGTTCTTCACACAAGTAACCAAGGCATACCAATGAGATCTGACGTGGTGCATTGTCAGTATTCGTGACATGTTGCAAGAGCAACGGCACCAAACCGGGCCTCACTCGTCCATTGTTCGGGAAGGTCCTACTTTCATATTGACATAAATGGTTACCCTCCAAAGAATTAACATATCCCACCTTGGAAAAAGGAAAATCATCTTCAAAATGCCATTTTTGGGGGATATGTTAGTTCCCTGCAGGGTAGAACATGAGTTTCCTTCGAGAACGGCCTGCGTGCAGGGCCGATGTCCGTATTTAGAAGGAGCCACCTTTTCCAAAACCATCATGTTGGGTATCATTTCGTTGGTTTTCCAGGGGTGTATATATATATATTGAATTTTTACTGCCTCGACATGCCAATCCACCGAGATCCAACTCACACACGAACAAAAACACCACATTTGAAGAGAAGCTGTTTGTCCAAAACCATCATTTTTCGTGGCTATGCTAAATTTCCAGGGCGTAATTTCCAAGAGATACCCTGGAAAAGTTAAGACTCAAAATGGATGAGAAGCATCCCAGATTGTAAACAAGCCATGAAGAGCAAAACGCATCTCAGTGGAAAATGAGTTGTTTCTTTTCCTAAGGTGGCTCTATGTTCCACTGAGCCAACGCTTAACATGGGGAGAACATAGACCCTAAGCGGAAATCCCATGTGCGCTACAAAATTGGTAGCAAAGCAATCCCAAAATGCGAAGATTTAGGGCTCGATCAGCGTGATTCTTCCAGATTTCCCATGTTCAATTGCCAGAGTGTAAGTCAGTTTCAGTGACCGAGGTGATGTTGAAAGAAAGGATGTTGCACTGCTAGTTTGGAATAGGATGGATAAAGTAACTTCCAACTTTTCCATGACTTCTTTAAATCCTATAGATAAGTATCCATGTTGAATTGCAGGGACGCATCCGTTTCATACTTAAAACTTTTACACCTCCCAAGTTTAACATCGCCCCTGAAAATAGATGGTTGGGAGACTCTTTTCCTTTCGGGTCCTGGTAACTTTTCAGGGGCGAGCTGTTAAACTTTAGGTGGGTTTTTACAAACAAATAAACATCAATTCCACCCCCGAAAACTAACATGGATACCCAAAATGATGGTTTCTAAAACATATTTCCTTTGAAGCAAATGGCATCAACTGGCTATTTGTTGGTATTCGTTTTTTTTTCCGTAAAATCTTTGACCAGCTGCCACTCATTGGGTGGAATTTCAATGGCTCCAATCTTGGCTAAGACCTGTGCCGCGGCTTTTCCAACATCCACCTGTGGAAAAACCAAGGCCGTCGTAGTAGCCTCCTTCACCAAATTGCGCGAATTGGCTGGTAAAGCTACCTCAACAAGTTCACAATCCCATGAATACAGTAGTATCCATGGGACAAACGGTATCTTTACCTACATGAAATCAACCATTCATGTAGGTAAATATGCCAGTCACATGGATGATATGGAAATGGATTTGCTTCCAAATGGTTGGAAACAAGTTTTGAAAACGCCCCCAAAGGTGACTTAGTGGTGTTTTACCATGGTAAATAGTATAGTAAAGAGTAACATCACCTGACACTGTACACTAATTCAAGAAATGAATGGAAAGTTTTCAGGGAAAGGGAGGTCAGTCAAATATGACAAATCGCCCAAGTGGTATGTTAAGTATCGCATGTGTTGCTTGATTGTTGTTGGGTTCGGGTTTTTCGCAATTCGTTGAAGGCTTGGTAGAATTGAAATGCACGTGGTATATGCTGCCAACGTAAAGGGGCGGCGTGAATCATTACTTGCTACCCAGCCCGCCTTTTGTCAGATCAAAGGAGCGAACCATGGACCAAACAACACATTTCCATGTTCTCAGACTGTATGATGGTATGGACCACCGGACCACCTTTGACACCTTTCCAACCAACATGTTTTGTCTTTGTTCCTTACAGCAACACTCACAACATGAATGTATGCATTTACATACGTTTACTTACAGTGTTTTATATACTCTCCCATCATTGGATAAGTTCATCAGCCATTAAGGCTTAAGAGGATCTAGATAAAGATCTAAAAAGCATTGCGAAACTAACTGTTGCATCCTGATGTTACAGCCGAACCCACACATGATGATTTGTATTATGTAAAAAACACTTTAAACATAAATATGCAAATACATTTCACACCCATATCAATCACCAAACCCAACCAAAACAATCACCAACTCACCTGTCCAAGTAATTAACAACAAAAAACAGCCAAATGCAGCTGGCTTTCTCATGGTTTCTACCAAGATACCCATCGTTGTTTGAGTTCCCGATCTCGCGTCAAATCCTTGGCAGCTAAGCCATTCTTCAACAAGAGTCCTGCGAGCTGACGCGCCACCACGGGCTTCTCAGCATTGGCTAACCTTGGGGCAGTTGGGTGGTAGAAAAGGGGGTAGAAAACCAAAAAAACATGCACGGACAACAAAAAAACAGGTAAAAAATGACCCGGATTTCTCAAAAAAGGTGGATCAAATTACTGTAGGAACACAACTCTGAAGGTCAGAGGTCAAATTGACCAAAAACACAAACAAAAAAAACATCACATGGGAAATTGCTATGGTTGTGAGTTATGACAATTGTTTGCCCAATATTTTGGGACATCGGCTTGGTTGCATCATGTGTGGGGCGGTGTTCTCAACTCTATCGCCTGGACCCTGGTACCTTCCAACCAGTAATCCATCATAGGGAAAATGCTGGGGGCTCTTGGGATGGTAACCTAGCTGTTTAACCCCGCCAAGGAGCCCTGTAAAAGGGGATATACCCAATAAATAACCACCATGTAAGTTGCAAATGGGGTTGATTATCAAGGGTACCGTCCAAAGGGTACCACCATTTTCCCTATGAATCTTCACTTCTTGGATGAAGTGAATCCCTCGCAGCTTATTGCTTCATGGCTGTGAGCCCCACTTTCTTTGACTTCGTTACGCTATATCATGAACATACCAGGTGTCCAGCAACTTAGTGTACCGGTGACCATTTACCACTTTCACCATCTCTCTCTCTCTCTCTCTCGCTCTATTGGTGATCCAAGCCGATGCAAGTCCACCAAAAATTATTCACAGTTTTTAAACTGGGATGATGCTTTTCGTGGTTTGCACATCCGTTCAAAAAAAGACACACCACCACAACAACCATCATCACCACCACCATCATCATCACCACCGCCGCCACCACCACCACCACCACCACCACCAACAACAACAACAACAACAACAACAACTCCCTTCAAGCAAAACCTGGTAACATGTTTTCACTCACCTGTTTTTTCCTAAACAGCCCCGAGCAACTCTTGAGCCAAAGCTGTGAAGTACTGTTCCACATTTGCTGATTCCGCCTGTTTGATCTGAGCCTCTGCAGCAGCATTCCTCAGCTTGAAAACCAGGGAACAAAAAGGAAATTGGATATCAAAACTGGGAGAAAAGCCCCAAGCAAACCACAAACTTCTGTGACTCTATTATCTTTATCATATATATATATATGTGTAATTAACATTGTAAGAAAGCATTGATAGCAATTACTACTATAGGTTTTATTGTTCTGTGTGCAGTGAATCCTATGCTGAGTCTGAGGAATCAAAATCCATATGCAAATGTATACATGTATAATTTACAATATAATATGTTCTTAATTGCTGGAAGTTCACCCAAGTGATCATAAGCATGATGGAAATAGAATCTTGCCGACTGTTGCTTCTGAAACACTGGCAAGCCTGGCTGCCCCTTGGTCAAAAATACAACTTTCTGAAGAAGTCATCTTCTAAACATCATCGAATTCATTGGCCAAAATTCGTCTTTTTGGTGCATTTTTTGGTTGAGTAATGGATCAAACTGCCTTGAACCTCTTCACTTGTGGATTGACGCACACACACCACCGTGCAAAACAAACACATGAACAATTGCTGCTGGGTGGTTCCAGCTAGAATTAAAATAAGTGAGTCAAATAAGAAGTCTTCAAGTAGCTGGGGAAATCAAACATGTCTGTCAGAAACCATTATTTCTGTATGGACAAGTGGGTGTAATTTCATGTTGCTGCCTTCTGGGGAGACACTTACTTTTGATGGACAAAATAACCTACCCCTGGCACCGTTCAATTTGGAAACTACCCATAAATTGCGTAATTGTTTTGAGACATGTCCCATGCTGGATTTGTTTCATCAAGGACACCCAAATAGCACAAACCACACTGAGATTTTATATATTGAATCTATGAACCTATCACCTCGTGACCGTTGACCTCCGCTACACCTTGTAACCCCCACCAAAACCCAACCAGCATCACAGGTGAGATTCTTTCTTGGATCTTGTGTTGCTAGAAGTAGCTCCGTAAGACTCATCTCTGCTTTCGATGATTTCCAAGGAGTTTTCAGGCGCGCCCATTCACCAGTTTGCCCGGTGCGGTGTTTCGGCAGGGTCGTTTAAAGGTCAAAATCACCCCGGCGCTTCTGAAAAGTTGGTTGGCTCTTGAAGTTTTTGCTGTGTTGGTATGGGGCTAACAGTATCCATATTAGATCTAAAAAGACATTGATGTTCAAGTGAACTCTGATGTTACATTGGTGTAGAAGCTGTAACTGGATCTCTTTGACTGACTGGCCAAATTACTCAAGGACAGTTTGACCTAGTTGTTTTCGTTCAACTGGCGCAGTGCTGAGCCGAGCAATCGTTTTTGTCAATTTCTCAAAGACGTGATATTTGTTCACCTCATGCAGGTATATATGGAGCATCTGTGAAACAAAACAAATAGAAGTTCCAACATAGCCACGGAACAAAATATGCACAGGCATACTCATTGAACATCAAAAATCAAAAGAATCTCTTGACACTACATGCTGGCGAGTTGGACTTATAGGTACGACTGACACAACCTTACAAGAATTGCCTTCAGAACTCCGTAAGGTTATGATCAATCCCTCACACCTAGGATATTACTTAGGACACATGGGACACATGTGAGACACACAGGATATGTATATTAATGTAATTTTATAAATTTATATATATATGCATAGAAACATATCATGCTTTGCTCATGCATATTTTTCATCAGCCCATCTTTGCTCATATGGAATTCTTGGATATGTTTTGGTACTATGAAAGCATAATCAAAACTGAAAGAATCGTTGAAACAATGATAGGATGTCCCGCACCCGTCTATGTACTGATCGGATCAATGGTGTTCGACTTAACCGGTGGAATAACATGTTCATGTATAGCCTGGTGAAATCACCTAACGATAAGAACCCCAACATCTCGGCAATGTCTGATACTTCCGCAACCAACATCACTGAATGAAGATCATTACTCTGAAGATTTTGGAAATTACAATTCCCCAAACTCTGTCAGCCCAATTTCAGTCGGTTAATACAACGAAAACACTCCGCAAAAAAATCTATAAATAGAAACTACCTACAACCATATAATCTTTTCACAGAAAGTCTGTTTCCAACAGTCAAGGGCCCCCTTTGGCAGCCTGGAAAGGCAGCCGGCCTTTCACCCACCCACCCACCATCTCCAAGGTGGGCCCACAAAAAAAAACAGTGGTTTTCTTGGGGCGAAATCATATTAGTTCACCTCGTAATTCAAAAAAGCATGCGGTAATGCGAAAAAAGAAAACCAAGCAAATTACAAACCATCATTCTATGGGTATCCATGGGTAATTTTGGGGGCGCAAATCGATCTTTCACAGTCTGAGATGAACATCAAAAAAACAAACAATACAACTGGCACCCGCAAAATTTGCAGCTGAAAGTTTTTTCTTTTCAATGCAGCTGCTGTGGCCTACTCTATTCTCACTTGTCCAAATTCTATGGAAACAAAGAGTTGCTGAAGTTTCGTGGAGGACGTTCACCATTCCCTTCCAAGCACCAGCTTCTATTTTTAGACAAGTGAGTCGACTCAGGATCGCGCGATAACGGCGGTAAAGAAACTGGATGGAAAATGGCCATTCAACCAATATGCGCGCTAACATAACAGTTGTGGTTAGAAAAAACCTGAGCCAAACGAAGGTCAAAACATGTTAAAGCACTATGATAAAGAAATGTCTGATTTCTATCAACTGGTACACTGGATGGACTGTCATGGACTGTCCATCAACAGTACCAACCCACACGAGTTTCTACAATTGGTTGACTGACCATTTTAGGAACTACCTCAGCGTATACCCCTCAAAAAGGGTACTCCTAATTCCATCTAATTCCAGTATGTGTTACACACTGCAAATATGACACTTCACACCCCAGTCCCAGATCTCCTCATGAATTTCTTTAGAGAAACTCTACGAGGTGTACCCCTGTTGGAGGTTTGCACGCAGGCCCATCTAGGAGGTTTGCACACGGGAACTCCCTCAAGAGATTGAGCACTCCATGTCGGGACTGAGTTTTTGGTGCGACGACGACGGTCATGTGGCGAAGGGCATGGTCATTGTAATCCTACTGTTGATGGAAGAAATCCTGGGATGTAGAAAACCTTGTAAATAATGGGATAAACTACCAACCTCAACTGGTTTAGCATGATTTCTGAACCATCAACAGTAAGAAACAAACATGCCCATCCGTAATAGTGAATCTAAGGGGAACAAAATCACACACTTCCTAATTGTTGGACGAATCCCAAGGATCATCCAAGCAGTTGCACTTTTTTGATACGGCCGCAATGGATTCGGGTAAGGTCGGAGTGTGGGGCTACAAATAGCTCAAGGACAAACATATACACTCCCTGAAACTAACATAGCACCTGCCAGGAAGTCATCTTCGAAAGGAAACGATCGTCTTCCAACCATCATCTTCAGGTGCGAGCTGTCAGATTCAGGGCAGGTACATCATTCCCTCCTAAATGGTGACCTGGGGTAGGTCTCAAGGCAAGGGCTTGACTTTAAGTGTTTCTCCTTGGATGATGAATTCAATTGAACAGTTGGGACGAAGGGGTTCGTCACTTATAACTGGGGTTGCACGTGCATGGTTAAAGCAGGACAAATGATCAACCTGAACTGAGCTTTATTTTCAACGGCTTCCCCTAGAAACCCCCCATTTATTGGTGATAAATCTACATATGTAAATCTATACAGTGAAGAAAAACAGTCACAAAGACATTTAGATCAAAAGTAGCAAAATATGACAACAATGCTGTAATAATTGTAATATATTTTAAGGTTATTTGAATATCAATAAGATACCTAATATAAACATTAGAATTAATTACCCCGCCAATTAGAGTGCCCCGGGGGTATGCAAAAAATCCCCCAATTAGAGCCCCCCATTTTGCAAATTGGCCAGTCACAATAGTTTTCTTGTTGAGTAGTAGGGAATAGTTGTCCAGTTCTCCTCAAGCCTGTGGATGTCTCTTTATTTGGGGGGGATTGGTCACTTCAAAATCTGTAAAAAAACCTTCTGAACCAATCCGGGGTTGACATTATACCAAACATATATCAATCAAGGACAATAAGTGACTCCTTGAAAACGCTTGGAAATGCTGGGAAATCCCAAATCTATCCTTCACCTGCTGCTGGGTGGGGTTGTCACCTCGCGTTATTGATGGTCAAAAATCCTGCACAACCTGACAGGTATACCCTCCAGGGAACTAACTAACATATCCCACCCTGGAAAGAAAAATCATCTTCAACAGTGCCTTGGCATGGGATATCTTAGTTCCCAGGAGGGTATAAAACCCAATCAAAGACAGAAACTATGAGCTGGATTTCGGATTTCTGAAGCCGTCTTCACATCTTCTAAACAAAAAAAAGGCTAGATTCCATGGAAAAAAAACGAACAAAAACGAAGCATGATCTACCAAACCTCCACATTTCCTTGCCGAACATGTTCTGAGAACAAAACCCAATCAAAGTAGCAGGAAGCTAAGTTCCACACTCTTCAAGTGACATTCTTTTGCACAAGACCTGGGAACAATGTCAGTCAACTTGAAGCGTTACCACCCTGGGGTTCCCACTGAAAGGATATCAAATTTGAAAACATCAAGCACCAAACTCTACTGCTTAGCTGGATTTTGTAGAGGAAACATGTAATCAACAATTCTTGAAGTTCGTTTTGGGTGCATCATCTTCATATGCATCCATAATACTGACGATTGTTTGAAGTATTTTCAAGGAAACAAGAGCAATAGATGGGCGTGTCTCAAAATTGGTGACCCCGATTTTGATCCAGTGGAGTTGCGAAGCAGTGTAGCCCTGCCCGGCCTGTCCCACAAAGCCAGTGCAAGATTAATTTGTAGGACCCACACCCGCACACACACACACACAGACTGGGACAAAGAAAAAACCCAACCCATACTGTTGATGTAAGCAATCCTGCACCTGGTGAAAGGTGGTGTATCTGATTTGTTTCAAAAGGAATTCATACATCCTAGGTAGTGCATGATTTCTGCCATCAACAGTATGCTACTATGCTTTTCTTTCACTTTCATCTAGTGAGGGTCAGGTCAGGTTTTAAACTCCTTCGCCACGGCTAGGCCCGGTGGTAAGCCAGTGAGAAATAGAACCCACCCCAGAAATGCCAGTGTGAAAGAGAGTCTTGCGCAAAAAGAGGGAATGATCAGCTACTGCATAAAATCATGAGTATTGAATTGAAAGACCGGAGTGTGAGTTCAATTAGAATCGCAAATAAGAAAGTAACACTTTTATGTGATTTCAATCCAGCCCTGAACAAAGCCTTGTAAAATTAGACGCGAATAGAAAAACATATGTCACATGTAAACCCCCACGCTGAGTTGCTGTATACCCGGTATACACTTTCCCCAATCTACTTGAATCCTTTGGCGTTGAGATGTAAGGGCAACATCGAAAAAAATGTGCCTGTCTTCAGCAGTAAACGGGTGTAAACGGTTGGTGTTACAAAGGTTGTTGAATCACAAGATCTCCAAAGGGTCCAACTACCCGAAACGCCAAGATCACATCTCCAAATGTCACCGTCATCGGATATTCCCATGGATTCCATGCCTTGCCAATGGCATCTGCTGTCTTCTCTGGCTTGGGTGAGAAGAACACCTAGACGTAGGGAAGGTTTCAAGCAGCTAAAACAGCAGCGAGGCAAAAGAAGGATTGCCAACGTGAAAACGTGGCACCCAACGTCTCAACGGAAATTTGGAAGAATCATATTTATCAAATATACAAGGTATAGGTGTTTTTATGTAACAGTATACATGGGGTCACCAAAAAAAAGATCATGCGCGAAGCGATCTTAAACTCTTTCCATACCTTTAAAAGTGAGGCATTGCGCACTAATCACCAGCAAACCATTTGTTGACAGCATGAGTGTTTGCAAAAATTGCCATCAAAATGTAGTACAGTAGTATTCATAATTCACCACGCAGCTGAATTTACGTACCCAACTACAATTTACAATAAATGAGTGAAGTCCATATGACGTTGATATATGGTTTGAGCCTGGGCATTTCAACCAAAAGTTGGGGGCCCCTTTTTGAATCAGCAAATCTTATTGATCAAACATCTTAGATTTGCCAACCTTGCTGGATTCAAAGGGCGGTTCCGCCATTTGAGACACGCCCAGTCAAGCATTTTTCCTTGCTGGCTCATGGTGCCTGATACGTCAATTTGTTGATTCATTGCTTGAATCAATACCTACCAAAAAAAGAAACAAACGAATCACGGGGAACATGTGGGATAAAACTAGGAACCAAACATCATGTCTACATTGGTTTTTCCCGAAGTAGGGGTGAAAATTCAAAATCGTTGAAACCACCACCTAGGTTCGCTTTTTATGGATTTTTATGGTATATGTTGGTCCCAAAACTCTAACAAATAGATAGTGACGGTTACTAGGGTTCCCTTCATAAAAAATGAATAGTAGGGTTTCCCCCCTACACTTTTTTCTCAATAAATTTTCTTTTTCAAATCCTGCACCTGGACTGGTGTTATTCGCCATTGCGCTGCTCCCAACGATTGATTTTCTTGCCTTTTCTAAGGTGACTTTGTTTGGGGTGGGTTGAACGAACGAGCCGAGCGAGCCGAACGACGGGCGAACGAAACCAGCGACCGACACCTC
>OMLO01004121.1_pt1 | contig 12084 bp, 8 predicted proteins | sample 1674811 | NCBI WGS metagenome assembly OMLO01 (sample SAMN06265003, study PRJEB25207) | coral metagenome | isolation source: Coral host | place: Mexico:La Bocana,Puerto Morelos, Mexico | collected 2008-11-13
CCCACTTATTTGTCTTGTGCAGTTTTCACTAGTGACGCGCTCGACATAAGCATAAGCATAAGCACAAGAAAAACGGACCTGTTCGTTTTTCTTGTGCTTATGCTTATGCTTGTGCTTGTACTTATGCTCTAGTGAAAACCAGCCTTATTAGACTAATTAAATTATTTTATATTGCTGCCACATCAGCAATCATCGCCTCATAAGAAATCTCGCGCTCATCGAGTGTAATTCGTTAATGATTACTTGCACGTAGTTTGGCAACGGAAAGTTTGCAGCGCATTTAACTCTATCAAAAGAGGTTAACCATCCCTTTTGTATATGGTATTTAGTCAAGCTTAGTCAGGAAACCTTGATTCTAAGTTTTAAATGAGTCAGGTGAAGCCAAATTGCATATGATGTCTAGAAATTCAATTAACCCCCTGGAAAACTACTTAAATCAAATCGAAAGCTAACAAAAGAATTCTGCTTGATTTATAATATAGTAACCCTAATTATTATCTCAGTGATTGTTTCCATCAGTCGAAAAGAGGCTGCGAAGGCCGGCCAAGGGGACCTGAAATGTGAATCACCTCCAGCCCTCAGCCTGAAGGCTGAGGTTAACTGGCATTTCAGGCTGAGCTGTCCATTAGTATCTAATTTTCTTTGCAGTCGGATCATGTTAAGTTTTATGCCCATTTCTATTTAGAGCAAGTTTATTGTGGCTGTGGTCTTTGTAATTGTTATGACCTATCATATTTGTAATAATTGTTGTAATTTACAATGTATTCTATCATTTCTAAGTTAAATATAGGAACTGAAACTAACTCTTTGGCGGTTTTTTTTTCACGGTCAACAAAACCGCGGTAAATCAAAAGCCGGACGCGGAACTGGGAAGGCAAGAAACAAATGTTCACTCGAATTATTTTTGTTACAATAAGTGTGCCATAGAGTTTTAAAAATTTGTAAGGTTTTAATCGTGCCAACAGCTAGGATTCTTGATTTGCTTTTGAGAAATTGCAATTATTTAAATTCGACGGAGACCTCCGACGCAGTTCCATCTGTCATTTTCCGACCCGATTTATCCGCAAGTTTGGTAAGAGTTTTCGCGACCTGCCCTTGACCTGGCTGAATGTTCTGCTAATTGTTTGCAAAACGTAAACGTCTCATCCAAGGCTTGTTCCCAGCAGTCATTTCGTCACTATTAACCAGTCGCTATGGCAACCTCTGTGACTTGTAAGAGATCAAATTCATTTTCCACGCGCAAGAAGTAGCGCCAAGCGCACTTGACAGAATGGACGGTAAAATCGTTGTCACATCTCATCCTAGATACGGATATTTTTATGATATCAAGACCAGCAATAAAATTGTGCCTGTAATTTCGGACCTCGGGATCTCACGAAGAAGCGTCTTTGATGAAGTGAAAACACCAGCATACAAGTAAGTTATTGACTGTAGGCGACTGGCCACCCTTGGCCTTATATTAATCAGCCTTGCGTAGCTTGAAGTCATTTAAAATCATCGCGCTTCCATATCTTAGATATATTCGTTAAAGATCTTGGTAGCAATCTGTGAACATATTCGATTTTAAACCCAATGGAGATCTTCCACGATCAGATCCTAAGATTTCTGCAAGATCGATTTCAAAAGCGACTCGGCTTGTGTGTTTGAAATATTTTGAAATGCTATATAGGATGAAATTCAAAATAAACTTCTTTTGTTTCAACATTCCTGAAAGTTCACCAAGGTCATGCATTCAACTGAATGTCTATAGATTCAGTAAACATTTTTAAAAGTCAAACCTAATAAAATATTGAAATGATGTTTTCAATGTAATCTAGCTTAATGTTTGAGTAAACAAGTTAGGTGGAAAAAAAGTTTGTCAAAAGAAGTCGCGTGAAGCGTTAATTAGAAACCAAATCTTTGTTGAGATAAGGCTACTTTTTCGTTCAGTAGCGGATTTTTTGAGCCATGGCTCAAATTATCTCTTCAGTCTAAGTCTGTTAAAAAGGACATACCGGTAATCAATTGAAAGAAACTAACAAAAATGTGGTGCGGAAAAGAACTTTCCTCTGGCTTTGTTTCAACAGTATAGGCCCTTTAAGGTAGATAGATTACTTTACTTTGTGGTAAAGAAAATGCTCGTTTTTCAACACCGAGATGATTACTCGGGTTGAAGTGATTTTACCGCCAACTTCTTTATTTCGCGTTGCTGCGTCGACAAGCTGTCGCTTACTTGTATGCATATTTTGAATAAACATAGTTCGGAGCGTGATTTAGTTATCATTTACGGTCCTCTGGGGACTTTATTAAAGGTTCATTTTCTTTTGTCATTATAAATTAGTTTGTTATCGCCTACAGTAGTTGAGAAATACTAAATGGCCACTTATTAATGAACCAACAAAAATATCAGTAAACAATTGTACATACCAAGTTGAGCGCGATTTTCGGCGCAACGACTAACTGCACCAAATCAATGTAATAATGCCCTGATTTCTTTTTAAAGAACTACACGTTGAAAAAAGATCATTCATTAAAACATCGAGTAGGGCAGTGTAAAAAATACTTATGTGAAAAAAATGGGTTTTGTTGTTAGTTTGTGAAACTAGAACGTTTTGGTATTTCATGAACGCGCGATTTCATTCCGCTTGTCTCGATTGCTGAAAGACTTCCTGCCTTATAACACGTTTATACATATTAATCGCTCTGTTGCTTGTTTTAATATTCGGTAAGGCAATTTAACAATTTCAGTGGTTTCTGGATCCACAAAAATGAGTCACAAAAAATAATCATATGATCTATAGGGCCAACAAATTAGATCTATGATTCTCACAAAGATTTCAAGATCATTGAAGCAATTATACTAAAAATCAAAAATTACGCGAAAATTATAATGGGAGCCGGACCTTAACTAAGAGTCTCAAAATTGTTGAGATCGTGAAAAAGAAAACTAGCTTTCATGGCTTTAAAACATAACTCCAAGACACATTTTAGTATTATTTGAAGCAATGCCATCAAAATATACAGTTCAACTGTCGGCTCATTTTGCAATCTTTTCGAGATCTATCGAACATTCCTATGTTTTATTCTGCTTGCATACACTACTTAAGAAATAGAAACACATGTACCGTGTTTCTATCAAGTTTTAGTATAGTAATACAAATGCTGTAATCGGATTGGCTCAGCCATTGCACACTATCAACGCAAATAGGCAGTGCCTTAGTGTACTCGACAAAAATGAAATGTTTATTTGTTTCTTCGAACTTTTGAAAGCACAATTGCAAACAAATGGATAATCAAATTCCTGAGAAGATTAAAAGGAGGGCATTTACGGTTTCTTGAATTTAAGAAGCTCAAAATTTTTAAAAGAAACAGATGAGTGCGCGTACACAACTTCTAATGTCAAATTGACAACTCAGTCTACAGTCAAATTCTCTAACACTGAGAGTTTAATGCTCAGAACAGAAATAATTGCAAAACTAATGCTCAGAACAGAAATAATTATTTGCAGAAAGAATTGCAATTTAAAGCAAATCTCAGTTAGAATTCTACTTAAACAATTGAATTATTCGCTCTCGATTTGTATGAGGTAAAATTTGATTCGGCCGGTTCGGCCTCACTAACTATCACCTCATAGAAATCTCGAGCTCATAATCTAATTGTTAAATAGAAACACGGTTTTGAACCAGTCAGTTCGCGTATTTACTTCGGGTTATTTTCTAAAGGGCGTTAAAAGGCATTAGTATTATCTTTTTCATATCACATGTGGTTCGAGCAAATTAAAATTCATGTTTTATCGATTTTAGTTTTTGGTTTATCGTTTCCATGGAAATATCGATTGGCTTAAGAAATGCATTTCCAATCTTCAATCCATTTCCAGTTCAAAAGTCTTTCCCCAATTCTGATTGTAATCTTCACTAGTACACTAGTAATTGCAAGTTAATTAATTAGCCGTTACATTTTTTCATAAATTTAAAGGAGACAACACAATGTGTTCCGTGATTACACCATCGGCCGCTCGTCCCCCGTGTGGTACGTCAGCAATGCCGCTATGACAGCGGCGACAAATAAGCGACTTCTACAGCTATCCCAGCCCAAAAAGTTTCACTCGGAATACGAGCCTTGTCGGCCAGTTCAAACGTTTGTGACTCGGGCGGCACAAAATGCCGTCGCTTCACCTCGAGTTGAGTCCCTTTGTACGCCGAAAACGAGGCCAAACATCGAGCAACGTGAATGGACAATCAAGAAAGCTGCGCTTTTGTCACGGGCCTCACCGAGAGTGCAGGAACTGTCCCACGCTAAGGGTGCCCCTTTAGGGTTTACGCCCGACAAGATCCATGTGTGGGAAGTATCGAAAGCTGCATTGAAGGCCAAGCCTTCTAAGAGAATTGACGATCTGGCTTTACCGACCAAAAGGGAAATAGCAACGAACTTGCCGAATCCTGACGCATTTGAAGTGAAGAAAGCCGCCAAAAAGGCGAAATGTTCAGATAGAGTAGCTGAGTTAGCACAACCGATCACGAGAGGATAAATGTAAGCTTAAGCAATACTTTGATAAACTTCTTCCTTTTCAGAATGTATTTATTTACTAATTTATTTTATTTATCTCTGTATTTATTTTTCAAAAATCTTCACGTGTTCTTCTGAACATCAGAGGCTACCCTCTACACGATTTTATACCGTTACTTTGAATAAATAATAAATTTATGACCGATCCGTGGCAATTTTTTAATGTTCTCTTTTCAATAGTGTCCCTCCCTGGAACAATCCGTTCTCTTCTTATCCTCAGTAGTATATCTAGTAACGCTCTTCGTTCGACCAAAAAAGAAACAAATATTCTGGGAGTATTTATCAACAGACCTCTCTTGAACCTCTGCCAACGGGCACCTCTCTCGATCTAAAGAGGACACTTTTCTGGTCCTGGGAGATTGAACTGCTGACTCGTTGAGTTGTCCTCTAATGAAGGGGCTAGGTCACGCTATTTTAGGTCATTTTGTTTCATTTTGTCAATTTTTAGTTCTAAATGTCAAATTGGCATAGCAAGAGTCTTTCATTTGTAAAATCACGGTTACATAACAGATGAGAATGACTTTCTGCCATGTAAATGGCCTTTTCAGATAAACTGAGACAAACTTGCATGAACGTCGGGCCGATCTTTTTCAAGTTTACACAAATGCAATCATTTTAATCCTCTCCAGTTTTGTCCATGTCCCTTCTTGACGTTTCTGTTTTGGGGGGTTCTTCTATAGGTTTGAGCCGTTATTGTGATATTTTATGACCATTTAATCAGTGTTAAAACTGCCTAAAATTGCGTGACCCTTTAACTTCCTCACAAGGACTGTTTTCATTTGCATCAGGCCCTTACTAAACAAGTATAAATACGGAGTTCTGCATATCATTTCAGTCCAGAAGGCGTAAGAATCCTTGGCTGTTGATCTCTTGCTTCTACGCATTACCGTGCTTCTCATATCCTCTCCTTCCCTACCCGAATCCTCTTACAGGGGCAGGGATTGTCGTGAATAGTTGATAAATTGGAATCCAAATTTCGTTGTGAACAGTCTTAGATTATTGATGCACCTCACCCATCCCCACGCGTCCAGGTTCCAATTTAGTTGGAACCGTGTCACGGTTTTTCGCGTCTTGATGAGAGGATATATGACTAGCAATCTGGCAAGGCTGTAATTGCCTCTTAAATGCATTAAACTTAGGACATTTAGTGGAATGGATACTAGATATTTAGTAAAAGCGCTTTGTTTTTTCTCAATTACTCGTCCAAGTTTTTGCTCTGCGGAAAATCAATGAAGAGCTATTATCGTTTAGTCACCCAACTAGTGGACTAATGCAAATTCTTGATTTTGATTGGCTACTACGCTACTAGAGGACTATTAGCAATAGTCATCGAGTAGGGAAATTCTTTCGTTTTATTCTCAAATAAATCTTTCTTCAACTTGCATTTGCTAACTTTATTATTGCTTTTTCTGTCCAACTAGTTGGGTGATACTAAAACAATTAGACCCTTTGTCCTCAAGGGCCACGGATCAATAGCCCATTCGGCTTCGGGTCTAATTGTTAAATAGCGACAATACGCCTTATTCCAAAATGGCCGCCATTATAGTGTTCTTTTGTTTTCCTTCAAATCAGCCCTTGTTGCCTCGTTTTTAAGCTTGAAATCAAAATAATATTTTCCCTTAAACGAGGCAACAAGGGCTGATTTGCAAGCAAACAAAAGGACACTAAAATGGCGGCCATTTTGGAATAAGATCTATTCTCTCAAGACAATAAAAAGCATTCTAGGAAACTCGAAACTGTAAAAATGAAAACCGCTGATTGATGGTCAACACGACGTGCCGAGTAGATGCTCTCTCGGTTGCGAATCTGTAAGTATATTGTAGCTTTAATTTTTACACAGCGAATCTGATGCTAAAGCCATGAGCTGCTCGATTCCCGCCATTCTAGTCCCCAGTGTTACTCGTATTGTTTCGCCAACCATGTGACGATTTTTGTGACGATCATGTGACCAAAAGAAACGGAGGCTCTGGGAACGAGAATGATTTCCCGCCAAAACTACAAACGAAAAGCGCGCGTGCATATATCTCGCTTTTCAACGTCACTGAAAATGTTCATTACAGCAAAATTTTCATGAAAAAAGCTTGTAAAGCTACGCACTTTTTTCAAAGCCACGTTCTTGAATAATACATGTCCCTAGCAATGAATCTTGAATCAATCCCATGTGCTTATAAGGAACGTGTTGAGTCACGAGCTGTTGACGAGCTTTGCATGATTAGTGAGCAATGCTGGACATCACATGGGAAAAACACGAAAAGGAAAGTAGTTTCACAAGAAAGTAGGGAGGATTTAAGCAGCCTTTTGTACAAAATGCTTGTCATTGAAGATGATAACACAAGTTTTTCAACTTCTAAGACACCTCTTACGGCATGGAAGGTTTGTGTATCACCCAAGCAACACAAAGGAGGCTACCAACTGGATCCGCAAAGTTTTGATGCTCTTGGAGCGAACAAGGCTACAGTTCTCCAACAAAATACGCAGTTTTTCACACCACCAGGCTGTTATAATAATTTCCAGGAGGATAAAACCCAACTAAATAGCCATACATGTGTTGAACGGGACAGAGAGGCGAAAGACGTAAAACACAAAGGTTACTCGTTTGCAGCCGAACAATCAACCATCAACAACAACAACATCATTCAAGATGACGAAAGGTTGGATAGAAACACGGATTCTCCGTTTACTGAATTCCAGTTTTGCCATTCAATATATCCCGATGACTATACCAAGAATTACCGAGAACAAATCCCTAACGTCAATCTACAAAGTCATGTAACGCTTAGGGAAAATAGTAGCAACACTGTGAAGATAACGCCGAGAAAAAGCCACGTAGTAAAAAGCAAAACCATCCCACGGCCTTCCTTTACCTTCGCCTTTCACAAATTTTGCATTTCTAACCGTGAGGAAAGTACTTGTGACAGCGGTGTCTTGAAAGTTGGACCTTGCCCAAGATTTACAAACCTGCCTGAACAAAATTACTCGAAGAAGAGCCGTTATGGTAAAATATCAAATTTAGCGTCAACGCCGGAGAAAAAAATGGACCATCGAAAAGAAACAAAATTTCAGTCAACCCGACCAGAGGCGCGCAAAGAAAATGTGACGATTTCTGGTCCGGGTAGCGAGAGGAAATATAACGGCGCTTCTTCTAAAACAGAATCTAACGAAGGCAAGCTGAAAAAAGTTGAATTAAAAGTTCTCTGTTCCAGTGAATCGCCTCGCGTTGTGCCTAAAACCGGTCGCGGAAATAATAAATCTATGGTAAGCCATTCCAGTTTATGTAGCGTAATTTTCGGTGTTTTGCTCGTTTGCGTTCTGACCCTTGCTTTCGTTGCTTCAGTAATTGTTGACTTCAGCTTTTTTCTATTTTACAGACTAGAACTTTAGGTGCTTATTTGAAGCCCTGGGCGCAATGTAAAAGAAGCTACTCTGAGATACCTGTAAGTATTGAGATTTCAACGAAGGAAATTCAAGAAAATTGCAAATAAAGCCATAAAAACAGCAAAAACTACATTGATTTGGGCATTTATAATTCAAGGCTGAAACCCAAAATTTTAACATACTAAAACACTATTTAATCATTGCTTATTACATTTGATAAGTTGGAGAGGACTGGATGAAAACATGTATGCAAAATCAGCATTCAAACATAACACTTGCGCGTGTAACGCCATAAATACATGTTATTTGCCGGCTGGGAGGTCCGTATAGTGAAAAACTGTAACCGAGGTCTTGAAAATCTGCCCGAGACCGCAGGCCGAGCGCAGCATTTTGATTGCTTAAGTACGCCTTTAAATCACCCAATGCGGACTGACAATTTCTAAAAATTGATAGTAAATTTTTTCCTCTGCATTTTGTTTTGTGCATATATAGTGTGAAAGAAAAGTGATCAGAAAGCCAACATTTGAAGAAAGGGAATTTCTACGAATTACAACCTCCAAACCAATCATTCATTGCCAACAGTTAGGCAAAACACCAAGTGACTTTGGTGAGTCCCCAGGATTTTCTCCTTATAAAAGTGTTGAAGTGAGCCCCACAAGGAGCCCTGTATCTTCTGTGTCTGGCATAAGTGTGAGAAGTCAAGCAATTGCGGAAATTTTGATGAAAAGAGAGCCTCAAGTAGTATTCCCAAAAAACAGCAGCTTTCAAGCTTGTATAACTCCATCCAATTACTCCACCAGCAGTGTGGAGTCTCATAATTGGCACATAAAGGATAGTACACCTGATGGCCTTGCACAAGACTTAGATGAAGAGAAAAACTACCATGAAAACCACAAGAAGAGAATGCCATCTAAACCTTCAATACCAAGAATTGGTCCTTTCATTTCCGGTTAAACTGAATTATATGACAGTAAATAGCTCATACTTGTTTCTTTGTGGTGTCAAGCCTTTAATTAAAGCTAACCAGAGATAACCTTTACGATTCATAATATCTATGAAATGAAAAGTTGATTAGAAATTAAGTTAACACTGCTAGTAGGAAGGTACTATTACTTCAAAAACACTGAAATATCTATTTATTTATAAAATTGTCATTTTACAGTTGACCAACAGACACAGATACTGTGGCTGCTTATTACAAACATTTCATAGAGCAAGTATTGTGAGCAATCAAAATATATTCTCAGATTGTTCTCTGTAACCAATGTAAAAATTCACAGTTTTGAGCCATTGAGATCCCAATTATATTTACTATAAGTAACTTTGATTGAACTATCACTGTCCGTTACTTCCAATAGACTTTTTAATTTATCCTGTTCTTCCTTTGCAAGATGCTGAGAAATCCACCTGTAGATATTCAAAGAACCAAAAAATAAAATCTCTAATATCTACAACAAGAAACTTTTAAACTATGCATGAAAATTTTCTCATTCAATAATACCAAAAAATATCTTGATACCTTAAACATTCTTGCTCCGTTGATCCAAAATCTGTTTTGTACCACAGAAATATTCTTGACAAGGTGACCTTGTGAAATGTTTGGAAAGATAGTGTTTGACAAAATATTATAGAGTGTTGGGAGGGCTTTATAAGGAAATTGCAGAGGTATTAGAGCTCTGCTATTGGGGTGTTTAATATTCTTTTGATAATTATGCTTTATTGCAAGTATGTAAATGATGGTCCTTAACTGTTAAGTATTCTCAATTGTTTGCCTAAATACAGTCTGGATGGAGAGGGGTACTTACAAAATGTCTTGAGGGGTGTGCAATGTTTTTCTCGAGATTGTTTTTTTCCTATTTCAGACCAAAACATGATTTTTGATACCACATATCAACCCTGACCAAAATAATGATACCCATCTTTAGACCAGACAATCTCAAATACCATACCTTCTTGTGCCAAATATAGCTGAGTGTATAGCGTTAAAGAGATTACCTGCCTGATATGCACATGTTGCAGTTATATTTTTCATCTCTGTTTATTTTTGATTCAATTATATTATGGTTTGTTTTCTTCTAGTTAGTTACTTATTTTACAGTTTATCTTTATTCAATAATATTGATAAAATATTGGGAAAAAAAGCAAAAAAAAAACAAGTCATAAATGAACCACATTTTGTTGAATTCAAAATTTGACTAAGATGGAAAAAAAAAAACTACCAATCACTGAGTGACAGAAAGATGTACAATACATGTTCTGTGGATCACAGAATGGCCCTACTTGTTTTTCTCAAACAAAGGAACCTGTTCTCTTACAGTCTTCAGTATAAACTGTATATATTTAGTAAAAATCTAAACTTGTGGCTAAATGAAGAAACTTAACATAGAATATATATTTTTTAAAACACCTAGGTTCCTGCAAGATTATCTCAATATTGAACGAGGAAACTACCAAACTACCAAATTGTGATCACAAATGCTATAAGACAAAAGGAGAGAATAGTAATAATGTCTTCTAGCTAAATGCTTAATATACCAACCCCATTCTTGTCAATGTGCACTTCTTGGGAACAAAAGCTCTTTGCTGCTGAATCAAGTCCTCTCTCAAGGTTCTCTGCAGAAAACACCCTGATTGCAGGACATGACTGCAACATTCAAAACATATAAAAAAATAAGGATGGGAACAATAATTATGTCAAAATCATACCAAACACCACACAAAAGTGAGAAAAGCTGCTTGGTACCTTTGCTCCACACACCAAAGCAAAGTGAATCCTGGGGTCAACTTCTATCAGAGTGAACTGAAGGCGACAGTCGGTATCATCAAATAAAGGTTTTCCACTAGAGGGATGTGGTCTGTTACCTAAAGAAGATGTTTACTGTTTACTTCTATCTAATCATAATAATTATTGTCAATGCCATCATCATCACGACCATTGTGATCGTCATCCTTATTTAGTTGGTAAAGCTGATTAGGCATTTCTTTCTTTTATCTTTGAGTTTCCCTTTTCTACACTAGATATTCTTTAGACTTGAAATTAAATGAAGTGTTGACAGAAGGAAGGGAAAATGTTCCTGTATAAAAAGCTAAGGGCTACTCAACTGAAATATTCTCTGAAATAAACAGAAAGAAGCAATCCAGTCCACTCTTATCCCTCATGGAACACTGAGCGAAACTTAATATCCCAAGAGAATAACACGTTATTTTTATATGACAATTCATAAGAGAGAAAGGAGAAAGTTTGTGAGCTATTGGCTGTTGCCTAGAAGTCATTTACCTCGGAGAATTCCATGTTCAATATCATCTAAGGAAAATGTGTAACCACTGATGTTGTATGAAGTTCTTCTCCAGAAATTCTCTATCTCTAGGACTGAGTTTGGTAATCCACTTTCACACATTGCCAAGCCATGAATTGTAAGTGAATTATAGATATCTACAGTTTTTATCAAGGAATTACAATGTACTTCATGCACCATAAGAGAAAAGAGCACCAAAAGAAATAGAAAAACAGTCCATGTGGATGTGACTCCATTTTTTTTCTTCCTTTCCCTGGCCCCCTAGACAAGCTAGGTAGGGACAAGCTAATCAGCATATTTTACACTGCAGGAAAAAATACATGGAAGCAACTTGAACTAAGACACTAAGGCCTAGGGGTCAGTCAGGTGATCCCGAATTTATTGAGAGTCCCCGGATCAATAATGATTAGTGGAAAGAATAAGGCATGATTATAAAATCAACATGGATACAGTTAGGTTTCAGGGTGAGCATTAAGGGGTAAAGAGTGTTGCCATTACTATTATGAGAGGTCTACCAAGCTAGTTAGAGGGTTACCAGTCATCTCGCCACCAGGGAGTTTCGCCACCAACCAACTTGCCACCAAGAGACCATCTCGCCACCAAGCAAAGTCTAAGCCACCAAACACATAAAAAGTCAAGGTGAATTACTATGTCAAGGTGAATTAGCTGTTCAAAAGGAGTTTTTTAAGTTGTCTGTATGCAAATTACGATGTCAACATGTTTTCGTGAAGGGAAGTGTCTGTTGTCTAGGAAACATGAAAGCAGTATGTACATGCCAAAGTTTGTATAATTTAAGGTTACTGTAGACCTTCAGGGGTGTCTTCTGAAGAATCGTTCGTATGCGCGCCGCTTATATTATAACCATGGA
>OMLO01004122.1_pt1 | contig 12084 bp, 11 predicted proteins | sample 1674811 | NCBI WGS metagenome assembly OMLO01 (sample SAMN06265003, study PRJEB25207) | coral metagenome | isolation source: Coral host | place: Mexico:La Bocana,Puerto Morelos, Mexico | collected 2008-11-13
CGCGTCGCCCGGTGTAACAGGGTGTTCGTAGCAGACTTGTGTGTTCTTCCGCGTCGCCCGGTGTGACAGGGTGTTCGTAGCAGACTTGTGGGTTTTCACTCCGCGTTGCCCGGTGTGAAAGGGGTGTTCTACGAGATGTGCAACGAATCAGGTTGATGTAAAATACATAGGCCCTACCTTAAATAATTATTGTAGGGTACCATGTTACATAGTGAATAATTAAAGTGAAATAATTACCGTGAAATAATTTTGGGGGTCGGGTAGGTATGTCACTTCTCGGAAGGAAAAAAAGCAGGCAGAAATACACCATGTACATGAAATTGGATGTTTGAAGTTTGAAGGCAATATATTTGAGATGTTTGGAACCTATTGGATTTTCATCCTTCCAATTCTTGATTGCAGGTTGCTTAGTGGTGAAAATCTACAACGACCATTCGATTTTTGGATGTTTGATATTTTTTAATAGTTTTTGCATAGTTTTTGATACTGTTTGATGCTCCACTTCATATTTTTTGGAAATTATTCTGGCATGTGCGGCACATAGTGGAATATTTGTTCCAGCTGATGTCACGGTAGGCAAGAATGATTATTAATTATTCCAGGAGGTCTGGACTAGCTCCCCCTCTAAGCGAGAGGCTATTAGAATACTGATATTTTCACAATTTAGGATTTGAAGCTGTGAAACTTGTATTTGCTTTTGTCATTGAAGTGTTACCTGGGTCTAAGCGACACAGCATGCAAACATACATTGGCGTTGCGTTTCCTGCATGCTACCCCCAAACTCTGTTCCTGATATCTACATTGTACGACAGTGAATTCACAGCGTGATGGCATGTCTCAAGGGAGTACTCTTATACTGGTATGCGGAACACATCCCCCTACCGATTTCTTGTGCAAAAATCAGTTGACTGGTTTGAGATGGCTTCACCAGACACTTTCGGCAGTATTGAAATTAAACAAGATTTTAGCATCGAGCCTTGTCATACCAGCTCGCCTTGTGTTTCGCGAATCCCAGTGCTACGAAATAATTTCTTGTGATTTTTAAAGGACATGAGTTGATCGGCTTAGACCCCTGGAATTCTTTAGTCCCTTTTTTCGGATACCACTGGAAGCCTACAAACATCGATTCTTGTACATGTCAGACCACCAACTAAAAATGCCGTTGTGCGAAGGCTTGGCGAAATGGTCGCTGGTGGCAAGTGACTCGGCATTAACATGTCACCTCAGGGCGTGATGGTTTACCAGCAGGAAATAGAAAACTCAAGCCATGTGAACCCCTAAAAAATTTGGTGAGGAAATTGCTTACGTGGTGTATTACATGTATATGGTGTGTTTTACATGTGTACCAGGTTTAGAGGCAAGATCTACCGATACTTCAACCGGCACCTACCGATACCCACTTTGTAAGGTTTCCAATCTGACCAGACCATTCCTAAGAGAACAATTCAAATGTAGACTACATGATGAAGCCGAGCCGTGGTGGAAACTAGACGACTGCTTGTACGAACCTAAAGTAAGGGTACATGGCATATCTGGCAACGGAAACGCAAGTTGTTTTGACCGCAGCTAGAGGTTCATCGTTTGTTGTTTCTTCCTTTTTGTAGGGCCACGACGCTTGCTACTATTCCTTCTGTTTAGTTTCGGGCTTTCACCCACCGTGCTGGTTTTTGTTTTCACGGGCTCAGGTAATAAGAATAGTACAGAGGAACAGGGGACAGAATCATATCCGCATTTTCCTGAACATGTGCAAATCACATGGTGGTTCTCCTTGCGTATTGATGTTGCGAACCACAAAACCATCGTATTTGCCATAGGGGACCACCCACTTAGTGGTGATGGCATATTTCCTAAACAAGTAATTCCTTCAGCGCTTATGTGGTGCTGTAGGACCGAAACGGTCGGTGGCATTGGTGGGAGCGTGAGCAGTGGTCGAGCGACAAGGCGTCACACTTGAAGCCAAGGTATAACAACCACCTTACTATTCACGTGGAAAATCGTTGAGTGATCCGATCTCGGAGATGCTATCCATTATATTCTTATCTATTTCATACACAGTAAAGTTTTCACCTGTTTGCAATGAAGTTCGGAAAAAAATGATTCAATTCGATATGCGAGGGTCACGATCACCGTGAGCGCTCACGAGATCGACGAGACAAGGACAAGGAAGGTACTGTAATGCTTGTGAGTTTTTCAAGTCTTTCGGTGTTGCTGAGATAAACCCATGCCGTAGAGCCACCAGATTCATCAATATCCCCAAGGAAATGAATGATTAAAACTGCAATAGCCATCACTCCACCGACTGGCGGAAAGGAGACGAAAGAAGAACGCAAAGAAGAAGTCAAGGCAGTCGATGTATACTACCGTGAGATGTCCCAGGAGTATGCGGAAATACCCCACTCTCCACTCATGCAATTTACCCCCACAAATTTACTCCTATCTCATGTTGCTCGTCTATGTCCGCCATGACAAAGAGGGTTTGTTGGGCAAAGTGGCTAGGTGTTACTTGAAAGCTATTTTCCTAGGAAGTTCAGGTTTTCTCCTGTGTTTTTTTCCTAACATTGCGCCCTTCAAAGTCCCAACTCTTGTCAGAAATCATTGAAATGCAGTGCAAATTCTTCTGAAACGTTAAAAAACGTCTTATTTCCTATCTTTCGGGTCTGCGTTGATTTTTTTGATGCTTTGTACTCCTAACTCATGTGGTCCAAACATTGAAAGTTTTTGTGGCGCCGAAGTCCTAAGACATCAGCAGGTAGTATAGTGGTATCTGTTTTGTTTGCTTGCTAGGCCGCCCTCCGAGAGATTTTGTTGGAGAAGCGAAGAAGCTGTGTCCCAAGTTATTTACTACCTGGCTGGACACAGATCGACAGTATAGTGGACATACCGTGACTGCTATCAGGCGAATGGCATTTGGTCCATTCCCGTCCGTAGACTCAGTGTCAAACATTATGGCGTAGCTTCGTTGTGGTGGTGCTGAGAGCCGCATGTATTCAAGACATCTCTAAGCCAATAATGTAGAAAGCCTATACAGACATGTTTTGGACAATTTGATTTCCAAAATTTGCTTGATTGCTTCCGTCTGTGTTGGACACTCTTATGCATTGGTGTACTTCAAACTTAATCTCAATATACCGATGAACTGACATTCAGAATGTGTGCGGGTTTCCCAAAATGTTCTCGTTGAATTTAGAATGTGGCCATTTGTAAGTTTTGGGATATGCATTCGAAATTTCAGTCCTTTTAGTACGAAATCCAAAACGACATATTTGACGCAATGAAACTATTCAAACGCGAATCAATGTAGATAAATTGTGCGCTTTTTGCGTCATGGTCTGTCCACAAAACCCTATTCTAAATTCTGGCTGGAGAAAACTTGCATATACAGCTAAAACACAATATATACGCATATATAATCCGGTGCCTGGCTTTGTTTTCGTACAAATTCTTACATTTATATTTATATATATATAGACAATAAACATTCAGCGATTTGGGAACCGAATGGCATATAACAAACCACAGAAACAACTACTTCCTTACCACATTTGGACATATTTGTGCTGACATCTGTTCTGTTTTTTGTTGGGGCATTCACATGAAAGCGACACACATTCTAAACTGGCCTTTTTGTGAACAAAATGATATCCCAAAATGAAGTTTCATTGAGATCCTACCACTGGTTGGGACCTACCCGACTAAGGATCACAACCAAACCTGGTCTATTGGTGGAACTCGGCCAGCGGAGAATCGGTCCCTTCGTGAATGATTTTGAAATAAATAGGAGGCAATTTTCAACTAATCAAGTCACACTGTGAAAAAAGATAACCTGAAGAAGATCATTCAATGAAAGGACAGGTTCGCGCACGTGTCTATGGCAAGAAGGTTAAATATTAACACACAAATATAATTATTCTGTAAATGTGTGTAGATATAAGAGTATAGTAGCAGCAATATCCAGTCCAGTGTTAATGCCTGCTTTCCGGCGGGGCTGCGCTTGAGGCTGCAGTCCGACTTGTATCATCGCATTTGACTCATAGACATCATTGGGCTCACGTTCAAAACGATCCATGGAACAAGCAGGTCCGCTACCACTGAAGACTGGAACCAATGTTCTGTCGCACGCAAGGCCAGCTAGCGTGCCCGTTTCTTCGCAAGGTCAACTCTTGTATCATTGCATTTCACTCATAGACATCATTGGGCTCACATTCAAAAACGATCCATGGAACAAGCAGGTCCGCTACCACTGAAGACTGGAACCAACGTTCTGTCCCACGCAGGGCCAGCTAGCGTGCCCTTTTCTTCGCAAGGTCAACTCTTGCTCACGGTGACGTTTGTCTGGAACCACCAAATCTTGTATCGGAGAGCCACGGGCAGATGTCTGGACTCTCTGCTAGCGCATGGGTGGCATTGCTGTCTATTGCTTAAAGATGAATTGCCTCATGATGATGCTTGGTTTGCGGTGCTGCCTATTGTGCAGGGACGTATGTGCTGCATGCTTCTGGGCGGACGTCTGTGGTCTTACCTTTGGGTCCGTCGGTGAGCGTGGGTCTTTTGGACGTTACCTACGCGAGCTTCCGGCTCCTTCGGTGGCCATGGGCCGATGTCTTGTTGCGTTGCTAGTGCATGGGTGGCATTGCTGTCTATTGCAAAAATGAATTGCCTCATGATGATGCTTGGATTGCAGTGCTGCTTATTGACAGTATATAAAGGGTCTACGCACCATCTGCTACTTGACAGAAGTGCGGTGAGCCAAGGAACTGTTGCTCTTCACCACGCAAGTGCATGAGGTGAGCCTCGGGTTGGAAGGGACCAAGACCGGGAACGGGTAAAGATGCTGTATGTCAGACGCAAGGAATCTGAAAAGACAAAGTTAGGCCAAGATGCACTGTCCACATTGCATGTCTGCAAGTCTTCCGTTCTGATCCGAATGTTGTCCAAGCAGCTTCGAACTGATCCTGTGACAAGTGATTTCGCCCTTTTCGCCTTTTTTCTGCCTTTCATTGCCATGGCATCCATTGTTCGCTTCTTCGAACCTAACATGGCATGGGCTGACGTTGCGGACGACAACTTGGAATGTGAACGCCTCAGCTTATGTAGAAGCTACAATAAGATTACTTGACACACAGGTCCTTCATTGTCGCTGCAGTGATGTCCGAGGTATCGAGAAGGTGCTGATGCAACAGAGGACTTTGGAACGCCCGCGCCCAAGATCTGTAAGATTTCGACTAGTGGGTCATACATATAGCGCCTGCATTGTCACTGCTCTGCTGGCAGAGGTGTGGAGGAGCCAGAAAGTGCGAAGCATGAGGGTGTGGGCTGCCTGCACCTAAGATCTTCTGTTAGGTGATGATGTTGGATTTAACTGTCAATCTCCAATTCCATAGGTTGCTTTACCATGACAGCACAGAGCTCCTCTTGGACTAAGGCTTGACTCGCAGGCAGCGGCAGCGTAGACGTGAAAACACCTATTGGGACAAGGTACTCATGCATGAGCTACGCAAATTGGAGCGAGCGCTCCTGAGAAAGCAAGAAAGAGAAGATGCGGAGTTTTACGCAATTCTGAAGGAGTTCCAAGTTTCGCAGCTTTCTGAAGGAGAAGAAGAAGCATCTCCCCCCACACCACCCGCTAAGGGCCGAGGACGGAAACGAGCAGTGCCGAGGACACGTCGTTGCGAAGAGCCAATGAAATTCCAGAACGTATGCCTCATTGACGCTTTGCGTTCCTTGGGTGTCAAGGTTCCATATATTGGACATGGCCCCTTTTGGGCTCTCGCGGATGGCAACAAAATGCTTCACCCATTCCAGTCCCATGGCTTATTATGTTTGTTTGCCCGTGCAAGGCTCATTAATATGTTTCCTTTTGAAAGAAATAATGAACTTGGAATCCCACGCCCTCAGGAAGTGTCTGCAGCCGCTGGCGAGCTGGGCCCCTGGCAAGTATGTCATCCACCACAACAATCATTTCACCGCAGTGGAAATCTGGAATGATTGGACCTGCATTCATAGACCTACATGCAAACGCCATGTGGGTCGTGTTTGCGATTTCAATGACTTACACCTACCACCTCTCTGCACGGTGCTTCAGATCGTTAAAACATCTGAAAGGGTGGAAGGTGACATTGCCAGGGACATGGACTTCTGTGGAGGAACCGAAAATGGTTTCACTACGTTTCAGAAAGATGATCCTCAGGCCAAATTGACATTTCAGTCAGCGTTCTCAGGAGAAGCTTTGCGCAGTATTCTTGTTTCAGAGCTGAATCCTTGCAGAAACTTTGTGGGTGAAGGGAGAAGGCTTTTAAGTGCACAGTTGGGACACCCTCCATTGGCCATAAGTTTGCTCCTGGATGGTGAACCTCTTGCTTTGGACTTAACATGGCAGGATCTGGGGAGGCCTTTAGAGGTGGAAGCGTTGGTGCAACGACCACCGAAAAGCCTAGCAAGAACCTTGATGCAAGGAATCCAAGCAAATGATGCATCAGCGGTCTTGGCATGCCTCAAGAGGGGCCAATGCCCAGACACCAGATATTCCACAGGGTGGACTGCATTAACCTTTGCTGCATACAAAGGCTTCACGGATGTTGCTGACATGTTGCTGCATGGAGGCGCTACTGTAGATCTTGCTGATGGGGAGGGAGAGACGCCTTTGACCATTGCAGCACATCGCGGCCACTTCAGTACTGTCGCGACCTTGCTTGCAAGAGGTGCAGATCCAAATGTGTGCACGCCCACAGGAGGGAGGATTGCGCATGATGTTGTGGTAAACCCTGGTGCTCCACAATATCCCTTGCTGCCCCTACTGCTGGAGTATGGAGCAGACCTGACTTTGAAGGACCGCGACGGAGATGGTGTGTTTGTTGTTGCGGCACCTGGTTGCGCGATGGCATACGTCCTGCCTCAGGTATGGTGTCACTTAGCTTGGACTGATGTTCTGTGCCGCTACCTTCTCGAGGCTGAGGCTTGGTTTCGCTCCATGCCTCGTTTGTTTCTTGCATGCAAAACTCTGCATCGACATCTAAGATATGTTCACATGGATGTGGTAAGAGGTGAAGATGAAGCTGCGCCAAGTGTGAGGAACGATCTCCCATTCTTCGGAGACGTGCGTGGTGGCTCTACTAGTTCACCCGTCCCTGTCATGGCCAAGGAGCCCCATGTCTGGCTGCGTTTATGTCAGAATCGGGCAGTGGCCTTGAAGAAAAAACAGGCTGACGAGGACACTTCTCGTGCAGAAACAATCCAGTATTCAGAGGTGTGGTACAAGAAATGAATCCGATGAAAATCTTTTCAGTGAAAAATAATTTCTACCATGTATATAGATAGGGTATACAATGCGGATGAAGCCATGCTGCTCCAGGCTAACTTGCTCCTTCGCGGGTGCTCCATGGACGAGGTCCAATTCTTCACAGCCTCTCGTCAAGCAGCGCTAGCCCGGCGGTCCAGGTTGCATGCGTGGGACAGTGCTATGCCACCTATGATCAGACAGACCTTTGGGATGCGGAACAGTCGTCGACACGGAGTGCGGATTCCTGTACCTGCCACCTATTATTCTGAAGTACCTTGCTTGCCAGCCCTTCGGCCCACCACTGATTTCACACCTCCTGCATTTACCTGGTTGCACCATTGTTTTCCTCACGAGCGGGACGCTCGTATTATTTTCTATCCGGAAGGGCATCGGTATCTGTTGGAAGGGGACATCGAGTACATGTCCGTCACGACTCTGCTAGCTTCTTTCGCAGAGGCGCGTAATCTTGCCGACCAAATAGAATTTCAAAGTTACAACGCATTGTAGTTACAATTTGTTCGTAAATACTTTGCTTTGTTCGATTCTACCTTGGCTTTTGCTTGCCACTACAGATTGTTTGTTCCTTCAGGCGTTCGATGCCGAGCAAGTCATCCAGCGCATGATTGCAGGGCCACGGTGGCCACGAGCTGAGTACATGGATGGAGATCGACCGCTATCTCCACAAGAAATCAAATCTGCATGGGAGACTCGAAAGATCGAGAGCGCCACAGCGGGGACTTGGACGCATTTGCAATGCGAATGTGTGATGAACGGTGGGTATATCCGTGGCACCTGCCCTGAGATCGAGTTGCTGAAAATGTTCTTGGCACAAACATCACCATTACTAGCCTACCGTGCTGAGTGGTGCGTTTGGGCTGACAAGGAACGACTTGCAGGGACTATCGACTTTGTAGCCTCTGACATGCTTGGAAATCTGGTGTTTCTTACCTTTGTCATTCAAAAGCAAAGTTTATGTGAGTTTGGGGCATGTGTTCCTTATAAATAGAAAGTTTGGATAGACAGCAACCGAAGACAACTTTTGGACTTTCGCCACGCCTGAGGCTTATTGATTGGAAACGTACGAAAGATTTGCCTGCCAAGTTCGCAAGCGGGTATCAGAGCCTCAAAGCTCCTCTTCAACATCTACCGGACGCTGCTGGCATCAAGTACCGTCTGCAACTGAACGTGTACCGATGGATCCTAGAGAAATACTACAACAAAGCTGTTGCCTCCATGTTCATTGTTTGCTTACATCCAGAGCATGAGAGTCCATGGGTTGATGAAGTACCTGTCATGGAGGCAGAGGTGGAAGCTGTGATGGCTGCAAGACGGTCGGTCCTGGATGTGACTGACGCCAAGGGTGATGTCTGTGGTGGATGCTTTGCTGTGGCTGAAAGTAAGACACAAGGTCAATCAGAAACATGCCCCATGGACACTAGCGACGTGTACGGAGGTGCAGCAGTGGCTTCACTTAGTGGTCGTATGCCGCTGGACATTGCAATGCTCATTAATGCTTTTGCAGAGGAGCGGCGTGCAGAATGGGTGGCCAAGGCCGTGCTTGCGAACCATTGCCGCAAAATCATCACCGCCTTCCTCGGACCTGATGACACAGGTTTCTGGTTATGCCCTGGTCCAGAGCAATTAAGATGCTTGTGTCATTCTGGACGACATGAAGTGCCTGTTATGGATGTAGAGGTGGTTCCCGTCCTCGACGATGTTCTTGGGGGCGGTGCTTTCGATGAAGATGGTGCCATGGTCAGTGAATAGTAAGTTTTTTTCTAGGTGATGACACATGAAATATCCTTCAAAGATTGACGTGTAAATCTTTGAGTCAGGTGAAGATGAAATGCCGCCTGTGGGAGAGGCCCCTGATGAAGACAGACCTTCTCCAAGACCATCTCAACGCACAGCAGCCAAATCAGCGCCGTCTTCATCGAGGAAGAAGAGAAGGGTGGAAGGAGCCGAGGTGATGGAGAGACCAGAACAGGTTGAGCAAGTGGAAGCAACAGCGGGGATGGACGTGGATGTGAAGGAGGAGGTTGCTGGTTTGGCGGCAGTACCTGTGGATGAAAGCACGTACGAGAAAGTGAAGTTGCGGAGACTGCTGCCAGGGGCGGCAACATCTGAGGAGGATTTCAGAAAGATGTTCGCGAATTTGGGTCTTGTCAATGACATGTTTCAGTTAGAGGAGGAAGAAGTTGTTGACGCTTCAGACACTATCTTGCACAAAGTCCGCATGTGGGGTGACAACGTGAAGGGCCACATGCCGGAGAATCTTCCCGACTACATTCTTCGTTTGACCGTTGGCGTGCTAGCATTTGGAAGAGCGCGGCAAGCCGACATTTTCATTAGAGAACATGCCCTTATCTATTGGATAGCGGAAGGTGGTAAAACCTTACGCTTCCATGCGGGAGATTGCTACATGAAGAGTCCAAGTGGAGCTTTTCAGCAACATCGAGGTGTTCCTCCTGACCATGACAGGGTACAGATGTTTCTCTTGCACCTTGAAGGCATTTTCCGTTTACTACCTCGCAACACTGGAAGGACCACCAATGAGCTTCTGGCAGCCGTGAAGGGTCTGTGGGAGCAGGCAAACAGCTGCGAAAACAATTTTTTACTTGAGTGTGTTGATGCCTGCTTGACCTTTGCAGCGGATCCACCAAGAGGTGGCAAGGCTCAAGGAAAAGGAGAAGATGCAGATGAAAATGCGCCAGGAACACCATGGAACGCAACAGCTGCAAAAACCATTACGGCGGTCAAGAAACAGGTATCCTTGGAGCTCACCCAAGACAAGCTCCTGCACTACATGTCGGAGTGGTGTGATTCGCCCAGAACTGTTGAAGCTGCGTGCTGCTACGAAGATTGTTGTGTCAGGTACGATGCTTCCGCAGAAATTAAGGCTGTACAGGTTCGGCGTGCATCTTTGGAACATTGCTACCTCCGTATTCCCCATTGCATTAAGAGCACAGTCCCGCAATCCATAGTGGAAAGATTGCAGCAATTCTACGCACAAACGTTTTGGGGCAACATTGAAGTGTTTAGATGTGGCCAGGCCGCCCAAGCGCTTGCCAAGCGTGGCCTGAATGTTGTGCGTGTTTTTATGGGTCTATCGAGCGGCGGTGTGGGACAATCATTATATTCCACCCATCTGGCAGCTATGTACGCGCATAACTTTGCATTTTTTGACCCTCGCATTTGGTTCAATGAGGAGGAGATGCGCAAACAGGTGGAACAACTCAATGGCTGCATAATCCTCACTGGGCAAGAAGCTCCAGGGAATTCCAGAGACTCAGTGTAATATTGTTAGAGTGACCGCATGGTTAAGTTGTGTTGGATGCATGGTTCTCGTTTCTAATTATGTGGCAGAGTCAACTACTTAGGATTCTAGTGTTCACTTTTCACTCCCGCCGTCCATGCCTCATCTTAACCCAGGAAAGCTCCGTGAAGACTTGTTCAAGAAATTTGCCTCTGGTGACGGCATTGCTGGCCGGAAGCCATATGGCTTCCGCACGCGGATGATCCATTGCGTTGGATGGAAAAGGCTTGAAGCCAACAGTATGTTTCATTTTGAGGATGTGAACAAGCACAATTTTAATGCTATCATGCGACGGTGCCTGGTCTGGAGAGTTAAAGCTCGATTCGAAGACCCTCATGTTATCGAAGCTGCCTACAAGGATATACATCGGGATGGGGTCTTTCGAAAAGATCCAGACCTAGCCAACTTTCTCACATCACCTCCTGCAGTGGCTGCAGGACTCCAGCTGCAACACGCATTTGAAGCAGAACATAGCAAGCAGGAGTGTCTTGACATGATAGAGAACTATGTTGTGTGGGGCGGAGATGGAGGTCTTACGGAATCTGTGATGCGTGAAGCCTGCAAGTTGCCGCCCAGAGACTTGACAAATGTGGCAACTCGAGCTGCAGCCATCATCAACGTAGACGAGATGGAGACAGAACAGGAAGAAGTGGAGAAATGGGATATTCTGCGGTCCAGTCTGGTCGAGTTCTTGCTAATTCGCAAGAAACTCTTTGCCACACAGGCTCTTGTTCGGGTCATGAACTGCAAGAACGGGCCAAATGTTTCCAAAGATGCCTGGATTGAAACATTGGTAGCCAAACAATTTCTTTTGAAATGCCCGGGATCCGGAAAAGCGACAGAACTGTTCATGATGCTTTTGACTGCAAAGCACGAATTGGATAGTATCATCAAGCACACTGAAAGACAGTGCACCGTGACGTTCCCAGAGACGTATGACCTTGTTTCCTTTGCCAAATATTTGCACGAGTGCATGAGCCGCAGGGAGAATGTCCAAATTTTAGCAGATACCCTCAAAGCATTGAGCCAAGCCAAGCGCAAAAAATCTGGCAGACCTACGCCCGAGGAAAGGAAACAAAAAGCAGAAATGCAAGAGCGTGCGCAAAAGATGCTGGACGCAGAGAAGGACAGTGACGCAACATTGGAGAAGCTGCAGCGAGGCTGTGCGCGAAAAGGCGGAAGACAAAGACCAGCGCCAGATGTAAAATCCGAAGGGGAGGGCACGGTCGAAGAAGTATCCTTCTATTCTGTGATGCGTTCCTACCAATACTCTGGCCCGGACACAATCCGATCCCGAAAGCAAGTCAAAGATTTTGCTGCGCAACGAATGAGTCGTCGAGTTCAGGCAATGGTATTGGGTCACACACATGATCTGGACATAGAGAACAGCCTCTTCACGTTGATGTGTCAATTACTTCAGAGGTTGGACCTGACACCAGGCATGCCACAGGAAGCGTGGGAGGCCTTGGTGCAATGTCGTACAGAACGAACT
>OMLO01004123.1_pt1 | contig 12084 bp, 15 predicted proteins | sample 1674811 | NCBI WGS metagenome assembly OMLO01 (sample SAMN06265003, study PRJEB25207) | coral metagenome | isolation source: Coral host | place: Mexico:La Bocana,Puerto Morelos, Mexico | collected 2008-11-13
GCGTGATGAAATGGTGATGATCATCAAAAAAGTGCAAATTGCTCACCGCCGCTAATGCGGACGTGAGCATAAACAAGATCAAAGACTCCATGCATCGGCTTTCCGGCCATTGTTTTTTCTCTGACAAAAGCGGATAAAAACTTCCCAACCTCCAATGCATGGACAGCATAGACATCCACCAAGTGATATGGCTTACCATGCAAATATGATACTTAGTCTCTTTTAGACATGCTTCACCTGCAAAGGGGAAATTTCTCAGATGTTTCACTTGCATAAATTGATCCCACCCATCAGCTTCTGTCCATCATCTCACCCTTTTTTAAACTCCAGGCAATTAGCTCTGTACACCTCCATCTTCACCGGTCTTGTCTACCAACCGGTGCGATGAGGCTACGCGGCTATCCCGAAATCTCATCACTGAGTCACTGAGTGCAGTGGTCTACTGCTGATGCCGCCTTCTGGATACGTTGGGTGGCTTCTTTTAAAGCAAACGTGTCGGGTTCAGGCAGATGCGAGGCTCGGAAACGATGAAACAAGAAGGCCATATCGAAGACTGCCGAGTCCAACCTGAAACGACGAAAAAAAAATACCAAAACGAAGTTTATTAAGGGGAAACACATTGAAGGCGGCACATGCATCTTTTCTAAAGCTTCTGGATAGGATTTTAAAATTGTGTCACCAAACTCTGTCAAATGAAAGGATTCCGTTGAAAAGCGTGAAATCTCTTTAAGCAAACCTTTGAACATCACATGAAATGTTCGTTACTTACCGAGACTTTCCAAAAGAAACCAAGCCACTGTTTCAAAGTCTGTTCCATATAGCTGGATTTGCACCCTTGCTCCCTCACAAAGGTCTGGAAGGCATCCGTGTCCACAATAACTGAAGCCAATTCTCCCAACAAATACGATCCCTCACGCCAGGCGTCCCGCAGCTGTCGATGGCTACGTTTCATATTAGCCATGGAAGTGGTGTAGCTGGCAATGAGGCGTTTGAAACCCTTCTTGCAGTCCATGTAGCTGCTCATCTCCTCACGTGCCAGCTCAAGGCTTGTTGCCTTGACTGTTTTATTTTTTGGAACCCTAATATGAGCATAAAGAAATTTGAAATCAATCCGCACTGAGATTTGATTATTTGAATAGCTCGTTATTTTGTATACACATACAATACACTTGATACACAGAGGTCATTTCTGTGCGTTGTAATATTTTGATCAAAACATCATCAGTGTTTGCAAGAAAACAGTGAACTTTTCCCTCCCCAAACCAGAAGGGTGTTTCCAAAAATAGGGGTACCCCAAAATGGATGGCTTATAATGGAAAACCCTATTAAAATGGCTGATTTGGGGGTACCATTATTTTTGGAAACACCCAGAATGACACATCATTCCATCAGTCGCTTCAACAGTTCTCCTCCAAAGAAGCCTGGAAACTTTGCACCTCATCTTCTGCCGCTCGAAGGTACTCATCCAGCTTCTTGCCTCTTGGCGTTTTTAAACGAATGGCACCGCGCCTTTTTTGATTTTGATGGTGTGTTTTTTTGATGTCTAGCATTTTGCATCCTCGAAATAAGTTTGTGGTATACATATATGTATATCTATTTACTGATTATTTTTCAACAAAGCAAAACAGCTACCACAGATGTTTCCCAAAACTCCAAAACAAAAAACTTCAACAAGTTGGCCTTCAACAACCCTTTTCAAACAGTTTTTTTGAATGTTTTTGGAAGTCAAGACGCGGAGAGTCCACCAAATGTGATCAATGGACATCATAACTTCGTGTCGTTCCACCATGGCACCGGAATGATGACGACTCATTGCCCGTGACTGGTGGCTGGAGGTCTCACTTGCCTCATTTTTTGAAGGGGTTTCGGTATATCAACCAAAAGGGCTGATGGTGAATGACATGGTATGTACCTGGATACCTGTCTTAGAAACTGGAGAAGGGATTGCATGAATAAAAACAAACGGAAGGATTTTGCGAGAAATCTTCTCTTCGTGGTTTTCCTGCAAGTTCACCCCAATTTTTTGCCCCCATTTTCAACCACTCCCCTCCACTTTTTCGCAAGTTACAAGACGATACACTCCCAGGGTGTGTAGTTGTAGCTGCGCCTGCTGTTGTAGCTGCTTGATGTTTCGACCTAGTTGACGGCTGAAGACCTCCTCCTTACTACGAGATCCCACACGTCGCAAGGTAGCATGGAGCTGATCCAAATGACCCAAGATCTTCGAGGCTTCACTGGCGTTGGAGCTACTGGTGAAATCCGGTGTCTCCAAGAATTGCTCCAAGGCAGACCGTGCAGTGATACGGGAAAGATCATCAAAGGAGGCGGCCTCAAGAAGGGGATGAAGTTTTTCAAGAACAGGACCTTTTGATTGGCTTAGTCTTATGAAAGATTCATGTTTACATTTTACTGTATCAAAATAAAGTATCAAATTGATGATACATGTATCTACATATAAATAGAATATATGTACATATGAATCATGAACATCTGTGTGTATACAGATATAAAAAAAATACTTGATTACATAACATTCGCACACACACATGTATACATATATATATATATATGTATATATATATATATACATTTGTATGAATAGAGATGTAAGTATTGCAACTTGTAGACTCCAAAAAAATCACGGCAACAAATCCTCGCCTCCGCATATCCTGCCAGCTCCTTCAACATCATGCCACTGGCTACCTGGGTCCCTTCTACCAGCGAAGTTGACTTGCTCTGCAACATGGTACGAATCTCTTTCAAATATGCAGTGCTCACTGTATTTGCATAGTCCTGGACTAATGGCATGCAAATGGAGAAAAAAAACAGCCAAAAAAAAATGAACCTTAAAGGTTTCAGAAGTTGCCACAAAAAGTCGTTCATAAAGAATGCATTGTCAGTTTTTTTCCCCAAACAAAAAGGTTGGGTTGGATGGAATGTTGGATTCTTCTCCAAGGATCTATCTTGTCTGCTATCCAGCCAGTTTCGGTTCTGGCTGAATCTACAGACCACTTGACCAATGCCGCCATGTTGTTGTTGGTCTTCTTGGTCGCCTTCTCGAGGTTTCGAATGATCGAACGATCCCCACGGATCACCGCATCCCTGACACAATGAACGTCGCAAAAAAGACGAGCAAAACCAACCTGCAATGGATTGCATGCATTCCAGTCCTCTTGCCTCAGGTCCAAGAGGTAGCAAGGGGGAGAAAAAAAAAAACACGCAAAAAAAAGGCCTCATAGGAGCCTCATACAATAGATTCAAGTATTTTTTTTGTGAACACTTTTTTTTGGTCCATTTTCTTGGGGATTCCATTTTTTTGACCAACTGTTTCTAGTGGCTCCATTGCCCATCGCTTCTGCGCAGATCCATAGGCCATGGATGGCCCTGCAAAGGCTCGTGCAGCCCCCTGCAGCTTCACGGCTCCTTCGCAGATTTTGGAAGGTCTCAGACCAAAACCAGTTCCGAAGGGAGATACGATGACCTTGCGACGGGTCATCGTAAGCTTTCAAAAAAAATGTCTTTAAGCTGCTTTTTTGCAAGGCGACCTGTGAAATATCAAGCAAAGGTTTTTGACTTGGAGGATTATAAAGATTTGAGAACTTCGAACGGGATTTTCTCATATTTGCTTGGTAGGTCTTAGTCCAGCAAAATAAAAGTCTCCAACTGAGTGCAAGTCGTGTGACGTCCGGTATCGCAGCGCAAAAGGCTTTAGCACTTGTTGCCACCATGTCCCAAATGAACCCGTTCCTTGCACCGTTCCAATCCAGCTTCGCAAAGCCCAAATCACGGTTGATGTCCCCTTGCATGCCTAGGATTTTTTCATTCAAGTCTCGTGAATCCACAAATTTGAGTTGACCAACACACTCTACCAGGCTACCGGCTTTTGTTCATACTCAAATTCATTGGATATATATATATATAAATATTTATATATACATTACAAAATCCACCTTTTTCTGGAGGGAATCTTTACCCACAATGCCGAGATGCAATTGTTCCAGTCTGCATACATCATATTCTCCTGAGCCACAAACAAAATTACAGACGACAATACGACACATGTTTTTTTGGTTAAACCCAACATCAAACATCATATTTCATCGCTATTTAGGTGAAAAATGCCAGATTTCGTGATCTTGAAGAAATGTCGGATTCCTTTCCAAAAAATTACAACGGGACATCCCCAGGATTGGATCACAAAGGCCCCCCACGCCAAGATCCGAGGTTCAGGGGCCGTTGATCCATCGCCTCCACCAAATGAACCAAAGACTCCACCCGCGCCCTTGGCAACTTCACAAGGATGATAATCATCCAATTCTGACCCTTCAGTGGAAGGTTCGGGCAACAACTTATCGGTCTTTTCCATGTCATTGTCCTGGGCAGGCAACAGCTGGTTTTGTAACAAAATCGCTGCTTTTCGAGTTCAAGCAAAATGGGGAGAAGTAGTCTTTGAGTCTTTTGGAAGTTGGAACTGCAATGGTTTTTACTAAAATCGATCTAAAATCGCTCAGATATGCTTGAAACTGTGCATGGCATGCGTATTTAAAAAAATACTACGGGGGCTATCGGTGATGTCTGTATCCGACCGCATGTCTTGGATTCTCTCCCTGCGCCCGCCTCATCATCTCTGAAGGTTTCCGTGACGCTTTTCCATAAGTTCTGGTAGTTCAAGCACTCTGCAGCATACTTGGGTTGCTCCGCCTTGAATTCCTTCGGGCAGAAACATTGCGAGGTTCAACAGCTAGAAAATGTGGAGAGGAGATGATGATCGGCTAAGAAATCTCCGAAAATTTCTCCTCAATGATTGCTTCCTGGAAGCTGCAGCTACTGCTAACCTATAGAGCCTACACCTATCCACCAAAAACCCACCATGAAGCCATTGGGTGAGTCCTCCAACTCAGGCATAGGAGGCGCCTTTGGTCTCTTAGGTTTGATCAAATTGCCAAGGATGCTTTCCAGACTCTGAGAGTTTTTCTCTTTCGGCATCTGGCCCTCAAAGGCACCATTAAAGTCGCTCACATTCACCACTTCCCAGTTTGATGTCATCAAACCCAAGGGGGTGGCCTTCAGTAGACTGAAAAAATAAACCAACAAAAATCAATCAAAGCCAAGTGGTTTCAAAAAATTATACGTCTTTCAGGCTGATAGAAGAAAAAAAACACTGGAAGTTGGTTGGAAATTGGCAATACCTATAATTCTATCATCATCCATTCATCGCTGTGTCCCAATCAGGGTAAACCAACATTGAAAGAAAAAAACAAAACTGGTAGCAACGTTGGACAGGTGTGAAAAGTGTGCAGGTATAGACCGTCCTACCAGGATCACATATGTGAAAGGTTCCTATTTTCCCAGCAACAAACTTAGGTTTCAAAAGATTTCTCAAACGCCAGGGAGCCATATCAGTCACCTCACTGCAATCAGTCCCCACACACCATCTTCCTCCATCACGATTGAAGGTCAGAGTCTGACTGCCCGCTTGGTACATGGGACGATCTGATGCATCTCGGCCGCTGGGGCAAAATGTGCCATCAAAGGTACTCATCAACTGACCCACCTGGTGAAAGCGATTTGTTTGGCAAAACGGCGACGACTACACGACAAACTACACCCCCAAAGTTTAACATAACCCTGAAAATAGGCCCTCCCAAAAAGGAAAGTACCATCATTTTTCAGGGGCTATGTTAAACTTCGGGGGTGTACCACTACCACTCCACTACAAAGAAAAAGGAAAGAAGAACAGTCAAGAAATGGGAGGGAAACATCCACCAAAAATCGTTTCTTGCAGATTCAGATCTTCCAATCTTTATCTTCAAAAATGATCAGCTTGAGGCACTATAATAGGACATCTTGATTCCAGTAAATCCTCAGCATCTTTCAACAAAGGAAGGGGAGGGAGCTCCTAGCCGCTTAGCCCCCCCGGGTGCCTGCCCCCTGGGATCGAAGGTCACTGGAGCACCGCCGGCCTTGCAACATTGATACCTGACGCGGCCCCACTTGCCGCCTTCCGAAAATTCGAAGTGAAAGGCACCCAGGACCGAATTCTGACCACAATTCACGGTCAACATGCGCATGGGTTTCTCCCAATTGGCTTTGGCTTGTCCAAAGGAAGGCACCTCAACCTGGTATTTTTTGGAACTCGAAAAATCATGTCAGCAAATCATCGCAAATCTCATGAAACGCCCAACTCCATGCACCTTTCATATGCTGAAAATTCGATTGAAAAAAACTCTTCCACTTCCGCAGTCTTTTTTCTCAAAATTCACATTTCACAGCTATCCCACCTGGGCGCTATAGTAGTCAAAGCAAGCACCAAGACCTCCAATTTTGCTGCACTCGTATCGATACCTGAGATACCCCATCCCTTGAGAAGTTGGGCGCCCACAAAGAGAAGCAGTGGCCAAAAAGGTCACTGGAAAATGAACGGCTGCAAAACGGACGAATCAATGTCTACAGGATCAAGTGGAAAAAATTGATACCACGATAATTGCTCTTCCCAGCTTGGGAAAAAGGAAAATCATCTTCAAAAATGCCTTGGTGGGGGATATGTTTTTTCTCAGGAAGGTAATGCACACATCCAAGATGTACCCCATCTACACATGCCTCTAGTTCATAGGTCATAAGTTCTAAAGCCCAAGGCGCTTATTTTGTGAAGCCTCCAACTTGAAACCTGTCAAAGCTTCTCCATCCTTACACTCCACTGGATTATCCGCCAGCAAATCATGCCAAGCATTCCAATTGCTGGAGCTCTTTTGTCGAAGGATGCCAGTGTCCTTTTTTGACAAATTGATGGGAAAAATTGGGGCAGCATCTCTCAATTCTTATCCAAATGTTGCAACTGCGAGCATTTTTTTAAGGGGAAACTTGGGAAAATTGAAAAATTGAGATCTGCTGTTTCTTTTTCTCACATCCCATTTTCAGATCCATCCTGAAAGTCGCCAAACTGAATGAGGGGTGCGAATTTGCAGCGGCTTGCGGCATTGGTCACATCTTGATGGTCACCCACAAACAGTTGACCAAAGTCCAACGCGCTCAGGGCGCCACTGGTACCACAATAGGAGGAATAGCCCTCAAACGGCGGGGAGGGAAGTGACGTCGCCAATCTAAAACTCCAAAATTCACGCAACAAGTGGACCTAGATGCCTTTAGCTCTGTATTGCTTGAAACTCTCTCCTGATTATTGGGCCCACAAAAATTAGATCTCAACTGCCAGGGAGGATTTCGGACAGTGTCCCAAAAATGTGTGTGTGAATTAGTGTCATTTACATCTGCCGCAAACCAGTACAATATATGTATCTACGAAGTATGTACATATGAAAGTTGAAGGCATTTTGTGGGAGATGTGTTGTCACAGTGCCAGTGCTCGCCACTCACTATTCACGAAGGGGCCTTGTGCAAGTCTTGAGTGCGTTGGTCAGCCAAAATGTGCAGATTCCACCTGCAGGTGAAGGACCGGCTTTCTACGGCATAAATGATCGACGATGGATGGCAATAAAAGTCAGAGACACTTGTGTGAAACATCTTTCAAACTGACCAGCCACATATCAAGTGGAAGCTCCGCAGGAAGTAGAAGTTGCTTTGGCGCTGACACATTGCAAGTCCTCGAATCGTTGACCCGTGGAGCTTTGATCGGAAACGGGAAAATTACGCCAGGATAGATCACAAAGAGGTGAAAATCTACCAAACGCAACTGGTTGCTAGCAGAAAACGCCGACCTTGGCCAGTAGGCGCAAGGAGACAAGTGGGGAACCAATTTGACAAGTGGGAAAGTCCAGCAACAGTAAGGAGACCATAATCGTGGAGAAAAATAGGGAGAAGAACCTGGCCCTCTAGAAAAAAGATGAAAAAAGTATTCAGTCCAGATCTGAAACACACAAGTAGGAGACAAATTTGAAGCCCAGAAAAATCATCTGGTCGCCAACAACAAGAAGGAGACAATTAGGGCCACAGGTGGAAGAGAAAGTGGTTTGCCAGGAGGCTCAAAAGAGATGCCGGCATCACCCCAGCACCAGTAAGACCATTTGCGGGGAGGCAAAGGTCCCAAGATCATCCGAGGGTAAGAAGTCAACCACATGAGTTTAGTGAATAAAAACGCAGAGACAGGTGGAAGCAAAATCCATAAATCCATTGAGCCCAGGCCAGCAACGAGGAGACATGTAGCGAGACCCGTGGGGAAGGCAAATGCGGCGACAAAATTTGTACCCTGGAATTCTAGAAAGACCATCCCGGCCCAGGAATAGCTAGAAGACAACAGGGGACACAAGTGGATGTTCATCAAAATTGACCCACCAGAAAAGCTGTGGGAACGGGTGCCCGGAGAAAAAAAAACAGGGAGACTGGGAGACAAGGTTGGCTTTTGACAGCTTGCAAACCTCAACAATAAGAAGCTTAAGAACCCCCAACCCCGGAAAGGGATGAGGGAAGGATGAGGTTTTCAGCTGAAATGTTTACAAGTTTACCGTTTCCCACCCAGGGCCCCCAAAATACAGCCGGGCTTCAAATGCTTGAGGCCTCCCACCTTCTGATCCGTTTCCTCTCGTGATTCCAGGCCTTGGGGAGAAACAATTTCATACTGCGAATGGGGGGCCCGTTTCGCACTTCCACTAACGTTCAAGGAATTCTATTGTTGTTTGTCTCTTCTCAAGGCTGGGTTTTCCAGTGTGTGAAATACTTGGGTGGTAAGTCTTCTCTCTTCTATATTCAACCAACCCGCTTGGAAGATCTGCACCGATAACAGTTGCCCGACTGTTCTCTACATCACATACAGTGAGCCAATCTCCCACGTCTCCATTAGTTGGACCACTAAGGTACACTCATCCGCATCTGCAGCGAAGTCAGCAGGGATCAGCTTGAATTGTCGGTTCTCGGGGCTGGACTTTGCCGTGACCCGTGCCAACAGCCCTGCTGGACAACTGGCACTCGCCGTCACTGTCATCTCAGCATTGGTGCCTTTGCTCAGGCAGTAGCGATGCTTTGAACCGGTGCTCAACTCTTTGATCATGCCAAGCTCAGTGTAGATGCTCAAGGACATGCGGTTCATGAAGTACAACTCCTCAAGAAAACAAGGTTCTCAATGAAGATGGTCCGAAGATGCATACTGACTGCTATGTGAGTTCTTTGCACAAATGCCTCAATTTTCCCGAAACGCTTGTGGCTTATGGCCAAAAAAAGCTTCCAAAGATTCATGACAAAAAAAAAGATATCTCCTGCTCATCGCGCTCATCGAAGGCGGCATACCCGGAAGCTCCGACTTGTACGCAACTCTCACAGGCAAGACCTTTGAGGGAAGTTGCACCCAAAGAATTGATCCAGTCTCCATTGACACACTGCAACCTCAGTCGGTTAAGGTCATGGAAAAATTGAGATGAATTCTTCATGTCAAGTTCCACTTGTAAGATATTAGTAAAAATTGAAAAAAATATATCTTAAAAAAATAGACCACAAGAGAATAAGATCAAGTGGTGCCGCACCAGTGGTGCGCACTAGCTACTAATACAAAAAACAAAAAAACACCTCCCAAGATTCCTGTTTTTTCAGATCAAGCAGCCGCTCAGAGGGAACCACATTGGAGCCTTTAAGAAGTCGATAGCGTTCGGTCCAGCATGATGCCAACAACACGGCTCCGGACTGGAAGGCTTTCGGTAAGGGCCTTGCCGGTTTCAAAACTGCGGCAGAAGACGTTGAAACAGGGCGGTATTTGGGACACACCCGTTAATCCGTTCATCCACTACCCTTTTACTGGACAGAACATGTACAGGAATTTCTACTGCAGCAAGTTTGCACCAAAAAAAGCGGAAATGCCATTTGCATAGGCTGCATAGGCACCTCTTGTGTTGCCATTCATGGGAAGTCGTGTTCCTGTGCCCTGGGCGCCCGCATTCCTGAACTCCCATACCGCCCAGCAAAAGCACAGCATCACACTGCTGGTAGAGGTGCAAGTGCAGGAAACCAGAATCCACCGCACCTGAGGGACTGGTGTCTGTGACTATGACAACCATGTAACGGTCAATGAACAAAGGCCCTAAACTAAACCCTTCTGGCCAGCAGAAAACGCACCAAAGAAAAAAACGTCCGCACCAGAGGCACCATTCGCAAGTTCAAGAAGCTGCGATGACTCTTGCAGGGTTGCCACCGATGCATCCACAGCAGCGATGGCAATGGCCGTCAAATGGATGTGGTGAGAGACGCGCTGAAACTCAAAGTTGATCTCTCCACGAGGCGTTGCCGTTGCAACACCAGACAGAACTGGAATAGAATAAGCCCCTTGATACACACGAGAAATAGAGCCGTGATTCACGGACACCTTGGCCTCCCCTTGCCAATTAGACACCTCATGAACCATGTACACTGAATAGATGTACTTCGCAGCTGGCGTTAGACTCTTCACTACAGCTGTTGCTGTGCCATCGGTGTTTCTCAAAAAGCCCCGTGCATAATTTTTGGTGTGGGTCCACCCAGACAAATCTGCCCTGTGACCATTTGCCAGCGGGACATCAAACGTCTGTGAGGCGACATTGGCCAAATCTTGATTCCCAAAGCTATCCATGTTCTTTTGATACTCTGTTGCAAGGTGCTCGGAAACCTCGAGGACTGCACCAACCCTCAGTTTCCACTTCAAATAGTCCACGCTTGCCGTCATCTCAGCATCAGATAGGGCCCGATCCCATGTGATGACTTCCATGACTGCAAAGTCTGAGGTTTCACTCCCATAATATCCACCATTCACATAAAGAGTTGAATCAGATGGGTGTGTGTTGATGACACGGTTTACTGCAATATTCGTTGCCGTTCCAGGCGAGCCCTGCAGTTCATACAATCTCTGAGCACCATTGGTGCCACACAACACCACCCAATCAAAGCTCATTGTGTTCTTGGTATTCGCCAATTGGGATTCGTCCGTAGACACCCAATTCTGATAATATGCAATTCCTGCATATTCATGCCAGTGCCCATGAAGCCAGTTTACCTTATCTGTTTGCAAAATGCGTTTTCTCTGCGTCGCACCCGCGATCTCTCCTGCATAACGAGTCACCGAGCAAATCGTATAGGTTGGCTTCAGCACTTCTCCTGGTCCCCCAAACCTAAACTGACTCCTGTGATTTCCTTGGATGTACGTCACAGCACGGTCTGCACCATACCCTGCACCCACAGTTCGGAAGGCTGAATTCACTGAAGCAACTCCCTCAATGTTGCCCACTGAACTAGGCCACACTGACCCAGCATTCTCGCTCTTGAACCAAGCCACCATGCCTTGTGAAGGAGGATTTCCAGGATTGGAAGGCAAGTTGAGGCCACCGGTGTTGGCTCCTGCGGCCCCTCCGGTTGAAGCCGTTCCACTGCTACCTCTGGAAGTCATGCTGAGAAAACTCCTCCGCAATGATGTTGCCCAACAACGCTCTGCATCAGCCATAAGGCAAGAGCTGCTACGTGGCATTGCATACAAAGAACCCTCCAAACTGAACTCTCTTACAAGGTTGTCACAACCATTAAACAATCGGCAGGTGGAGGCACCATGTTGGGATCCATGCCAAAAGAAATGACCTGAACTGGTTCTTTGGCTTGTCAATCGGAAAGAACTTGCCCAAAGGCACATTAAATCAATACAGTAGTTCTGTGGTTTTACCTTCTTTAAGAATTAAAAATGAAAAATGAGCCAACTGAGCAACTAGGCTGTATAATCTACCTTCTCCCCTTCCCTATCACTTCTGGGGAATCAGAGTTAGGCCCATAGGCGAGAAAACCTACTTGCATATCTCTTTTGGTAACTTGAACATGGAACCACCATCCTGGAGGTTTAAGGTAGCGAACCGTATGTTTTTTCAGAGTGTTTAGAGCCAGGGTCCTCCAGGGAAGGAAAGAAACAAACACATTTTTGCTGTTGACTTTGAAGCCCATGCTCAATTTACCAGGTGTCATCTACATCAATTGATCCAGGTGGCAATCGTCATGATTTCGGCATCGAGCTTCACAGTCTGCTGGTTCCATGGTTTCCTCCTCGGATTGGAAGTGAACTCCCACTCCCGGCAGGAGTTGCCGGGATGGACACACCAATTGGCCAGTCACAATGGTGAAGGGTGATGGGATGAA
>OMLO01004124.1_pt1 | contig 12083 bp, 3 predicted proteins | sample 1674811 | NCBI WGS metagenome assembly OMLO01 (sample SAMN06265003, study PRJEB25207) | coral metagenome | isolation source: Coral host | place: Mexico:La Bocana,Puerto Morelos, Mexico | collected 2008-11-13
TTCATGTTTTCTTCACACCCTAAGGCCTGAATGGCCAATTCCGTGTATAAGATGAGCATAGAATCATGATAGTTGTATTATCATCTTGGAGGGGATATTTGCTTCACTGAATACAACTACCTTGATTCTCTAGTGTCAGGAGTTTCAATTAGTTTTTTGACAGGCGGAGATCAGGGTATAACAACTGGACAGAAAATGCAAGCCAGGAAGGGCCTGGCAGCAGGCCCCTTGGATAATTTTGAAACCCTGGTCTAGCTGAGATTGCAACTTAATCATAATTGTAATAAACTGCCAATTAATTCAGCTCTAAATAAATTCCCCAAGGTCAACACATGAATAACCACTTGAACACTACGTATTACAGCAATGCACTCTGGGAACTAACATAATATTCACTATTATAGGGTACTTACTATACATGTATTAAACTGCTTTCCCCTTAGGAATAAGATATTCTTACAACAAGTAACATAACATGAACTATTACCGTAAACACTTGTGTATAAGCCGCACCCCCAACTTTCAGGCATAATTTTGGAAAAAAAAGCTCCAAAAAGCACTCTTGTAATAAAAGTTGGTTGTTTGTTCACAGATGCTCAAAATAAACTTCACGAAAGTTAATGTTTTGTATTAAAATACCTTTTAAAAGCTTCTCTTTAATCAATTTTCCCTATTCCCAACAGCTGTCTTCTAAAGCCCACAGTTAAAATGAAAACGTTGGAATTTGAACAAAAATAAAGCACAGAAGAATGATGCAAAACGTTTGCTTGGTAGCCGCGCAATCATTTGCCTTGCAAGTTCTCCCAAATAGTGTGGTACCATGCGGTACTTTCTTGCACTGGTTGAAGTTGATTCTCAGTTGGAGACTCTGAATTGGGGTTAGGCACAGTGGTTTTTTTTGTCAGAGTTTCTGGCATCTGCACTGTTATCTATTTCTGGTTGTTCTGGCAAGGGTTTTTGGCATGGAACTTAAAGCTCAGCAGGTCTTAAGTGGATTGTGCTCTGTCTAACCAACCCTTCTTACATTTTTACCATGTACAAACATGGTGTTACTTTTCCCAAACTTTGTTGACCCCACTGTTCACCATGGTGATGGTAATTTGGCCTGGTGTACAAAAATTGTCTAGGCGTGAGAGGGCCAAAGGGCCCGTGTGATTTATATTAAGGAGTCTGCTTTGAATTATCACCACACATTTTATTTACAAAACAAGAAAAAGAGAGTTTGTCAATCTTCAATCTATTTTGCTTGCAATGGATCTTTCTGGCAATTTTTTGCCATGTAAATTGTAAAAATTGTCAATTGTATTGGTGATCCAAAATAATGGCAAAGTTGAAAGTGTTTGGAATTTGTTTTTACAATGCAATTTGTTCAAATTGAAAGTTTCTTGTGGGCATTTTAATCAAGATGTATGTTGCAATTTTTAATATGGTGGACAGTTTGGGAAGTTTCACAAGCAAATGCAAAAAGATAGGCAGATAGTGAATATTGAGAGTGCAGTGTAAGGTATATGAAATGCAAGTTTCCCTTTTGATGAAGTTGTTTAAGTGATGATCATTTTAGCCATGACTTACAGACACGTTGCCAACAGACTTCCAACAGTTGCAAACTGATGGCTAACTGAATCATAACAAAAACTGCTTGCCATTTGTTAACCACCAGATTTCCGACATATGACAGAAAATATCTTTAGGCAACTGTTCTTTTCATTTACTAATCATTCTGTTTCATTAAAGGATGTTGGACTAGATGAGGAACTTCACAAGGGAGTGTGGATTTGGCAAGGGCAGAAAGAGGACAACAGGCCAGACACTAAGGATGGTATCCAAAGATTAATTCAGCCAAGACAAGATGACAAGATGGTTTCTAGAAAATTTATTGCGAGAAGGTAATTGAAAGTCAGAGGTTCACACATCTTAAGACATTAATATATAACGATAAATATGTTATCAGTAACTAAGAATACCACATGTGGCGTGAACTGTTTGCAAGGCTTACATTTGGGCTTTTGTTTCTTACTTTTCTGGTGAAAGTTAATTCCAAAATGTTGATTTTAAACATTGTTATAGCAGATAATCTTTACCCCCAATTACACGCAAATTTGATCTTATCTTTACAGAGGAAACTTTTTAGGACTTGTTCAGTAACTTTGGGCTTTGCATGTAACTTTCTCCTTGTGTATTATAGACAAATATTTAAGATGTTTTTATTTATTAATACTACATTTTTTGCTAGAAGTATTGAGGCTTGTGGCATGTATATTACAAACTTAACTAAAAATATCAAAGTTCAAAATAAGCTCTTGCAAAACATTCATGCTACACATGTGCCCAGATCAGTCTGCTCACTACATACTTAATATGTATGTGACAATTTTATTTTTAATTTACATTTAGTACTCAGACTTAAACGTAGCAAATTTGATTTAAATAGTTTACTTAGTAGTTATTGGCCCAGCCCGGGAGGTCATTGAACGTGGGGTACAGCTGGCCCGGGGTTTTCCTCCTAGGGGCAAGTGGACGTACGGGGAGGTTTTTCACCCAGCTGTTGTTCCACAACCCCCGTTCAGGTTAGTTACTTATTTCAACAGCTTGATAGCCTTTGGCTAGGTTCTTGTAGTGAACTCATGTGAGGTGGCTTGCATTGGTTTTTTAGGGAATGGAAATACTGTATGGGGCAAACAGTCACTAACCTTTTAGATCAAACATTCCTGGACTTTTACCAACAACTTCCTGTCTTCAGGTGACTTGTTTTATGCCCTCAACAGACCAACCAACAAACATTAACTTCAATTGAACAAACACAAACCTGTCTGACTAACAATACTTGAGACTGTATGTACTAGGTGATTGAAACTGACAACATCACATAGCAAGACCTACTTAACTCCTACATGTTCATGTACAAATTACTTATTCATGACCTCAACAAACCAACAGAACAAATAGCTTCAAACTGAACTAGCACAGATTTGACAAGTACAATCATTGGCCAATCACAGCCAACTAAATTTGTACTCTAACTGTCAGTAACTGCACTGGAAACTGAACAATCAGCTCCTAGGACCCAACTTATAATACTTATCATCCTCAACTGACCAACAACATATTACGTACATGTAACTCTGAGACAGACTATGCTTCACAGGAACTTGACAAAAACAAAAGCAAAGCACTCAAGAATGACATAGAACAAAACACACTTTTCTGCCATTATGAAGATGACTGACTACCACAAAAAATGGACACACTTTTGGTAATGGCAAACATACCTACAAGAGCCTGGCCTGACATCAGCATTTCAACATAAACTAATTAACACCAAATTAAACTACAAATAGACTGACACTGACATTCAAGTCTACTACATGTACATACCAAGACAACAAGTACCACAACAGCCAAGACGCGACCAAAACTACACAAATCACATACCAATGCAACCCACCACCTCATTTTAATGCTCTTGTTACATGTAGGTGTGTGTGTGCCACCAATGTTCAAACAAGTGCTTTTCTGCAGAAACAAATTGGCTGTATAGCTAGTTTCCAACTGAATATCACCCTACAGCTGTGGCTGTTTAATTGGCTCATTGGTTGGAATTAGAGTCTTTGTTACTCTATGTTGTTCTCACTGCAAATTATGCATTGTTAAGTATATATTTGTTCTACTTTGTCTCGTGTTGTTGTCACTGAGGTCCACGAAAATGGCAGTGTTTCGACAACTTACTGCAAGTCATCATTGTCATTATCTTTTGAAAAAGACTGGTAGAGAAAATCAACAGAATTCAGTTTTAGTTATGTTTCTGTTCATGCTGTTGTTTGGAATTCTGATTCATTCATCCATAATTATGTAATCTTCTAAGCTAATTGCAATGTTACGTTCCAAATTATTGTGTTTAAACAATAGTCATTATCAGTCAGTTTACAGAGTATGTTTTCCCTAAGTCAATTGTTTTACAAACTTCTTTCAAGTCCAATGAGGTTTCCTTTTGAAAAGTAAACCAAAGAAAATGTAAACAGCTGAAACCTTCTGCAAAGATTTTGCTGTTAATAAATCAGTCAGATTACCTTAGATGTGGCTGAAAATTGGCATAAGATGTCAAATGGAATTATAGAGAGCGACTGAAGGCAGGGAATACTCTGCTGCAAAATTGTTTCCATGGAACGTTCCTTCAAACAAAATTATGGATTTTAACTTCTTTCTTTGGCAGTGTTATTTTTAACGTAATGCATTTAGCAACTTTTGACAACACCAGGTACAGAATATGCATGGGTGTTTAATTGTTTTGTTAAACAACTTTACAAGGACTCCAGCATTCCTTAAAGACCAGATAAATAATTTTTTTTCAAAGCAATCTTTGTCTCTCGAATGCATAGTTATTAGTGACAGAGCTATATGCAGCAGCAAAAATTCTGACTCCAACCTATGAACCATTTAGTCAAGAAAATATAGTATCATTTTGTGTCCAATTTATTTAATGGATGATTTGATTCTATTGTCAAATATTACTCTTGCACTTGTTTGTTCAATATCAGAGAGAGTTGAAACTCTTGACACAGAGTTTATTTAGTAGGGCCTTCCTTATACATGCTTCTCCCTTGGAGAAGGTGATTGGAATGATTGATTTCAGAATTTTGTTAATAATTAAATATTCCAAAATTGGCAATTTTGAGATTGGAAAGCCCACAGATGGTATGCATGTGCCCAGGGTACCCATTTGTCACTTGTTAATATTTTTTCTCTGGATAGATAGTGCTTTGATACAGACTAAGAATAAGGGAAGCTTTTTCATTATAAATTGCATGTTTTTAATATAGACAGTCTAAGTTCATTCAAAATTTATGCTCAGTTTCGTTTATTATTTCACTTCCAAAATCTGACTTGGTAAACTGAAGCCATTTCACATTCCATGTACAGTTGTCATGACAACTGGTCGCGAGTTGCAAAATAACTTTTGTTTAATACCATTCTACTTCAAAATGCAGCATTTCATTTTTGTAAAGTTATCGTCTTTTTTCAAAGAAACTATTGATAATGCTTCCCTTGTTCATATAAAGTAAATGCAGATCTGCAAGCTCATTAGCAGAACTTTAAGATTAGAAGTAAAAAGTACTTATATTAAACACATCAAATTAGCAAGGTAAGTGACAGTTACATATAATGTTATTGGTGACTCTGCTTTAAAGATCCATCAGAATTTTAGAAAGTCGGCCTTAACCACAAAATATGCTACTTCCTTGTGTGTTATAAAAAGGAGAAAAAAGAAAAGAGAAGAGTTTAGAATTTTGCAAAATTTCACATTAAGTACTTAGAAACGTTCTTAAAATTAGTCTTCTCTTGGTTTCCAAAGACTTTCGTGTTCATAATCTCAATTTCATTTTATTTTCTTGGCTAATAATGGCAGTAGTTCAATATTCAGGTTAGAGGAGGTTAGATCAACAGTCTGCATTTTGACTGGTTAGTAGTTTCTTTGTTAATGTTGTTGTTGCTGGTGTTTCGTTTTAAGTTAACTAAAAAAGAATCCGGATACCTCTTGGTGCCTAAGATCTATCTAATGCAGACTGTTGGCGAACACCAATTTATGTTTATTTGCTTTGTATGAGTTGATTGGTTCTTTCTTGGTCATGAAAGTCCTTATATTTTTGTAAGGCTCTTGTAGACTTCCCTTAAACTTTTGTCAACTCGTTCCTCTACAAATTCTTTTGTTTTTCAATGACTTATTTTTTTTTGAGCTTGTAGTACGTTTTTGCACAGTTCCCCAAGCACATCCTGCTGACAGATTAGATTAAGTTTTCAATCTTGTTTTGTTTTGGACTTTATCACCAAGAAACAGCCATTGTTTTATTACTTTATATTTATAATGCTAGTGAGCTTGCATGTATCTACTTATTGGTTGTTAGATTATTTAATTCCAGGACAGAAAGTGGCACACACACCAAGACACAAATCTAGCCAATCACTGCCTCTGCTGGGTTGTGGAAGCTCTGCCTCTGAGAAGGTGTGTGTTTCTGATGTCCTCTGAGATATTCCAACTGAGAAATCCTGGGAAACTTTATTTGATCCTGTAATTCAAGCTGGGGACAGTTGGACACTTGGAAGAGTTGGCCATTCGCTCCTAAGTGGGTTGGACAGTGTGAAGGAAGGTGAGAGTTTTCTCTTCATGTCTTTAGGGTTTTGCTTAATTTGTCACAAAGCCACACCATCGGTTGGGCATTTTTGCCCCAGCAAGGTGCTTTTTTGCAGTCAGTGTATTAGGAAATGTTCCGCAACCAAGGATGTAAAATCGCAGTGCTGAATTGTGAGGCTCAAGGAAGGTACATTTCTGGAGAAAGCATGGACAGAGGAGAGCACTGAATTTCATTGGTCTGACCTGATTGGATTTTCACTTATGACACCAAATTGAGCTGATGGTCACTAGGGGTCTCTCAGATTGGGTTGCTGCCGTGTTAGGTTTTCTCTCTTTTCTAAGTTAAAATTTAAATTTAAACTTTAAACATAACATGCTAATAACATAAATCATACAGGCCCAATTATAAACAAATCAATTTTTTTTAAAAAAAAAAGAGCATTTTCTTTCTAAATTTTTGCTGAATTTTTAATCATTTTGAATCTATATTTTCACTTTTACTTTAATGTTTTTAAATTTGCCAACAACATAAATTCTACAGGCCTAATTAAAATCTATATTTTGAATCAATATTTTCACTTTCACTTGCCTTATTAAATTTACCAATAACAGAAATCCTACCGGCCCAATTATATACATATCACATCCTTTTTTTTTTTGAAAAAAAAAAACATTATCTTACTAACTTTTCTCTTAATGTTTGATTATTTTGAATATACATGTAATTCAACTTATAATTGATTTCCTCTAAAAATATTTTTCATTTGTTAGCCACTCCATAAACTTTAGGGATACTCAGCACCAGCTTTGGGCAATAAGGTTTCTGAAATTGTGTTAGTAACCAAACATGATCTGTGATTGGCTGATGGTTGTCTTGGTGACGATCGATAAATCATAGCGCACGTTGTTCCAGAGGCACTACATGTAGTTCTCGGAGCTGGAGCCAAGTCTCCCTCAAGCTTCTAGAGTTTTTCACCAATTTTATCTATCGGCTAGTTGTAGGAACGAATAAATTGAAATTAGGTGTTTCAGGAAAAATCCTTCATTGATAGCCTGGGCCGGGTTGTTCAAAGCCCGATTAACCTAACCCAGGATTAGTGAGAATTTTGATTTCAGTATTGTGTTTTTTGCGGTGAGGTTTTGTTTATATTATTTTGTCGTTCAGTTTAGAACTTAAGCAATCTCACGCTACACAAAAGATAAAAAGTGAAAAACATTTTTAAACAAGAAAAATTTATTCCTCGGTTAACTTTTAACCCTGGGTTAGCGTTAACCGGCTTTCGAACAACCCGGCCCTGGTTAACTTTTAAATACAACGGTGGAATTCCATTTAACGGTAATTGAGCCTATTGATGATAATGGGATAATTATGGAACATCTAGCATTGATTAACCTTTTTCTTTTATTTTTGTCTTTGAATTTTCGACGAAAAATGTAACTTATTTAAACATAAATCAAATATATATAATTTATTATCCAACACTGCTTCGTAGAGTACAAATAACGCGCGAAACGAGTACAAATATCACGCGATATTTGTACTCGTCTCATTCCCGCCCAGTATTAGAGAAATCTATTTGGGCGTATTTCATTCTAAGTTCTAAGTTCCCCCGACCGCGCGAAAGATTAGAAACCTTGGCAAGTCAGAATTTTGGGGAAACGAAAACGTTGGATAATAAATCTCTTATTAGACATTTTAGTGTGTAGTATCGCTGTATATTTTTACGAGTCAAAATACAAATGATGAGTAAAAATTTATTAGACATTTTAGTGTGTAGTATCGCTGTCATCTAATTAAAAAACAATCACGGTAAAATTAATCAAGTAATTCTTATTTTTTAGCTTCTAAAAAAAAATCGCGCCCGATTTAACATTTCACTCAATAAGAACATAAGTTTAGACTTTTACTGACTGCCAAATGCTCTTAGCGGCAATTCGATTTACTCTTATTTTCAGTGATTTTAATAGCAAAATACGTTTAGCTTCGTATGTTAATTGCCGGTTTCAGATCACGGATGTTCTCTGGAGAATTGCTCTTTTTGTCTTTCTAAAACCGCACGGAAATATGATTTGCATTTGACTAAAACAACTCTCCAGGGTCACATCACTTGTTCTGCAATACAACAGTTAACGCACAAGCTGAAACAGATAAGTTAACTAAACAACACTTTTAACTTTTTTCCTTGACTTTTTATAATAAACTGCAGTCGATTTTTTCATCCAAATTTAAAGAGAGAAACCTATCATCAGCAGTTCCACAAGTGAGAGACTTTTTAGTGACTTGTGCTCTTTGGTGAAGTTTGTGGAATGACGGTCGGTCGGAGGTTTGGTCGGAGGTCAGACTGGTGGATTCTGTGTTCAATTCTTTCTTTGATTTCAACGGTGGTGGACTGAAATTGAGCGCCATACTTTAGCGCTTCGGTTTTTCTTGTCCTGGTGGCGGGAATTTCCCATTTTAAACGGGTTTTCATCAAAACATTCTGGGAGGGCGAGTTTGTGTAGTATTGCGGTATTTTGGCAGATCATTATTTTTTCGATACACTGACTTGCAAATTAGCATCTTCGCTCAAATTATTAAATTGGCATTTAATTTATTTCCAACTTCCGAATTCCAAAAGTACTGGAGTGTGGCATTGTGACAAATTAAGACCGAGACCCCGGAGGCATGGGAGCAAACTCTCATTTTCCTTTACGCTGTCCATCCCACTTGGGAGCAAACGGTCAACTACTTCAAGTGTTCAACTGTGCCCGGCTTGGATGAAGGGATCAAATAAAAGAGACCAGGGTCTCAAAGTTGGAATATCAAAAGGGGACAGAAAGAAACAACACCGACTTGGAGTAGCAGAGTGGATGCAGCCCAAAAGCAGAGGCATGATTGGCTAGATATTTTTTTTTTAATTTTTTTATTAATAAAGTTATGGACAACAAAGACAATTTTCAATTCAATAAAATAATGTTACATCTTCTCTTCTGTGTTGTTTATTTTGCAAACCAACCCTTTGAGTGAACCACAAACTCTCTGGAATAAGCCAAGTTCTGGAGAGGACTTGAGAAAACTTTGCAGTACGATTGACACTTAGTTTTAGTAAACAGTTCGTTTCTCACGTCAAAGTACCCCACAGATACACGTTTTTAGTAGTTTCGGCCGACTCTTTCCGTGAGTTTGTTACCTACTTGAGGTCGTCACGCAAAACAAGCGTGACGCATCCTGCGTGACGACCCTTAGAAAAGCCGAGAAGTTCTAATTTAAATTTTAAACCTGTGTATGGTGTACATTGGAACAGAAACAAACCGTTTACTAAAGCCAGTGTACAAGCGTACCGTCAAGTTTCAACGAGACCTCTACATTTACTGTAAACCGTTTATGCCCCAAGCTGGACAGATTATTTCTCCTTGAAAATTGCTCGACGTTTTTCTGATATTAAGTGAATCTGGAAAAACTTCAGCAAGTACTATCATCACTCATCTACTTGGAAATATACCGACACGGTAAGGAGAAATAATATGTTCGCTCCTCTTGAGGTTTAAAGAACGTTTTCCAAAACCTCCCCACTGAGTTTCGTTTAAAATCTAAACTGACTTTTTTTTGGTTTTAGTTCTTCTCGCATTCCCTTTTAAATCGAAGACAAAAAAGTCCGAAAGTAAATGTCGTTGGCACGAGAAATCCAACGTTCAAAATGAAACAACTCGTGTGAAAACCAGGCTTAAGGCTTAAGGCTCAAATTTCTGGCATGCAATTCAAATTCTATATATATTCTAATATAAGACAGTTCTACACTACGTCAAAAAACTATAATAAAAACAAAATATAGATATGCAAATTTCTGCTGTGTTTACACGGACCGTGTGCACGTACTTCTTCATGCATTTCAATAGATAAACAATTGTTGTTGAAAATCCCGTTAATCAGCGGTTAAAACACCCGAAATCAACTGAAATTTAAAAATGAAATGTTCATTTCTTCTAAGTTCTTGTGTTTCTGCACACAGGATTGTGATTCTAAAAAATGCGATCTCTCCTCATTACTTCCAGAGTTGCTTGATGAAGTGGTAACAGAAAAATAAAAGTGTGTTTTTGTCTAATGTAATGAGATCTAGTCACGTTTAATTTTTTTTTTTTCAAGAACTTGATGCAAGAGTAAAAAATTTCGACAACACGAAAAATTGAATGCACATTCTCCAAAATTTACATAACAACTGACTCAGTGGTGGAGAGGTAAGGAAAATGTATCCATAAGGTTTACAGTAAATATAAGATACAACTGAACTACCCATAGAAGACCACCTATGAATGCTGCATCACCAATCATAGAGTTCTTATAAAAAGCTAATAACTTAGCTATGCTAGACAATTTTGGGAACTTAAATCATAAACGTATACGAGACTAAGATGACTAGTTTTCACAAAGTGGTCACTAAAGGGAGGTTCAGCTGCATAAAATAACTCAGACATGCAAAGTTCTGTATCTAAATCACTTTGGAGCTGTAAAGCTCAGCCCATGAGCACATGAATAGACAGAGGCTCTCTTTAAAACTGAAGTTAAAATTTAGTTGATGAGTCAGCTTGCTGATCAGTAGTCTTTTGATTGGTCAATCAGAAATGGGTCTGTCTGTCTGTCTCTCTCAATCAGCTGGAACTCAGCAGTTAATGAACAGGTCAGACAGTAATGGCCAGTATATCTGTCCATCTAGTTTGTGAGTCAGTTTGCCTTTCAGTACTCTGTTTGTTGTTAGGTCTGTCTGTCTCTCTGTCAATCAGCTGGAACTCTGCAGTTAGTGAACCAGTCAGACAGTAATGGCCAGTATATCTGTCTATCTAGTTTATCAGTCAGTTTACCAATCAGTAGTATGTTTGTTGGTCAATCACATGGTGGGTCTGTCTGTATGTCAATCAGGCAATCATTTCAACAATTGAACCAATCAAACAGTTGGCCAGTGCATCTGTCCATCTAGTTTGTAAGTCAGTTTGCCATTCACCACTCTGTTTGTTTGTTAGTCTGCCTGTGTGAAATTTACCAATTCAATCTCTACCATTATTTCTTTGCCAGTTTCTCAATGAAACAAGAAGAAACAATCTGATAATCTATCAATCACAAGTCTGATTCAATCCATCAGCTTCCAGTTAGTGAGGCACCAATCTACCTCAATCAAAATCCTGTCAATCACTGAGTTTGATGCACTTAGTTTGACATTTTTTTTTTAAAATTTTGATGCCCTTGTTGGCTTACTAGTAATAATAAATTATTAAATTTAGTGGCTACAGATGTAGACTGTTTTATTGGTCCATCAATGAGTTCATTTAATCAATCACCTTGTCAATACATCCATTATGTAGCACATCATGTAAAAATCAGTCACATAGCAGTTTTGCATATGACAGTGAATCAGTTGGTCAAAAAATATCCTGTAAGTGAATCCACAGTAGCCCAATTGGTGAATCCAGCTACACAGTCTACCACATCGACAATAATTTAATTTTCTTCAGAAGTAAAAAATTCAAACCAAATAAGTGCAATGTTGGTTGAGGAAAAATTTTACAAGTAAAACAATTTAATTTCCTGTTGATTTGAAAAAGGCATTGTTTTAAGAATGTTATTTGAGAGCTCTTTCTATTCATTGTGCAAATAGACCAACGAAGAATAGATTGCATGTCTTAAGTCAACAAATCAGAGCAGAACTTGGCTTATTCAAGAGCTGTTTACCTGGCACCCCCAATGGCTGAATTGCAAAATAGAAAATACAGCAAGTTTTACTGCTGCTTTAGGCCCTGATCCACTGTGTCCTTGTCAGCATTTGATCTGGAGAAGCAAGATTACCATGTAATTAGTCCCAATGACAAGCCAAACTCAAAAGTTCAATTATTACCATCTTCTAAACATTGCATTTAATAAACTGGATTTAATCAAAACAGTGTTGATGTGTTGTTAATGTTTGTCAATTACTTGGGGGAAGGAAGG
>OMLO01004125.1_pt1 | contig 12083 bp, 6 predicted proteins | sample 1674811 | NCBI WGS metagenome assembly OMLO01 (sample SAMN06265003, study PRJEB25207) | coral metagenome | isolation source: Coral host | place: Mexico:La Bocana,Puerto Morelos, Mexico | collected 2008-11-13
CGATCTCATCCCATAATTCTAATTGTGAAGCGCATTGAGCTTTGTAAATGCGCTATATAAGAACCTATATCATTCATTCAAATATGGTGGCCGGCGCGTACGCGACAGGAAGAAGCCAGCATTCCAGGGAAAATGGCTTCCACAAGGGATCGAACGGGTTCACGAGCCAAGAGAAAAGCTACGCCGCTAAAATGGTGGATGAGTTCGAGGAGGCACCTCTTTACACCGTCGTGATGACCTACATGTCTTATTTCTTTCTGATAGTTTTCGGCTATATGCGTGAATTTATGCGAAAATATGGCTTGGAAAAATCCAAGGCAGGAAATGAAACAGGAAATAAGGTACGAAAATAACTAAAATTGTTGGTTGCACTAAGTCAGAGGCAGGCGTTGTCACTTGTATAAGTGCTTCGTAGACAAAACAGCGAGTGAAAATCGTGTACTCTATGACACTACACTCAAAAATGGGATGAAATTCTAAACTTAACCGGTCATTCGGTGCAGGAAAAAAAAGAGAAAAAGACACAATGCAAAGCCGGAAAACTATACAAGCTTACCGCTAAAGCTAAACTTTTCCCTTCACACCTGAAGAAAATACTGCCTGCTATATATTATGCTTGTATGTTTTATAGTTAAGCTTATCAAGGCGATCGAAGATAATTTTTCTTGATTATGAATAATTTTTTTTTTTAAAAAATATCTTGATAGCGTTTTCAAAGGAGTCCAGTAATTAGCTCGAATTAATTTACTTGCGTGAAACTGAAATAAAACTGTCGCAAAAATATTCATATATATATATATATATCAGTAACAAAAGCTATGCATGTAATTTCGAAATTTTCTATGCAAAAATTAATCAACCTTTCTGAACTATGAACCCTTTATTACTTAACGCATCCGCAAAGGCTTTCTTTGGTTGCGTGATCTTCAGGCCTGAATTTTTTTCAGGCTTTAATTTCGCAACTGCTTAAGATGTGTGTGTAGCTGCCATGATCAGTCATATATTCATATCTTTCCCCGCAGTTCAAATATATGATCTTTCATATATTCATTTGCATCAGCTGATCTTTGTTAGCATTGCACGTGTTTTTGCGAACCTTGGGCATAATAAATACAGAATATTTAGAATTTTAGTTTTAGAATTTCAATTTAGAATTTCAGCTCAAAACTCACACCTTGATATGAAACTGTTTAAAAAGTTGTCAAGTCCGAAAACTTTTAAGCGGCAGGTCAATATTTCCTTGTTTTTCCATCCTTATACGGGGTATTAGGTGCGCGTTCGGCTAATTTGTATTTGGATAGCGGCTCAAAATGGGTCAACATTGAGCCAAGAGGGACTTCTTTTGTCAATTTTTCCGGCAGCTGATCACGCAATTTTGTCAGTTAGAAAAGACTAGTGCGAGAGCTATTGAAAACGCCGGCCTTCCGGCCTGTTGTGTGGACGGAAGACATTTTGAAAACGAAGCTTTTCAAACACGATGAAGTGAAGATACTCATGAGCATTTATTGTCAAACACAAAGACAAAATGAGCGCGTTTTCAAATTTCTCCGATGCAGTGTGGACGTAAGACAGAGTGAAACCTCCGTTCTGAAATTTGCGCAGCGTAGTCTGGACGGAAAACATTACGACTATCGAGAACCCACCACTCCGCATGTACTGCAGGCTAGAGAACATTTGATGCGTTTTCAGAGGGAGGCCTCTGTTCTCAAATTCCTCCGGGCTAGTCTGGACGGCAGTAAAAAATCGTCTGGAGAAATATTCATTATCATGCGGGTGTGTATAAAATACACAAAGCAATACCTGTGTTTTACCTTGTCTGGGAACAAAATTGAGTGGCACCCTTCTTATTTAGTGTGTAGCTACATTATGACACAATCGGATTTATTTATTCATTTGTCCACGAGAGTGGAGCGCCTGTCACGAGGTGGAGTGTCGTGAACTACACATGTACGCATTGCGGCCTTTTTTTTCAGCCCTTTTTAGAGCGGGTTTTAGAGATGTGACCGGCCAATGTACGCGAATGTAAGCGAGGTAGGAATAAAATCTGTAACATCTAAACTAAGCAAAGCGTGTTTATACTGGGTTGAAATGCCTGGAGCAAAACTTTCTGATCAAATCTGAGGAATTTATTTTGATATTTCAGGGCTTCGTACCACTCTACTCTGATTTTGAGAGTTTCTACAAGAGGAATCTTTACAATCGTATTAGAGACTGTTGTAACAGACCCATCTGTAGTGTACCCGGTGGACAGATCGATCTAGTGGACAGGATATCCTATGATTAGAACTGGACTTTCAGGTATGTGAGTTTCTCCTTGAATGTAGGGTTTGGAGCTTCGAAAATGAGTATAAGCGAACGTCCTCGCCATGGCCGATTCAAACTCGAAAGGACTGGGGGCAGTGGAAGGCTATCTTTTCAAGCTCTTCTGAAGCTGTCTCAGTCTTCCTCTGTCATAATCCATACATGTTTATTTTTGGTATTGTATTCAGTAATCAGTGATTTTCTACCTTAGAAAACTACTTTTTGGAGGTTTTCGTCGTTTTTAACGTAATTCTGAACAACAGTGGCTTCAAACTTTCGCGTGTGTTCTCCAGAAAAAAATTCGTACGCGCGCTGTTTTTGAGGAAACCCCCACAAACTATGTATCAACAGAAAGGTTATAAAATATAGAATTGATAAAATTATGTTTTGTTTTGGATTTTGCTTTCCAAGGGCGGCTGAGGCCGTCAACTCCAAAATGACCGACTGACGTTCCACAGAATTAATCGGGTATCAAATGCGATCGTTCATGCAAAATAACTGTGCAGTGTTAATCAAAAAGCCTCAATCTCCAAAACCGTGTCAGCATTTTATTTTTTTCTAATGGTTATCTTTTTATAGATCCATATCTATCAGTGAATGTTGTGTCCAAATTTCATGGAAAACCGTCAAATCTGCATACCCTATTAATTCTTAAAGAGAAGGGATTCTCTCGAAAAAAGAGTGCGAGTTTTCGCTTTCTGAAGATTTATAAACAGATCACGCATTCACAGAGAAATGTGTCAACTTGAAAAGCTGCGAGCCAATGAAATAACAGAGCCCCTAGCGTTCACAGTATGCAAACTTGGGCTTTCCGGGAAAGCGATACTGTTATAATCACATTCCAGACGCACACTGTTTAACCGTGGTCAACTATACGAAAAACGAAAGGAAAGCGACGTGTTTCGCCAAGAAAAAAACGAACCCAGGAGCAAGTGCAGCTGTGCGGGTTCAAGGAGGTACAAGTTTTAGCCGTGGTCAACAAAGGACAAAACGAAAGGAAAAAACGTACTTCCACAAAAACAAAAACACGGAGGGACTCGTTTTGGACAATGAAGAATCCGACGATGAAGAAGAATAATCCGGGCTCGTTCTTGGAAGTCGCTCTCTCGTAACATTGCTCTCTTCGCTCCAATTATTTCTTTCCGTATTGACTGCTGATACATCCATAGATGAAGCACTAACTGTTTCGCTTTCCGAGAGTTAATTGAACCACGAGCCCTTGTCACTTTCAGCAAGATTTTGCCTTCCATCAGGATTAAAGTCGTCGAGTTTCTTCTTGTTTGGTCCTGGCTTTGTTTTGCTTTTTATCCAAGGACTTTTCTCCGTTCTGGAGCGTTTCATAAGGACGAAATGAATTGGTTTCGAAAGGTGACCACAGTGTAAACAAAAAAATGCTATCGAGTTGAAATGGCTTGGTGTCCGGTTGCTGCAAAAAGTCGCTGGAAGTCATGATTGACTTATGAGGATAACGATACCTTGGCGGTTTATTAACTTTTATTAACAAATCTCTTTTTGGCGATAACTCGCGCCCGTTTTTCTATTTTACTTACATTTTTCAGGAAATGATGCCTTAAATGACGAACTTGCCGCGAACTGAAGATTTGGAGAAACCTTAACCGTTCTCTAGTCCTTCAATGCGTTTCCAAGCGTCCCCTCTCTATATCACTGGCAAACTTCTGTTTTAGGTCAGGCTGATATATTTGCTGTTTACTTCATTAAAAGTATTTTTTTTAATAATTTTTTTGCAGATATCCCGGAACGACAACTAAGGCAGTAAATCTTGGTTCGTACAACTACCTCGGGTTTGCTGAGAATTCTGGACAATGCGCAGAATCCGCTGAACAGGCGGTCCGTGAGCACGGCATCGCAGGATGCAGCTCAAGACACGAATATGGTGAGTGACAGTGGAGGTTAAGATCCATTTCTCTAGTGTCAGTAAATTTTCCATATCTTCCAAATACCGTAAAATCGCACGTTAAAGCTCTCCCCGGTTCTTAGTCTTTCTATTCGCTAACAAAGATATTATTTCGGATATCACTCCCCCGGATATAAGTCAATCTAGAACTTAACGGTATGTTCGATTCTTGTGAGCGTTGTTGAAGTTCTCAGGCCCAAAGTGTACTTTTTTATGGGTAAATGTACCAGCCGCAATCTTTTTGTATTACTCAGAAAAAATTGTATAGCTCAAAAATGAATTATTTCTTCTTCTTTTCACGATGCTTTGTTATCAGTCTTTCTGAACATTTTCATTCATTTCTAATTTAGCCCAACGGTGAACTCTGAATCTGTATAATATCACTGCATCACAAAAAATCAAGTTTCACGACATGCGTTGTTTTGCCATGTGTTTATCACCGCAGTATACCTATTATTCCTACAGGAACAAAGATATGGATGTCCCAGTCGACTGCTAAATGGAAACAATAATTCCCTGTCGTATTGATAACATTTCCCCTTCTCTCGTTCCAGGAACTCTTGCCATTCACAACGAACTAGAAGCTCTTGTCGCAAGGTTTGTTGGTAAACCTGCCGCTATGGCGTTTTGTATGGGATTTGCCACAAACTCTGCAAACATTCCCACCCTGGTGGGGAAGGGAGATTTGATCATTAGTGACGAACTTAACCACACATCACTCGTGTTGGGAGCAAGATTGTCAGGAGCAAAGATAAAAGTATTCAAGCACAATGGTAAGTCAACGACCAAAAACTATCTTCGACCGCCATAAAAAGTTTAGTTCGACAAAAGCACACAAGAACGCTCGAGAGTTGGCGGTCATCTCCCGACGTTCCTTCCTTTTATTTCACGCTCTTGTTAAATTACGACAAATCTGAAGTATTAACATCTATCATGTGACAATCCAGATATGAAGAGTTTGGAGAACATACTACGAGAATCCGTTGTGCAGGGACAGCCGAGGACACACAGAGCTTGGAAGAAGATTCTCATTATTGTCGAAGGGGTTTATAGGTAAGTGAGAGACGGTGCGCGGCGAGCTCCTCTCGAGATAACAAAAGTCCCGACCATTTCCCAGATATAGGGGCAGACCGTTACTTTTTGTTGAAGGGGGCAAGGGGGCTGGGCAATATACCCCCCTTCAAAAAAAAAACTCCTGCACAGCAACAACTGCTGAAAATCGTGCAAGTCGGACCATGAAAAAAAATAAGTTCTTTCTACCATGCAGCTCTTATTTTTGATGTTAAAAAATTATTATCTAAAAAACGTCCAGACCTTAAAAACGTCTTGATATATCGTTATTTTCCGACCGAAGAAATCTCTCCGTCTAACGGCTCCTACTATAATCAAAACTACGGATCATGCCACGGGCCTTAAATCAAGTCAAATATAACGAAATTCCATGATTGAACTAATCACGAATGAACGCTAAAATAACGGATTCCGACCCAATAATTTGTTGTAGCGTGGTCTGAGTCAAAACGAGCGTGATTCGGGTTCAGTTGTGGGTATCCCCTGTAAAAGTAACTAGCTAAAATAATTTAACACTCGTCCGACAAACGCGAGAACTAAGAACATTTTTCTTTTTCAGTATGGAGGGCTCTTTGGCGAGGCTCCCAGAGATCGTGGCCCTTAAAAAGAAGTACAAAGCCTACATATACCTAGATGAGGCCCATAGTATTGGTGCCATGGGCCCCAATGGAAGGGGTGTTACAGATTACTTTGGTGTGGACCCTGCTGATATTGATATCATGATGGGGACATTTACAAAGAGTTTCGGTGCTGCAGGGGGATATATCGCCGCATCAGAGGTTAGAAGGAACCTTCATTCGGCTATACACCGAAATAAGGTCATTGCAAAAAATTAATCTACGAAATATGAGGAAAAAAGGAAAACAACTCATTTTTATCAAGCTCTAAATTGCTAGTCACACACTATGGTTTGATCTAAAGACTGAAAATTGAAAATAGAATGGCCAAACACTAGGGCTAAAACCTCCCTGTTCAGCATAATAAAACTACAGTAGTGGGAAGCTACGTGTTGGATGATGTGGTGCAAGAGTTTTCATTGGCTGAGCCATCGTAGTATATGAGCTACTTTAAATAAAATAAGATATTCCACTCGAGACTCGATTTCCGCTGCTCTTTCGAGTCCTTCTCGAGAAGAGGGAGGAGCCGGGCTCCCTTCCCGAACAGCGTCTGGAAAGTATGCCTAATTCCACTCGTGCTTGTAGATACGATCAGCGTATAACAATCGGTATTTTAATTTGTTTTTGCAGGAAATAATAAACCATATCCGAGGTGCTTCCCACAGTGCAGCATACGCCTCCTCCATGTCGCCCCCAGTGGTCATGCAAATATTATCATCCATGAAAATAATCATGGGCGAGGACGGCACAAACAAAGGTTGGTCAAATTCTGAACACTGGCGTTATTCTCCAAAGCCGAAATTTCGCTTTCTTTTCTTGTCTATTTCCTTGAAGTCTTTGATCGTACTGGTCAGTGACTGTTGCGTAAAGGTTACACGGATTCCCAATTCTTCAATTTCCACAGCATTCTCGTCATCAGTGGCCGCGATCCTTTTAATTAAATTGGACCTCTGGCCAAGTCCATGTGGAAAATCTGCGACTCACGGACTTCCAGTCAGTTTGACTGACAGAGAAAAATGAGCACTCTGGGCATGCTCAAAAACTGGGGACAACCCACCACATTCTTATTGCTGACGAAAAGGATCTCGGGCTCGGGGAACGAGAATGGTTTCCAGCGCTCCTCGCTTTTTGATAGCAGGTCGATATGACGAAGAATTGGCGTGTCAATTCTGTAAACTTCCGAAAGTAAAAACCCTTCCGAAAGTAACGAGAATCGTAACATTCGGAAGTTCATGATAGCCCGCGAAGCAGAGGTGTCTTCAGCGGGAATACGTCTGGAGACAGTTCATTGCGTTGTACAATCTCTCAAGTCATTAATTTCATTTATTTTTTTTGTCATCTTTAGGAAAGCAGAGACTATGCACTTTGGCACAGAATTGCAAGTTAGTGAAAGTGTAAAATTCTAATAAACCGCAGTTTAATTTAGTTCAGAGTTCCAATCTAGTCTTCAAGTATCGCACGTTGCTTTAGGCAAGTTTGCTTCAAATGTGAACGACGCGCGGTCATGTAAGAAAAGATCTGTTTCCTTCTCAGAAAACTTTGCAACGGTGCAACGTTAGTGGTAACACGCTGTTTTCTTTACATTACAGGTACTTCAGAGAAAAGCTTAAAAAGATGGGATTTATCGTGTACGGTCATGATGCTTCGGCAGTGGTACCTATTCTTTTGTACATGCCGGCAAAAACTGTGTAAGTCAGTTTTATCAGTATGCGAATAGGGTTGTGACTCATGACAAAAATATGAATGGTTACTAAGAGCACGCGAACATTTGAAAATGAGCAACAACCAATCAGAGACGCTACACGGATTTCTGTAATGCTGTCATAAGTATGGAGTTTTTCAGGTTCCTGACTGCGAATAGAAACAGCTTATGGCTCAGGCCGCTAATATAAAGTATAATCCATCAAATATTTTCGCTAGCGTACTTGGTCGAAACACAATAGCCTCCATTTTCGAGAAAATATTCTCGGATATTGTCTGCGGACATTATCTGTTTAGAGAAGCGAACAGTTTTTCAAGAGGCCGTTGTTTATATCTCTGAAGTAACTAAAGGCTAGATTCAAGTTTTATGAGGTAAGGAATTCATTACACATTGGAGCTTGTTCACTCAAAGGTGTTTAATATTTTGTTGTAGGGCCTTTTCTCGTGAAATGCTGAAAAGAAACGTTGCTGTTGTCATCGCTGGGTTTCCAGCAACTTCACTGATCGAGGCGAGAGCAAGGATTTGTCTTTCAGCTTCACACACCAAAGAAATGCTGGATAAGGTGAGATGAATCACAAGCACTTGCCTCGATCCAAAGCTTTAGGGACATTGACTCGGGCTACCACCAATCAGCTCACGGCATGATTTTGTTGTTGACCAGTCAGGTGTCAAACTGAAGTCAAGGCTACAATGACTCGGAATTTCCTTCCTTAATTCCTGCAGCTTTTGCGGCTTTTTTCGATTCTGTATCACCCTGTTCACTTTGTGTATATGGTGGGACATGGTGGGAGTTTGCGGGAAGGGCGTGAGAGAATTTAACACCACGCGCGTCTCATTCAACAGGCTCTGGAAGCAATTGACGAAGTGGGCGATCTCCTTCAAGTGAAGTATTCACGAAGAAAGACAGACGACGCATGGGAATGAAAGGAGACACAGCTCTTTAAAGAAGGAACTATCAATGTAGAAAGATTGCGTGTTCTTTCAAATAAAAAACACTACTACTGTGGTTCCAAGTTCGTGCACGAAACGCCTCGGTCTTCACTGTTGAAACTTAACAGGCGTTGCTACCAAGGCCATCCCTCTAAAGTTATTTATATACAAGGTACCCAGCTCTTCTGCGGGTAATATCATCACGCGGAGGATAAAAATGTGTCAGGCTACTTAAGTTGTCCACGTGACCAGAACCCGCGTGTGATTGGCTGTTTCAGATCCTTCCTAAGATTTCCGAACCATGCAAGGTCTAAAAATAACCTGACAGGAATTACCTTGGGAATAAAGCGTGAAAGAGGGTTAACTCTGTCACTCTTCATGCTCTCTGGCGTTAGGCTAACAAATTGGTAATTGGTTAATGCAGTTATTACTACTGAGGATACTTGGTTAGGGAACATGGAACTGTTTTTTAATCAAAAATGTTCATTTAGGGCATAATTTACAGCAGCTTTAAAGCGTCACGGGATTATATGTACTGCATATTGAAGCCGTTATGTTGAAGAACAGTAAGTCAATAGAGCTCTTACAATGCACGTTGTTGAAGTATAAAGAATAAAGGGTAGGGTTTGTAATTTCCAAATTTCTATACTTTTTGGCTGGTTCTGAAACGTTTTGGTGAAAAGATGTTAAAATTATTCTTGATGTTGCAAGAGACATCAATTTTGACACATACAGTGACGGTGTGATGTAAGAAATTTATTAAGTTTTGGAAGAAATAAACCAGTCAAGATTTTAGCGGTAATATAATTTCAATATTTCGCCGCAAGAGATAATTAATGAGATCAAATTTTCGCAATTTCAAGAAATAAGCGGAAATCTCAAAATTTGATGCTATGAAAATTTCAATTAAGATATATTTTAAGGTTTTAACCCCGTAAAAACACAGTAAATCTTAAAAATGTTCTAGTTCTGTGATAAAGAGTGGTGGATTAAGAATTTCTATTTTCAGTATCAGCTTGACTGTAAAACTCAAAGAACAGGTCCGAGTTGCTCGAAAGGTGGATAACACTGTGCATCCGATAAGTCAGTATCCAGCGGATAGTGTTTTTGTTTTGTTAACATCCAACGGATAAATTGTTATCCAGTAAATGAGTTATCATAACAAACCACGCTAATTTGACCGGTAGACAGTGTTATTCACCTTTCGAACCGGGCCCGGAACAATAAAATACAACAGTCTTTCCAACGTGACAATGTACTAAAAGATCACTGTGTCATTTGCGGGTTCTTCTTCTTGTCTTTCCCAGCTCAAGAGGACGTTGGCCAATGATGAAGGAGATAACTCGATGTACAGTGTCAATGCCACTTGCTAGCTGGTTGTACTAATTTCGCCTCGCAGATTTGATCTCATAAGCTGCGGGAAAAGAGAAAATGTTCTTACTGGAAAGTGTGTAAGCAATATTGGTATTTGGAGAGCCCAAAGAGCCCAAAGCAAAAATGCACGCAGATTGTTTAAAATTGTGTTTCTAAAACTAGTTGGAAACAGTGAGAGTTAGCACGAGCTGTTGAAGTAATGATGTCGAGAGCAGAGCGAATTTACATTTTGATGATTGAAGTAAACAAGTTGTTTTCTTTTTTAAGTCGCAGTATTTCTGAAAGAAATAGAAAACATGTTCTTCGAGTTTCTATTAAGGTACAGAAACACTCGTGAAAGTTTGGGAGGTCGTTAAAGTTGCGAATAATCCAATTGTTTTAATACATATCTACTTGTCGTTCAAAACTTTATCAAAATTCAAGATTCCATAGCGGAAACACGGAACATAGTTTCTATTTCTTAAATACCTCCTAGCGTTCAAAAAGAGAGAAAGTTGCCATATGAAGGAACCGTGAACATTTAGAAAATGAACTTAAAATGAATCCGTGATTGCATACAGTCTCCGAGAATTTCCTGAACTTGCGCTTGTATCAGATAGCATACTTCGAAAACAAACATAAAGCTTACCATTTTCCTGTCTTCCCGTGTCAATTCTTCTTTCCCAATAACGAAAGAAAGTTTGGCTAGCGCAGACTCCACTGTCATGTCTTTCCCGGGAACAACTCCTAACTTAACGAGGCCCTGGATGAATAACGAAACAGAAATGTGAACCGAGGTATGACTGAGCTACAAAGCTGTACACACATACGTTCAAAAGTTTAGAAATCAGCTAGCAAGAAGGAAACCAACTAAGATCGAGCGGTCTCAGTCTGAGCTAAACATAAAAAGAAGACAATGATTGCAGCCATTACGTTGAGAACAAAACAACAACTGGTAAACTTGACAGCGTCTGTGAGAACGCCAGTCAGGAAATGTAGAACACAGGGAGGGGTTCTCATATTCGAGGGGACATGGGATAATGATACTGATTTTGTTTGCCTATAAGGTAAGATGAAGCCATAAGCGAGTGAGAGGGAGAGAGGGGGGGGCGGAGGGTCTTGTAAGGACAGGATGACAGCAACATTCCAACAAATGGTTCAATAGCAGCTTCTTTACAAATCACTGATGAGTTGAATTAGCCATATGCTATTTATCTGCCAATACGGCGACTAAAGTGTAATAAAAATATCTACGTTTTTTTAGAACATTTTGTTTAAAATAACATCTGAGTATTTATTTAAGACTTCTGTGTCAGAGCTTAACATTTTGTGCTATTCAACTTAAACTTTTGCTCACTAAATACTTATGTGAATTTAGAAATATTGCAAGGTTACCTTCAGTCGCATTCATTACTTGCTAAAAATTTCAAACGTTTTATTCTGGGACACTTTTTATCTCCTTTCGGGCTTATTTCGAACAAAAATTTCGGACACTTTTCTGAAGCATACACTACACTGTATCTATAGTAAAATTAGACTGAAACATGAAAGTTTTACTGCACCCTCAAGGTTCACAGATATACCGACAAGAAAAGAGCACACATTGTATCAAGGCGTCACGTATCTCAAGCCGTGTCTCAACTAGAATTCGCTCCATAAAGGAACTAATAGAATTGGTGCTATTTAAAATTTTTGTTTGGATGATTTTATATTGTGGCACTTTTAGTCCGAAGCTAAACTGAAAGTAATGCAAAGCTTCCGCTTGATAATCTAGCACCAACCTGCTCTACGTACTCTGTAGAAACATCATGTGGCCCTCCACGGCAAGGGCAGCACGTGACAATGACCACACCCCTCTCAGCCGCGACTTTAATGGCTTCCACCAGGTCTGTTCTTGAATGCGGTATATTACCGCTTCCATACGTTACCAAGACAACGCCCTCTATTGGAGACTCTAAACATCCTTTAATCTTAAGTAAAAAGAAAGCCAAGATCAGAGATGTTTGAAAACTAAGTTGACAAAACCCTAGTGTGTGACCATTCATACGAAAGCTATTGAGTAGTACTTTCATGTGGTACTGTTTATTATACTGTACAGGGTGGTTCTAACTTAAAAGTCTATGGATGAAACCCTAGTGTGTCACCATTCATACGAAAGCTATTGAGTAGTACTTTCATGTGGTACTGTTTATTA
>OMLO01004126.1_pt1 | contig 12083 bp, 4 predicted proteins | sample 1674811 | NCBI WGS metagenome assembly OMLO01 (sample SAMN06265003, study PRJEB25207) | coral metagenome | isolation source: Coral host | place: Mexico:La Bocana,Puerto Morelos, Mexico | collected 2008-11-13
TATTTTATCGAATGAAAATATATTTTATCGAATGAAAATATTTCAATATCGAATTGTGCTACTTTTCGGCAACCATACTAGTCTGACTGTTAACCAGTGTCACCTGGGAGACCGGACTAAATTTCACATGGAACTCACCAAACTCATTACATTGTTAAAATACAATGAACGGTCTATTGTTCGAATCGCCGGATAAATCCGTTGGTTTCTGAGTCAGCTCTTTCTTAGTGGAGTAAAAACGATATTGACATTTAATGGAGCGTAAGTTTTCATTATCTTGTAAAAAGATTTCATATTTATTGCTCCATAAAATTAACAAATTCACTGCGGGTCTACAAAATAATGTTTGAAGTGTTTGTGTCCTCTGCACCGAGCAGCTGTAGGAGGAGGTGTGAGAAAACAATTGAGAAAGAAATTTGAAAACTTGGATAGACGCCAGTTTACTCTTGAATATTTTTAGCTGTGATTCACCAACAACATGGCGAACATGTGCTTTTACTATGCTTTTGAGAGAACGTTTCTTGGAGAAAGTGAAACGTTAAGTCGCAAGTTACGATTAACCGAAAGAAACCTTGGGACTACTTAAAAGCCTGGAGTAAAATCAATCGACCTTGTAACGAAAGGTAAAGAGAAAATAATTCCAATTATTATTTGTTTTGTTATTATTTTTTTGTACATTTTAAAATGTGTTCCGTTGGTCTTGCTCGATTTTGAAACTTGCAGTCAAGTCAACATTATTTGGGATAGAATAACCTTCTGTGCTTATGTGTAGAGTCGTCATTCTAAACTCGACCTAGTTGCACTGGTATTTTTTACTAAGTTTGGTCTTAAGATGCGACGGAAATTGGCTGCGGCGGCAGCGACGTGCTCAGCTCGACTACTCACTTTGCGCGCGCAAAGCTTTCATTGCTTCTTACGAAATTCATCGAATATTACAGGCATCACATCGCATCACTTCTCGACGACATAATGAATAATAATGGCTGCAGATGTATTAATTCTAGCACGACGCATGATTAAAAATATAACCACCAAAATATTGCTTTTTTTTTCTTTCGGAGCACCGAAGTCAGACGGCCAGTAAAATGAATACTCATTTGCAGGGACTTTTATCTTAGCATATCCTCAGTGTAACAAAACCGCGATTAGCTGAAGTTATGTTGACGATCTAGTGAGCTTATGTAAAGAATTCAAAAACTACTCTTTTTTCTGGAAGATAGAGCTCTTTTCGCAGTAACGTTAATCTGTTCAGCCTGCCTTATTGTCTACAGGCGCATTATCGAGTGAAAGGACACAATCCCAATTACACAAAACCCTCGTGGAGCTTTCTTTGTTTCTGGCTCAATGCTTCTGTTGATTCTACGGTCTAGTGCAAATGAAAAAATCCAACAAACCTGAATAGAACTTGCGTTGTCTTTAGCAACTAAGCACCTGTTTTTTGTTGTTCTTTTTCTTAGGGTAAGTCTGTGTAAGAAACGTTTAAACAGAGGCACTCTGACGAATGTAAGTTGTATAGAATTATTGGAATTTGCGCTGTTTTAGTTTGTGATTTTGTTTCTTATTTATTTTTGCCTTCAAGTGGAAACGACATACTTATCTTAACGGAGCGATACAATTTTGCGCAGTCCGATTGTCCCAGCATCCTCCACTCCCCCAGAGCTCGTGTTTAGTCCTTAACCAGCTGTCCAATATAGAGCCCAGGGTTTCTCAGAGCTTGGCATCTTCCACGGGTAATAGGTTGTGAGCATGCGTTCAGGTTCTAGCCAAACCGTAGACTGGTTGTGTGTTATGTGACCATTGCTTTTAAATGGTTTATCTTTGGCTGCGGTACAAAACAAAAAACCTAGATTGGTTAAGAGAAATAGCCGCAGATTTAGGTCATTGCAGTATTAGAGCTTGCGGCTTCGTCACAATTTTGTTCAAACACGAGGTCCGCCTTCCTGCGCTATTATGGAAGTGGATGCTGATGGCGATACAGGAAATTTGAAAACCGTTTGTGAAAATGTTTGAAATGCACGAATCAGCCGATGAGAAAAGAAATAACTTAGACAAAAACTTAATTTGGTAAATTGAACACGTCATGTCAGTCAATCGAAATCAAGTTGCTGTCGAAGAGCTATTGTGAAATCATCATTTTGTTTGAGCTGTTTTGATTGGTCTCATTTCTCGACACTTATTCAGTTTTATATCATCCTCATTATCCCAAAAACTTATGGTGGCTCGAACCAGTTTCCAGCACGTTCCAAGACGTAGTGGGTTCAGAGCCACCTTAAAACTTTAAGGTGTCTCTGAACCCACCCCGTGAAACTTTTGAAAACTTTGCACAAAGTCGCATCGTATCATGCTTATTACAATTCGATAATAAAAAATGGGGTTCACCGATCTCGTTTTTGAGTTATAAGAGAAGATAATTTTATTTACCTCATATTTACGTTGAGCTTCACCACCTCCTTTGCTATCCGTTAGGAATATGTAACCTTATATCGATATTCCACTCCTAGCTGTATGCAGGGTGTTTGTTACATGAGGCATCAATGAACGAAAAAAGTAGTTTTGAGAAACTTTAAGCGTTAATTCCCTGATACCTTTGGCTTTACAATTCAATGTTGTGTAGGTGATGTGGTCTGTTCGAATTACTGCGAAGTGTCTCGACACTTTTGTTCTTCATTGTAGTTTAATGGCCATTGTTCCGGCGTTCTCCTGTAGCTCCGTGACAGGGCATCTGGACTAATAGCTAAAACGTTTAATGCTCGACTCCTAGATGGAGAACTCGGATTTGTTTTCCTTTTTGCTTATTTAATAGCATCGGAAATAAGTTGCCTAGCTGTAAAATTGTCTTCTACTTACTTAGGAAGATGATACATGAAAACCGAACGCTCCCGCTTAAGAAAAAAAAACAATATTAAGCGGAAATTACTAAATCCCTTTTGAATACATGGGAGAGATGCAGAATGCTTTTAATTGTTGATACATTACTTTTACAATCATATCAAACTACAGGAGCGACAGAAGGCAGTCTGATCAGTTGATTGCAATTAAAACCCTCTTATCTTTTAGTTGTAATTATAATCTGTAGATATCATCTGTCCCATGACATAAGATGATTCTGGGGTGGGAGGGGGGGGGGGTACTTATAGAAGAATTAAGTGAGGGTGTGCTGCCCGCATCTCAAGACCCGTAAATTATATATGATCAAATATCAAAAATTATGACGGCCTTTTGTTGCTTCTTCTAAGAAACATATCTAATTCAAGGCAGACCAGAGTGACTGCAACCATACCTTATTTGTGACCAGAATTAATGGCCAAAATCGATACCCTATTTATGACCAAAACGGCTTAAAGCCATGCATACCCTTTGGGGCCGCACATACCTGTGTAGCCCGTGTAAGGGAGTACCTCCCCGAGATGATTATCTCCAATTTTTCATTATACCTTTTATACAACATTTTCTTAAAACAATTTAAGCTAGCCTATCGCAAAAGGGAATTCTTGTACGGAACATTCTTGTCTTGGGTCGAAATTCCTCCAAGTATAATTGAAGGAAATGAACGGCGGACGCTTAGCTGTCATTTATTCTGATAAATCCTGAATGCGAGTAATATAGTTTTTTTCAGCAGTTAACCACATATTACTAGATAAATATTGTGAATGGAAAATGGCCGAGAGGAACTGACAACTAATGCTGTAAAGATTCTTAAGATCATTGCCAAGCTATTCAGTGTAAGGCGATCTTGGTAGAAATGGAAATTGACCGCCATTGCTCTTTACTAATGGATAATGGACCAAAATTTCGAAATTGAATATCAATACGTCTGATTGGGTTAGTCAACGCGCTAACGATAACCAAGTTATCACCAATTAGTTTTCAAAAAAGAAGTAGACTAAGGAAGCTTTTCTCATGGCCTAAGCCTTCAAACACGAAAAAGTATTTGTTAAGTCAGAATATTTCACGCAAATCATCGTGGAAAAGGTGGACAACTAAGTAAATTTTATTTGACAGTTAAACAAAGAAAAAATTCCTTTTTAATGATCATTCAGATATTCGTGTTGTGGCTGCATGATGTCGAGCTTAAGGCGCTTCTAAGGTCTGCTTTTGAGAGCATACATATGCGTCAGTTTGCTCGGAAGTGGTGTTTTTAATATGCGCTCCGCCACGTCCTGTCAATTGTAGTCCGCGTTCAGTGAATTCATCAACAAACCGCGACAAAAAAGACAGCTGTCCTGGGCAATTGAAAAGAGGAAGCCTGTGTGACTTTCATTTCATTCAATAGAAATACGGCATTTATCACATCGAGTGAGCATTGCAGTGTCAACTGGCGAGCGTGTCTGTCTTTGTTCCATGTAACCGAGCTCTGAGAATTTTGAATCAAATCCACTCTGTAAGGTAAGATCTCTTTCTCTAGATTTCTTTCTCTAAAAACTCGTGACAATCGGGGTAAATTTTCCTCCGCCAGCTGTTAGCGAGGACGCTACCTGCTCAAAAGGTTTTTTTCAAGAGTCATTGGAAGATATCAGACAAAGAAAGCAGCTAACCGACAAATCACCAGTGCTTTTGTAGAAGAAGTGACGCGAAACTGATGATTTTGCCGCTAATATTATACCACTGGCTCTCCTGTAACTAAATTTCAAGTACATTTCGCAATCAAAGCTTCAACCGTTCGGATGAATCGCGTTCAGTTGTGCGAAATTCAGTTTTTCTCGATATTGATCAAATGTTCGAGAACAAAAGATCTGAAAAACGATGGATTCCACGCATGAGCGGATAAGGTGATAACTTGTTGAATAAAGCTTATTGAAGCTCACCACATAGGCTGAATTTGAAAGCGATATTGACAAGCGTTTCGTAAACATTACTGATTTTTTTAGCAAAACCGTGCTAACCCATGACACGTTTATTAAAATTTATGTTACTTAACGTGGTGTTTATAGTCGCTGGAGCGATCCGAGTTTAAAGCTGAACGAGGCACGCCTTTTTAGTCTACAAAGTTGACATTAGTAAGCATTTAAAACTCATTCGACGGAGGAGAGGAATAATTATGGACCGTACTCATTAATTATTCACGATGGTTATTATTATGACCTAATTGACATTAGTTCATGGCCGGTACAATTTGGAATTTTTTTAAACAATGTTGCAGAAAGCCCACGTTTCCAAGCAGAATGCGCTAGCGACGGCGAGAGGGAAAGTTCAACTCGATTTCACTTGCACTTCCGCTCGCATAAATTACGCTGGAAAGTCGAGCAAGTCTGCACGCGTTGAAAGCGTGCGAGAAAAGGCCTGCCTCACAGTCACGCCTCTTTGGCGGGTAACAAAGAGTAAACATTCTAACGCGCGCTCTGATTGGATAGTGCTTTAAATGTCAAACTCTCTGACCAGCTGTTTGCTTGTTTTACATCAGCTGAATACGACAGTGGCTTGCATTTCCACCGAAGTTGCGGGCGACTTCAGCGGAAGCCTCTTTTGGAGCCAAGAAGCTGGACTTCGTTCAAAAGGCACCGCCGCGAAGCTGGCCTTCTAAGATTTTAGGCCACGAATCCAAACCTCTTCAAGAAACCAACTGGAAACAAAGTTCTTGGATCGAGGCGAATTTCCCTTTACAAATGCTGGCGAACGATAAGCTATCACTTATTCGCAGTCGGTCCAAAGAAACTGCAGACACAATGGCCCCTCAATGTAAGGCCTTTGTCCAAGAGATTGAAATTCTCTCCGAAGACGAAGCAGCCCTCGTTCAGATCTCAAAGCTATTAGGAAGCGGAGGCTTTGGCTCAGTCTACGAAGGAAAATATCGAGGACGAATTGTTGCGGTTAAAAAAATGAACACGAACTCAAAAAATCCGCGGGCAGTGTTGCAGAGTTTTCAAGCAGAGACTTCTATAGCATCATTTTGTCATCCCCACATCGTACGAACAATAGCAGCGTCAAGTCTAGATCGTCCTCTGTCCGAGAGAATAATTATAATGGAGTTTGCTGGGTCGCGAACATTACGGAATATCCTGGACAATGAAAAGGAGGCTATTGATGAGAATAGAAGAATGAAATTCGCATCTCACATAACTATGGCGCTGGAGTTTATTCATGGACAGGATATTGCCCATTTAGACGTTAAACCAGCTAATATTCTGGTGGATTGTAAGGACATTTGTAAACTGGGAGATTTTGGCTGTAGCCAAATATTGGACGAAGGCGACGAGAATCTACCTGCTAGTCCAACCTATTCATACCTGACAGGCACGTTTGCCTACAGGGCACCTGAACTGCTCAAGGGAGAAACTCCAACTCCGAAAGCAGACATTTATTCGCTGGGAATTTGTCTGTGGCAATTGCTGACTAGAGAACAGCCGTACGGATCGGAAAATCTCTATGTTGTTGTGTTCGGCGTTGTTGCGTACAATCTGCGACCACGTGTACCGAGTGGAGACGAGACTTCATGTCATTATCAACAACTAGTGGAAAGCCTTTGGCAGGCCAATCCTTGTTTAAGACCAACCGCTAGCGAAACTATAGGGATTTTACGATCACTACAAAGAACCTAGAGATTTAAACAAATGTTAGGTTCCTTTCGCAAAGAAATTGAGGGGAATTCCTCCCAGTTGATGTAAAAGAAACCGATTAAGATTTAATGCGATCGTGAATCACTTCCAGAAATAAGTCATTTGCTAGCTTTTGAAATGGCAACGCGTCAACTCTAAAAGAAACATTTTATGGGAAAGAAAAAAACAGATTTATCGTAGTTCAACTTAAGATACCCAAGTTCGCAAACATCCGAATTTTTCAGTCACAAATAAGCTATTGGAAACCTCTTCCATCGCCTATAATATTGTTATTACGGCTGAATAAACTGCCCTGATTCCACGTCAATTGCAAAAATCCCGGTCAAAAAATTACTCGCAGCGCTTGCTTGTGAGAAGCAAGGTAAATTTAATAGCTCGAAATCTTGGACGGTTTTGCGAAATTCAACAAGTACTTCAGATAAATTACACGTTGGGAAAGCAATTGGTTCGATTCAGTTTCTGTCCAAAATTGACAAAGGTGCGACATGGAAGTTCCCTTTGTTTGGATAATTTTGCAGAAAGACTTTGCTCTTCATCTTTTATAGAAACTAAATTTCATCGTCATCGTCGAGGGAAACAATTTTCACTACTCGGCGAAATATCGCCAAGGTATTTCGCCCGTTTCGTGTTGTACGATACTAACATTTTTTCGCTCAGTTACGGCCCGAAGTCAATTTACACAAAGCGATATGTTCTTACGGGTGGCTTGCATATAAAAGCGAAAGGAAAACGTTTATCCAATTATTACAAAAAAGACCCCGGGTCTACAAGTGCAAACGAGTTTTATTGATAGCAAAGATATACAACTTTGCCGACGTTTTACAAGTAGTTTATTCGTCCAAAAAGATGTCATTTTTATCTTTTTATCAGAAACTGAAAATGTAAATTTATGCAGATTTTATATGTATAGCGCTTTTTAGATTTAAATACTCAGGTCGGCCGACAGACTGAACTTCTAATCATAAAAATAACTGTTTAGAATTAATCTTGTAAAAAAACCAGTTACGGTATCTCGAGAGAAAAAAAATCAAAAGAAATTCCATTCAACGATACTGTATATTTTTTTGGAAACCAAACGTAATGAATATGCAAGTCCAGTTTTAAAATTTGATCACTTTTAAACTCATTTGTTTCTTATTTGACGGACAATGCATACGTTTAGAAAGGTAGTTTAAAAATAACTATTGAGGAACATGAATTATGGTCGATTATGTTCCTATGAAACGAATTTCATTCTGATAGTCACTGATATGTCGCCCACAACAAGTTGCCTTTCATTCGAGTCATCTTTAAACCGCGCTACTACTCGGTTAAAAATAGATCAAGCAATTTGTGGATGTTAAACATTTACAAAACAATGAGCGTATCGACTATTTTGAATAGGACAACACGTGTTATTTGTAGCAACTGTTGCACATACGCATACAGTCGGGCAAGTCGTAATCGTTTCCTAGAGAAATTTAATCACTTATAAACTGCGTCCATGATCACTCTTATGTGGAGCTTACGTACGAACCACGACATTTCCTTCCTCTGATCTTAGCTCAGTTTGCAATTATTGGGCTTATTAATACCGCGAAACACGTAAACTAAACATTGCCGACAAGCCGATGTCTTTGCCGCCGAATTATAGCGAGTACGTAATTTTGCAGTGTGTATCTAGTTTTATGTAAAACTTTGTAGAAAACAATTTATTGCGTATAATTATATAAGAGGCTTTCTTTATTCTCGAAGGAAGATACTTCATCAAATACGTCGAATTGCGTGTTCTTTGCTATAAAGCCCATGCAAGGGTTAATTATTGACAAGTCTGTCTATATTTTAAATGAATTTTAACTGAATAAAGTACATTTAAACTGAGGTCGAAACGCTTTTTGCAGTCAGTTTAGTTAAGTTTGTTTTGCTCTCTTTGGAACAGTTTGCTCTAATAATTTTAAATATTGCCACGCAAGAGACTGATCGCTTAAAAACTTTCTATTTAAAAATTGGTATTTCAATATTTTACAGTCTCGATGCACTTTTATTTCGAGAACTGCACTCGTGAAACGTGCATTGCAGACGTGACTGAGTAGCTAAACTGTTCGTTTGCTGTCGTGCCAACGGAGAGTTAGTCCTGGACGAGGCAGCTCAAAAAGCCCTCTAAAAATTGATGGAGGAAGTGTAGCCACCTGCTATAATATGAGCTCAATTTCATGGCCAAAACATTGAACCTTTATGTAAGTCCTTTAATTTCGTTTTAACAAAATGTGTTATCACTCGTTATCGCTCAGTCCCTTGTCTCAGGCGAATTTGGAAATACCATTTAATTATCTGAACTTTTTGCAACACGTATGGAAACATCGTCACTTTTCAGTTAGTGAGTATTTATGCCGGCTAGAATTTTGGTTCTCACAGTGTTTTTGCACGTAATTTGTTTTTTAAAATCCAGTTAATTACAAAGCGCCCGATATATCTTATTGTACCGCGCATTAGTGAGGCCCGGCGAGTATAGATCCCGTGTTTGTTTTTCAAACCACGCGGTCTACACATTAGATCTATAGGATCTTTATGCCTTTATGTGTCAGAAAAAGTCTTATCTGTCCCAGGGTTTTTGTGTAGAATAATCAAAACAAACGGGTGGCTACACAGAAACTGGGTATTGCGCAACATCTGTTATGAGTAGGTTGTAACTGAGCAACTGCTAGGCGTTGTAATAACCTTTTGGTAATTTCGACATCCTACGCTGATTGCTGCAAAACAATTTCTCTTTGACACGTATCGTGGCCATCAGATATTATTCAAGGTGTTAGAAGAGATGATTTTTTAAGAAAGGCTTTTTTGCCGAGGAGCTTATTTAGTCAAATAAACTGATTGGCAGCAGTACACTGAGCTCACGATGTTAAAAAAAAACTTATAACAGATCGGACTTGTAAATCAGTCAGACACTTGAGCGTGTCTTCACATTATTTGGCGAGTTAAGTCAATACTGTCTGAAAACTAAGCAGACCTACGACCTGTGCAATAACATTTTGTGATTTAATTGCGATCCAGGAACAACAACGACCGAAACTCACCGACTTCTCCCTGGATACTGCATGTGTTTAGCACGCAATGCCGAGTTTGTAGCTGAAGCAACCACTGTGCGAGGTAGGGATTCGTGTTTTCTCCTTCATAGGTTCGCAATAAAGACCAATTTGATTTTGCGTGTGTGCATATTAACGTTAAAACAATGGTTTTTGATCGTTTTTCTGTGTAAGCAATCGACTCGTTAGTAGATCGAAAAGTCGAAATTAATTCTCTTTCAGAGCATGCCTGGGTCACGTACAAAACACTCATCTTGTCATGTAATACGAATGCTAGTTGCAGTGTAGGTCAGTATAAGAAAGCCGATTCGTGAGCCATATGAAAGCATTTCAATAACCGACAATGAAGTCAATCTTGCGAACTGTTTTAGAGATTCCAAAGTGAAGCTTGAGAGATTAAAAAATGCTGAACACCATAAGCGGGTTTTATCCGAATTCACCACAATCAAACGTGACTCTACCCTATTCTGATCATGAAGGCTGTGGCTTGTAGACTCCTCAAATTCTTTGCCAAATATTTGTTCCTGGTTTTACCTTTTTAACCGAAAAATTACTGAATAACAAAATAAAAGGGAAAAAAAACTACTTGAGACAGTAATCGTAGCTCTTTAAGTACAGAGGAAAAGTGCAAAAGTGGTTTCTGGCACCATAAAGACGCCCTCACAGCTGCAGGCTACGTAAAGGATCATGCACTAGAACAAAACAAATTATAGGCACTGCTCTTCTTAAAAGCACTTCTATATTCAGCTTTTTAAAGCTGTTTTATCTCTCACTACATGTGTTCCTAGCCATAGCCGCCACTGAAGTACATCCACTCCACCAGTCCTATTGTTTCTAAGCCTGTCGCGGTGGTTATAAATAGGCAATCGAGCGCTGGAGCTGTTATAAATACAGCGCGCAGCTTGATATCGTCTGGTGTTGCGTGGAGATATCATCGGCGAGAATGAAGACAAAAGAATTGCTAGAATTCTCATGAGAAAGTCATAGACGGAGGATAGAGCCATTACACCTGTGCAATGAGCACTGTTAAGTTTAGGGGTTTGGTGGGCGCCGAGAAAACGCTTCACTACAAGATCACTCATGCTAAGTAATTCTGAAAGAAACGAAAGGACTCCAACACGATCGAACAAATCACCATGATTGTAATAAAGAGGAAAGATCCTCCTAAATCTTTCTCTGAAACTAGTGCAGACTTCTTCAGCAATCTTATACCCCGTTCACCCGACATGTTAACCATGTTTCAGTGGTTTAACAAAACAAAATTAAAAAATTATTTGCCAACACCGTGTGGACCCCACAACTTATCAAATTAAAAACCTGTTTCATAGCTAAATATGTGAGAAAGGTGGTTTCAGGAAATTTCACTTCTAAAAATGACTGCACAGCGTAATCGATAATTTGGAAAAACCTACACCTGAATTAGATGACCTAGTTTAGTTGATGCGAATGAGGAATCGCGTTATTCTTAGCACTCGCTTGATTTAGAATAGCCTTATCTCACTTATACGCCCACTGCACTATTCTTGCTAATTTCAAAGCTAGAGAGTTTTGACGGAATTGTCTCATTAATTACAATAAATATCTGGCCGTTCAATGTCAGATGCATTGTTAAAGCAGTGAAGCCAAATAATTCCCAACAGACCTTAAAACGCCAACCACTTACAGCCGTTTGATTCAAGCAGACGCTAGCTGTCTATATCACAAACAAATTTTCTTTTGCAGTTTGCCGTTATGTTTGGTTTTAATTTCCAATTAACTAATGGTTGTTACGTGTAAAACACAGCCCACAATCACGCCACCGATCATGCAGTTCTATTTTGGTGCATCACCTGATGTGCACGTTTTTGGATGTTGCTTATGGACTTTACGCGGGTTCAGCTAGCCTTCACGTGCACAACCCTTCAGTGACCAACTTAGTTCCTAGGCGTTCACTTCCTCTTACGAGCGAGCGCGAAGTTCACTCGAGGAGACTGGAAACAGCTTGATTGATCAGGTTATGAAATTTTACCGTCGCCAAATCCAGTGAGCATGGGTGTTAGTGGTTGAATATAATTGCAAAAACGCGCAAAGTTATCCTTTTTTATCAGTTGAATTAAAACATTCAACTATATATCGGGGCACGCAATGCAAATTGCAACCTTGTGCGATAACCTGACTCAGGCAGCTCAAACCATACACAGGAGAAATCGGAAACATTTGATGCTCCGTTTTCAAATTTCCCCGGCGATGGATGATCAGTGAGATCTTAGGACTGCGAAGAAGACTACAGTAACTTAACGTGGTGTATCGACACAATGAATCGGCCGGAATATGGTTTATATCATAGATACTGAGATTTCCTCTCGAAAAAAAGATTACGTAAAAATGATACGTAAAATGCATTAGCCAACAGGAAACGCGAACGATGAAAACTCACTAGTGAAAAAACGTCGTTCGTCCTATCACAAACGCGAACGACGAAAACTCA
>OMLO01004127.1_pt1 | contig 12082 bp, 9 predicted proteins | sample 1674811 | NCBI WGS metagenome assembly OMLO01 (sample SAMN06265003, study PRJEB25207) | coral metagenome | isolation source: Coral host | place: Mexico:La Bocana,Puerto Morelos, Mexico | collected 2008-11-13
TATATGACCATTGTTAGCTTAGTGCTTGTATAGCTAAGTGCGTGACCACTATAAATGAGTTTACTTACTTACTTTACTTAGCAAATTTACCATATGGACTATGAATAGAAGCAACATCGTGTAATTTAGCTCTCAAATTGATCTGGGCACAGGCGCAGTATTAGCACGAGCCAGGTTTTCCAGAACAGTCTTTGAATGTCTGTCCTTTGAATGTCTGCCCCCTCCCCTCTGGCAGATCCTATAGCTAATTTTCACATGCATTATAACATGAACACCACCATGACGGCCATCGTGAATGAGGTCTGTTGTAACTTCCCTTTCCTTGTTGTTGATTATTCGCAGGAACCAATGTTTAGAAGCTGAGATTAAAAACCTGAAAGAAAGGTTTGTACATGGCTCGCTTTTCTGCTTTTCAACATTGTTTACAAATATTGTTTGTTAGTATATACCACACAAGTGAATAGTGCTTTCTGCACATTCTGATTGGCTAGCTCAGAGGTGAATAGCAAGTACTATTCACCTCCAAGGAAATGGAGAAAAATAAAATGGCTTCCTGTTTCGGTTGCCGAGGAGCAAATCTTATCGCTAAAAGAGGTGGCTGTTCCAAAAAATTCAAAACTGGCAACAAACTGTAGCTGTATTTAATGGTAAGTTGTTTAACTTTTCCAAACTCAAAACTTTATGCGCGCGAAAGAACTTCGCGCCGATTTACACTTTTTATTGTGTGCATTTGTCAGTGTTGTAGTATTGTTAGAAACAGAATTTTGGATCGACTGATTATTCATCTTGTGTGGTATAAACTAAAGCAATTATTCACCTCAGTGTCGGTGAATAATTGGTAATTATTTAACTTGTCTAACAAGTCCTTGCTTTAACAGTATCTTTACTCCTTGCTTCACCCTAGTTACGAAAAGCAATTGGAAACGAAGACTGCTGAGGTGCAACACTTTGCAAAATGGTGAGAACTATATTCGGCAATAGTTTATGATTTTACAGAAAGATGTGTAAAAGCAACGACTTTCTCTATCGAATAAACAAAATTTCATAATTACTATTTGAATGCTACATGTAATCCTTGATTCTTATTGGCTCAGCCATTGTACATGAATTGATTTAGTAAAATTCTTCAAGTGTGCTAATGCAATCCTGGATCTGATTGGCTGAGCTGCTCGGGTACACCACCAGGAATTAGTATGCAGTGGCTGGAGGTCGTCCACTACCATAATGGGAACGGAATGGAAGGAAACTGGCTGTTACACGATCAAAATATTTAAATGAACCGATGAAAGTGCGTACATAACTGCAAGTTACCATTAACAATTTAGTCCGCGCGATTTTGCTAAGGTTTAATACTACGTTAAAAAATGATTGGAAATCTTTATTTGGAGACAATTTAGTTAGAATTCGACTAAAAACAATACGATTATTCACCTTCGGCCTCATCAGCTATCACCTCTCAGAGATCTCATGCTCATAATGTTATTGTTTAGCCATCGTAGTGTACTGCGGCTTTCGCCTAGTTCCTAGGTCTTGATATCTCGCCGCGGTCAATCATTTTCGGGTCACGTGGTCCATGCGGGGCCTATGCCAGAAAGAGGAAAAACAGAAATCTGAGGCAAATTGTTTCATTTTTGACTGAGGTTATTCGTCTCATGAAAGGGAGTTCTCTTGACATTTCTGGGAGAGTGACCATTAGAGCCGTGAATATTTATCTCCTCGCTTTTGGTCTTATGCTAACTGGACAATTTAAACGCGGGCTCATTTGGATTCAAACGGAAATTATGGAGTCAGAAGCATTTACGCTTACAGGCAAATAGTGTTACTAAAATTATTGGAGCCTTTGAAGGTTTCTTTTACCTAAGATTCTGGCCGTTGTGCAGCAATCAAGAATTTGCTGGAAACGCTATCTGGTAAACAACAAAACTTGTAAACAAGATTGAAGTTTGTGCGTTTTTATTCGTCTGCAAATTTGCAGAGCCCAGTATGGAGCTGCCATTTGGATGTACTTTTGTGGTACACCCACATGGCTGCCGCAAAATAGTGCAATCATCTGTCACTTACTTTGTTTATCTAGGCGACTCATTGCCTGCACTAAAGAAACAATCATTTACATGAGCACTTTTCCTAATACTTTAACTTCTAAAATGGCTAATTATCGCGAAATAAGAATATATTTTTTGACAAACGCGTTCGTAGCTTTATTTCAAGCACCACCATATAACTCTGAAATCAAAATGCGCTGGTACTCAGACGAGGCAAGTTATTGAGCTTACACAGGTACCAGCTTACCCCCTCTCATGTCTAATGAGGATAAAAAATTAATTTGGTGGCATTTTTGTTTTGTATTTAAGAAAATTATAACGTTCTGTGGAAGCCAAGAATACGAGCATTTCTATACGAACCACTTAACTACTTAACCACTTCATAAATCCATGTTGCCGTGCGTCTGTTTAGTAACAGATCACCGCTGACGTCAACGATCAGTAACTGAAAAAAGTGGCACACGAGGCGGTAGCTGATTTTGTCACTGGTGTTCTTACCGCATTTTGAAGTCTTCAGTGATGTATTACTAAACAGGCGCACGACAACATGGAATCTATTTGTTTTTTATAATAAAAAAGAAAAATAGTACAGAAAAAAAATTCAAAATCTTTCAACATAACTCGAAAGCGGGCCTTTGCCCACTTTGGGAAAATACGCTTCTTCAAATATGCTTCTTCAAATATGCTTCTGCTGCTTGTATAAAGACAGAGTGGGGACACATCATATGTCTTGAAGCCGCCGCATAAGTGTATAAGATGGCCGGTCTTTTCTTAAGGACGTTCGCAGAAACAATTAGCACGAACGTCCTTAAAACGCACAGATTCATCGCACAGATCATCTCTTCAGCGAACTTTTCCCTTAGCGCATAGAGGCCACCAAAAGTATATAACTCGCCTTTGATTGTGTATTTATTAGGTAAAAATAAAATAAAATAAATTGAAAGCTGTGAAGATTCAAATTAACATTTCAACGCGCGCATGCATTTATATTTCCTGAGAAGCAGGAACATTAAAAGGATTTTATACAAATAGAGAATCGAATGTAAAATTGAGTTCACGACTTTATTCCACGCACGCTTTGCTGATATTGAGCAATTTCTGCAGCGATTACAATTACTACATGTCATGCCAACAATGTTTTTGTTTTAGTCTAGGAGTGCAAGAAGAAAGACACCAAGGAGAAGCACAGGCGTACTCCAAACAGTATGTACTATCATTTTCCCGCCAATAACGGTCTGTTTAGACTACAATGAGCGACAAAAATGTTGAGACACGTCGGAGTAAAATTCTATTTGCGAGCGTCTTGCAAACATTTTGCACCGTTTTTCACAAGGAATGTTGACCACAGCACCTACACAACATTGAATTGGAGGACTGGGACTAGATGCATTTGAAATAGAATAAGGGCAAAATTTCCAAAAGTGCATCAACTGAAAGTGTATCAAGTGTATCAATTACTTTTGCCACCCAGACTACGTGCAAAATCAAAGCATATAAAGACGACTTGTTTGGACACTCCAATATTCACTTGTCAAGTCAAGTTAAATCTTGTAAAAACACAAGTCGGACTCTTGTAAAAGTTTTATTAAATTTGATTCTTACAATCTTTTGCACGTGTAGCGCTACATCCGTAATTACAAGTCAGGCATTGGTAACCTGGACTTGTAGCGATCGTAACATTATAAGTGGAAAGGTTTTATTAAGTTGACACCAGGATAAAGAAATAGACATAACAGTCAATCAAGAACACAAGACTATCTAGCTGAGTTAGTAAGTACACGAAGATAGAGGCCGAGTATTGTTGTCTTAAAGTATTTATGTATTATTTTTATTATCTATAATTGTTTTGCAGTCCCTTATAATGATCTTCGGTTATCGTAGCAGATGAGATTTACTGATGTAACTAACTTTTAAAGCTCAGTTTTGTTTTAATTTTCTCCCGTTTATGTGCAGACACAAATGCTTACAAAGAAAGATAGATGAGCTGACGGAAAGGTACTGTGTAGTTAAACAAAATACATAAGTAAAGGAAGAATGTGACTTGTGAGGATCACTAAATTAATGTAGAAAAGCCCAAAAACAAAGTCTATATGTATTCTGTCAAACTCTAGGAAGGGACATGCAGATAATAACGGAGAGCATGCAGATCTGACAGACCTTTTTTTTTAAAAATAGAAATTACTATTTCACGGTCAAACGTCTACCTTCACCTCACCTAGCTTCTTTGTGCCTCGTGACACATAAGGCCTCCTCAAAATGCCTCCAATTTTCTCTGTTGGCTGCAGCAGCTCTTGCCTCACCCCATGTACGCTATCCTGCACTGTTCCTCTCTCTATCAACTGTTCTTCACCAGGTGGTCTTGGGCCTTCCTCTATTCCTTTTTCCTTCAGGTGTCCATGATAGGGCTATGGCTATTTCTGTTTTGTCGTAGGACATGCTTCCATCTTCTCCTCTTAACCTCTTTACCAAGGAACTTCGTCTCTGCCTTCTCAAGGAGCTCTCTAGTCGTAACGCGATCTTCCCATTTTATTTTAAGAATCCTCCTGAGGCATTTGTTGTGAAGCACATCTATTCGTTGGTCATCATCCATGTTCATCTTCCATGTCTCACATCCATACAGTAGCACCGGTACAACTAATGTTTTAAACAGTCTAAGCTTGTTCCCCTTTATGATGTTCCTTGAGTTACATATTTTTTGAGTCTGGCAAATGTGCCTCTCGCCTCGTTTTTTGTTGATTTTCAGCCCGACCTGCCTTGCCTCCTCGTTCATTTTAGTAGTCTTGTTCTGTGTATGCTGTTTAGTAGAAGACAAAAGCGCCACGTCATCTGCAAAATCTAGATCATCGAGCTTAGACGTAAAGTTCCACCTGATTCCGTTTTATCCTTTTCCCACAGTCCTTCTCATAATCCAATCCATAGCTATCAAGAATAGAAATCCAGACATATTGCATCCTTGCTTCACGCCTGTTTTGATGTTGAGCCATGCTTCTGGCTGATCTTCTACAGCACAACTGAAGTCTTCATAGAACACTTTTACCATCTTTACTATCTTGTCCGGGATTCCATATTTCTGCATAATTAACCATAGACTTTCACGGTGGATGGAATCGAATGCTCTTTCAAAGTCTATGAAGTTAATATATAACCTTGCCTGCCACTCGTTTGCTTGTTCAATGATGTTCCTTAATATGAAAATCTGTTCTGTTTTTCCCCTGCCTTTTCTATTGCTGGTTTTCACCTATCATGTGATCAAACCTAAAAATCGTACCCATTCGATAAATAAGGTCACGAATAAAGGATATAAACAAATTCGCAAAGAATTAGGTCGCTGCTGTTTTTCAATCGCGAGTTATTCGGAGGAGTGTTTTACCCAGATTAATAGGGCTTTGTATGGAGACGCCATGTTTGTGCCCCTCGGAGGGACAAAAACATGGCCGCCGTAAAGTAACAGAAACATCTGTCGTTGAGTTGTGATATTGAAACGCAACCTTATTACTCTAAAGTTCCGACACGTTGAAATAATTATTTCTTCTAGTGCAAGAATTGTTCAGTTATCAAAAACCAAAGCGATTACTCATTTTTTTTGACCCACGCGACAGCCTTCTCGGGCAGCCATTTTAGTCACATAACGCAAAAGCAAACGTGCCCTATTGCAAAACGAAGAACCCTGTCGAGCTAAAACACTGTAAAACGCCAATTTTCTATGGGGTCTATAATCTGATGAAAACTAAAACCTCAGAAGGAAAGGCAATTTTAAATTTTGGAACATGGTTACGTCACATGAAAACCGGCAATACCCTGATTGCTCATTCCTCAGTCTGATATCAACTCCATTCTGTAATCGATCAATCACGATCCATCCTAGTATTTTGCCAACAACTGAAAGTAAAGGAATTCCCATCCAGTTATAACATTCTTTGAGGTTTCCCTTATTTGGCAATTTGATGATCAACCTCTTTCCCATTTGTCCGGGATCTTTTCATGTTCCCATACTTTCTCCAGTAGCTGATGCACTTTCGCTGCCGAGAATTCCTTGTGCGCCTTTAACAATTCAGCCGTGATGGAGTCGACGCCTGGGGGATTTTCCATTCTTTAAACGCTCAATTGCTGCTTTTATTGACCTCGGTGATTGTTGGTTCAAACGTATACGCTCCACGTAGATTCCTTCTTAAATTGCGCCCTTCAGTAACACGTGTCAAACAAAGAAAGGTCGAGAAATCGAAAGTCAAAAGAGAACGCCGGGAAAATGCACAAAATGCCATGAACCGTAGGATTCAGGTTGACGGCCTGTGCAACTCTCAGTTTGACACTGATTTTAATTATGCAAAAATAATTCCGGAAGACGACGACGTCAATATACAAACATCTCTCTCCTCGATTTCTTGGGGGGGAGGTGTGCAACAGTACACAGGCTTAAAGGCTCCTGTTTGTTTTAATTGTGACCACATGCCCATATAACACTGAGGAAAACGAATCATTGTTCTGTACTTCTTGATGAGCGGTGTTTTTCTTTGGTCACCGAATGATTTCGTAGACGCCAAAAATATAACGGTTTAAAACGTTCTTTTTATGACCGCTTTTCTTTTACTTAAAGTCTGAGTGCCATGAAATCTGAGAAGCAGAAGATGGAAAGAATCAACGCAGCAGACTTAAAATCTAAGCAGAAGCAGCTGGATGATTATTCTAAAAGGTGTGTTAGAACGTTGTTTTTTTAAACAACAAGCGACCTTTACGCTCAAGGATTATGCAATGGCTTGTTAACTACCGGTGTAGAAAAATAATTACTGCCAAGTCTAATATATCTATTACTGCATTTACATAAAACGGTAAAAACAAATTAAATCGGACGTTTCGGACTAGTCATGACTGCATTACTGATCAAAAACAAAAATTTGACAGATAATGCCAATTGAATCGTTTAAAGTGATTTAATGACAATCTTCGCGCCAAAATCGCAAGGAATAGTTCTGCAATACGCTGGTATTTTGCCAATATTTGCGACATGCTTTTCAGCCCAGTTAGATTGATGACTGGCATGATGGAATCGATAGCGTCGTTTTTGGGAAATACCAAGACATTTAACGAAAAAAAACTACATAGCGTTTTTACTTTTACTAAAGTGTACTTGTATTCAACAAGAAGGCAAATTCTATTTTTCAAGCATTACCAAACTATTTGTGATTTATGTGGGCATTTGCTCTTAAGACTTCTTTATCGTTCTTAGCCGCGTAATAATAATGCAGCCAATTAGTTCAAAAAGACCAAGGAGGAAGTAAGGCTAAGTAAATGGGTATGATTTTTTTTTGGAAAAAAATCAGGTTATCAGAAGAACGGACGAAGTCTACAAGACTCGATCAGGATCTAAAGCACTACATGTCCAGGTATTGTGGTTGAGTAATAGTATCAAACGCTTGATGGCATGGAGCTCATCACTTGTCTTGTAATCTTCAAGATTATACATTGTAGTGTACATCTTTTTATTATATTTCTTTCCGCTAAATTCAAATGTATTGCATTGCAAATAACAACTGATTGTCGGATAAATTTGTCTTGTCGTGCTTCATTTATTCCCGGCACCTTTTGTATTGTACAAAATACAATACAATAAAATACAATAAAATAAATAAAAAAATACAATAAAATACAATACTTTATATACTTTTTATAATACTTTATATTGTACATCACTGTAAGGAAGTATTTCTATAACCAAGAAATAAGAAATAACCCAAGATCATTAAAGTTCGTCGCGATACACCGAATTATTCAAACGTTTCAGGTTGTCTAACGAAGAGACGAAGTCTAAAAAACTGGAGGATGAACTACGCCACTATTTTTCCAGGTAAAATGTGTTATATCGTTCAAATTCCAACGTTCATTTATAATTTCAAATATGAAATTGCGTCTAATCATTTACCGGGCTTAAAGCTCGGAACGTTATTATAACTTTGCCCAAACGAACTTCTTGGTGCATATTTCATTTATTTATCTATTTGTTTTATTGTTATTATTATTATTATTGTTATTGTTATTATCATCTATCGCTACCCCCCTCCGCTTCCCTATTCAATTAGTATTACGTTTACCATGTGCGTCACTCGTTTGAAGTTCAGTTCACGCGGTGTCTCCTAGAGGTAGATCCGACCGATTAGCGTTCTAATAATCGCTGTCTAAAGAATGTCTGTGCGAGCACGTCATTAAGTCCAAAAAAGGTGCCAGTCTAATAATTTTCTAGCAAACGTCGTCCATTAGCGTACATGAAACGGCCCTGATATGTTTGACCGGCTTGTTATTTAGCCCCATAATAGGCTGTTTGCACTTTAGAGATAATGTTGTGCTTGCTTAAGACACGTCAATTTAGGGCTTAGACGTGCAATGGACTAGACATTTCTAGCCGTTGGTGTTATTTGGCCTGAACTTTGATGTGGCTAAGAAAAAATATGTTGTTATTGTCTACAGCTATAACTACTTGCTTGAAGGCTATAACACCCTTCGTGACAACTATAACCATGACATAAAAAAAATGGCTGGCGAAACAGATCACTTAAGATCCAGGTAAATAAGTGAAATTTCACATTGTTATTGTCTTCTAGGTGTTTATAGCCCCATCGAAAACGTTTTTCGCGGCCACTTCTTTTTAATTTGAAATGAGCTAGGTTGAGGAATATTTAAACTGCGCATAATGTTAAGTCGACGGTGGTCCCAACTACTCTCAAAGTACAACTCCACATAAGTTCACCAACAGTGCCTTGTATTTGAAAAAGCCTTATTATAACTGTTCAACAGAAGAAGGTATACATAAATAAAGATCATTGCAGTTTTAAAACCGTGTTAAAATTTTAATGCGTTCTTCACGCAAACGATGCACAGGTGAACTGATCGTTTGAAAAATTGAAAATGGGCGACTGGGAATGTTATCATCAGGAGTGAAACTCTAACAAGGACGTGTTGTCTAATTTCATCCTTTTCAACACCTGAAAGCGTGGCTATAAACTTGGAATTCATTCAGTTTATCAGAAGAGAACACACATAAACAGTGTAATTTGTCTTTTAAGGTTGACAAAAAAGGATGAAGAGCTGCGGGTTCTTCAAGAAGAATTAAAAGAAAAGACGGCAAGGTGGTGTAGAGTTGTAAAATAAGATTTTATACCATGCCATAGAAAATTCAGCCAATCAGAATACAGGAAAATAGTGAGGCGATATTACACCCAACCTTAACATAGTGCACTGCGCGTATGTCTTGTGTGTATATCTCGATGTATTTAGTGCAGATGTGTTTGGTATAATCTTCGCTCTCAGGCGATCCAAGCTCACGGTGCGCGGCGTTTTTTTGTATTCTTTTTTTTGTATCAGCGAAATGTGACATGCACTACATACTATTACATTATATCTGACGTGACTCTCGCCTTGCAGTATTTGCAGGCTTTGTTTTCCAAAGGTTTGAATTTACAGGGGTTTGTATGGGGAAAAAGGGAAATCGTGGTAAAGATATTTTGGCAATAAAATCGACTAATCTCAATGCCTTTTCTGACGACATATCGTAGGCTTGTTTCTGTGGCAAATTATGTACCGTTTCAATTGTGATATCCTTACATGTATAGTTATGAAAATGGCCAAAACTCAATTTTCGTTCACAATTAACTTAAACAATATCTCCCAAAATGGAACGAACAAACAAGCTCAGTACAACTCTTAGTAAACCGATGATTGGCAGATCCGTGCTTTCCTTCTCGGTGAATGAAGAAAAAAAGTTGTAATTAATTAAATTCGGTTTTGTTTTGTGCAATGTCTAGGGGACCAATCGCAATACTTCTTTTCGTCGTGAGCGAGGTTTCCATGTAAAGAACATTTGTTCAGCCTTGTAAGCAGTGTGCTTAAGAAAAAAATAATTCTAATTACATTTATTTTCTCCAAGGCTTGCATCTGCCTTTGAAAAGCGATTGAAACACGATCAAAGAAGAGTGGAGAATACCATAGACTTTAACACACCCACTGACATAGAGAAGGATTTCAGAGACTTCTTTGACGGAGAAAGGATTGATGCGTGTGACGTTATCGAGTCCATTCTGCACTCTGAGGAGGAGATTGACGTGGAAATCTACTATCCAAGATTAGCTTGTATAATATTTGTGGTAAGATGTCTTTAGACCAAAGTTTGAGTCCGTGACAGAGACGAAAAAAAACAAACAAACAAACAAACAAACAAACAAACAGGCTACAGGGAAAAAAAGTGCAAAGCGAAAGGAAATAATGTGGTAAAATTACATGAAGAGCTTCTGAAACTTAGCACTTGGGTAATAATAAAGGTATTTTTAATTCCACATTTATACCTTGACAGTTAAAGTTACAAGCATATTTACCGGACGCACTCACACTAAAAGCACAACACTAAAAAACATAACATTAAATGAATAAAGTACTCAGAGAAATATTAAAATAACTTTAAATTGATTAACAGTTCATAAGAGGCATTAGTTTTTCCCAATGTTTGTGTTGCGTATGGAGCCTGTCATTTCTTTTGTTAATTTTTCTGTGTAATTTGATCTCTCAATGTTGGTTTAGTTTTGTTCAATTTACATTTATAAATAAAAGCTTTAGCCATGAGTATCATATGATTCAAAATAGCAAAATATATTTGTGTTGATGTTTCCATAGATATGTTTTGTTTAATAATCCAAGATGAGAATGCAAGCCAAACGTCTTCTGTTATATTACAATAAAAGAGTAATTGCTCAAGGGATGTTTCTTCTTTCTGGTAAAACGCGCCCAAAGGCAATTCGATCATTTTAAAACGGAACAATCAATCATTGGTGTGTACGATATCGTTCAATATTTTATATTGGAACTCTCTGATATTTGTTTCTAATGAAACAAAAAGAAAACCGAAACTGATTATTTTCCAATCAATCACAAGTTGGTGATATTTGCATTTCTTTTTTTAGCAGAGGGCCGAGTTTGGTTCTTAGTTTTAAATTTGTTATGCAGCAATTTACTTTACTTTTGTTACTTTAGGCCGTAAATCAATTTCAGTTTTATTTGATTCATTATATACTCTATATCAGAGAAATAATGGTTAAAAATGTTGATTTGTTTGTGACTGTTTTATGATCAGGTAATAATTTAGGTGAAAGTAATAATTGAAAAGAAAATTGTCTTTAAATCCACGATGACGTGCTAATGGCGTGAATAATTACCTTCTGTTAAGTGGGTGCAACAATCCCTCAAATTAACCAATAAATGTTCATTACTAACTATTTAAATTTTGCCAAAGTTTTCAAATTTATTGAACAAAGCAATCATGGGCTACAAAGTGGTTCCTCATTTTGTGACGTCTGTCTGTAATAAAGTAGGCTTCAGAAAAAAAATAATATTTCGGATATTTCAAAGAAATATTTAATTGCAGACGGCTTACGAGCAGGTAAAGGAAGCAAAGGAGGCTGCATGTGATTTGTTTGGAAACGTCACCAGATGGCTAATTGAGGAAACTCCAAGGATTGGCCTGGAGCTCTGTGTCTCAAGAAAGGTGCGAGATTAAAAGTTTAATAGTATGAGTTAAAGTGCCACTGAAACGAAATTTTCGTATCTGAGATTTTTGCTTAAATTTTGTAGTTTGAAACACGCTTATTATCGTGGGTTAATTCGTTTTCGCCAAAAAAAGGGGAAAGTTGTATTTTTTAGCGTTGAAAACCGCATTTTTGCTTCAAACCATGTCCGGGCCGTGGGACCAAATGAAAACGATTGCTGACGTCACTGGTTGTAATCATCTCGCTAGCTTGGGTCTTTTCTCTCACGGGTGAAGACGTTTGCAGCAGTGATGGAGAAGATTATTATGTATTTAATGGCGATTTTGATCCGTACCAAGGCGAGCCCTTGGCTTCCAGTGAAGACGGCGATAGCAATGGCGGCGGCGAAGATAAAGAAGACGAAGACGGTATTTTGGCCTCCGTTTTTGAACAACGTTTAGAAGGACAAATTTTAATTGGAATTGAGCCGTTAGGTCGTGTTATGGCAAAGTTCTACAGGTCATAGGTCTACATGAT
>OMLO01004128.1_pt1 | contig 12081 bp, 2 predicted proteins | sample 1674811 | NCBI WGS metagenome assembly OMLO01 (sample SAMN06265003, study PRJEB25207) | coral metagenome | isolation source: Coral host | place: Mexico:La Bocana,Puerto Morelos, Mexico | collected 2008-11-13
TCTTAAGAGATTTTTAAACTAAAAGAAATAAATTTAAATGAACGCGAAAAGCCACAGGAAGCCAATGAAGATGAGATAAGGATTACGAAATGTGAGCACCTTCTGATGACGTTCTGTCTGATACTTAGGCCGGGACGCTAAAGAGAAGAGAGTTGCGGTAGTCCAAATGCGAAGTCACGAATGCGTAAGCAAGAATTTTCGTGGACTGAGGCTTAAGGAATTTCCTGATTTGGCGAATTTTATACAAGCCATGAAAAGCCTTGCAGCATTATCTTACCAATGTAAATAGACTGCAAGACAGTCGCCTTTTCTTCCCTATTCGGAAGGTGCGTAATCGTAATCCTCGCGTGTGAAGCGCGCAAGCTCCTTTCCCCAACCATCCTTGCCGTTTCTACACCCGTTTCAGACCTTTCGTTCGAATACTACTGGCGTCGTTCGGGTTCGCAAAAAATACGACTGCTTGCAGCCTCTCAACAGTGTTCGAAATTTGGCTTCCTGGCTTGACTCAAATATGACTATGTTCATTCACATTGTAGACTGCAAGCAGTCATCACCTGGAAGTCTTTTATTTTGTCACTCCACTTTCTAGCGATGCGTCTGCGGGGTATTCTCTTTTTCCTTTTTTTTCGACGTGTTTCTTTCCCCTTGTCGTGATCATGTTCATCTTTGTCTTCGAGATCCTCATCTTCATCATCATCTTCATCCTCGTCAGTCTCATCACCATCTCCTTGTTGTTCACTTTGTCCGTCCCTACCACCAGGTGGAACGTATTCTATATCCAGACAAACTGTACCCTGTGACGAAGGAAAGTAAAGGATATAAACAGAACAGAACAGATCTACAAAATGGCCCGGTTGCAGCCGGCCTTATCTCTCATTGTCCAACGGGAGTTTTGCTTCGCGATCACATAAACACGAATAGGGAAGTATTAACGAGAATAGGCAGGGCGAGATGATAATCCGTTCTGGTCTGAAGCCCTTGCCCGTACTTCCGACCTGATTTAGCAAGGAGAAAAAACTGAAAAGGATCTAAACAGAACAACACTGCCCTAAAATACTAAAACCGGCAAAACAAGCAAAACAAAACTTACAATGGTTGGGTGATGTTTACCATCTTCCAGTACGTAATACTGATTCTTGATTTCTTTGCCGTTTTTACGTACTTCATGTAATGGTATTTCGACTTGTCCAAGAAGCCTGTCAAAATAATAAAAAAAACATGCACAAAAGTCTTTAAATAGAACGAAAAAAAAGAGAGCACATTTTTCGTGAAAAAAGGCGAGCTCGTGTCTATTGCGTACGTAGCGTGTACTTTGACAATGTTGAAACTTTCCCTCTTACTCTTGCATACGGTTGTGCTTTTAAAATTTTTATTTACCAATCGGCATTGAGCAGGTGAGACAGGAAAGTTATTTATGACTGGCCACCATTCTCACTAGAAACCGCATCGAAACTCACTCAAATGGACTCAAAACGATTTCCCAAACTTAATACGTTTACCCTTCTGTTTGAATGAAAACTACACCGTCGTTACCTTTTGAACCAAGCTGGTTCATGGTCCTTCACTTTGATTGACAGCTTTTCGTCCTGTTTAAGCTGATGAGCTCCGAGATTCCATACATGTGTAGCCTGTGGTGGAAAAAATAGTTTAAGTTCCCAGTTTATCCTTTAATTTAAAATTTTGCCTTTTTGACTGAGCAGTAAAGTCGTGGACGCTAAGCAAATTCATACAAAAATGCTAATTACTCCTTACATTTCCATACTGCTAATTTGACGATCATGTACTGCATTCCTTTCCCGGTGTTACTATTATCCCGTTGATTTATAGAAAGAGCTACAGGTTGATTTACCGGGTTTCCTACAGTTTCTCCTTTAACTCTTGCTAGCAGTACTCGATCTTCACATTTCCCTTTATCATCCTGTGGCGCGTCATTAAGTTTGAAGCTATTCTCTCTCAACACTGTTCCCAGCGTTCCAAACATCAGCTTTCCAAACAACACAATATTTAATTTCAGCACTGCAGAACTCAATTCGAAGTTATTACAACAACTTTAGATTGTGCAACTCTTTGAAAATATGTTTAGTGCCGGTTTACCAAGTTTGGCAGTTGAACGACCTTTAGATCGTTTCCACTTCTGAAATTCAAAACAACGCCGCTAATCGTGATTCTAGCTGTAATTAAGTTTAGTGATACTTACATCTTTTGCCTCCCATTCGGGATTTAGCGTGTCTTTTTGAACTGAAGTACTCTTCTTACAACCTATTTGTAACAAGAAAAGAAAAATTTAAGCTTATCATTTGTAGAAAACAATTTAAAACTGACATAAAACAAAACAAAAGGCCTTAGGATCCTCCCCTTCGTTTGGAGTCATTAGTGATTTGCATGTCATTTTTGCACGTGTCAGCGGTGTCACACAGTACGCCGGAGAAATTTAAAAAGGCGTTTTACTCTTAAAACGCATCAGTTGCTTTCCGTCTACAATACGCCGGAATAATTTGAAAGCGCAGCAATCAACGATTAGAATTTTATTTGGAAATAAACTCTGGTAGGGACCGGAAATTACATGGTTACCGTGATGTCATCGTTTTCGAGCGGTAATATAAAACAGCAGTCACAAGGGGTAAGGGGTCACAGAGTCTACGTGGGAATTCGTCACCCGAGAATTCCCACGTCATCATGTAAGCCTGCAGCCAACCAGCGGTAAACAGCAGTCACAGGGGGTAGGGGGTCACAGAGTCTACGTGGGAATTCGTCACCCTTTCGAAAAGTTCAGTTTTAAACAGACTTTTCAAAATGTTTTCCGTGCCAAAAGCTCTGTAAAGCTTCACAATGTCAGAGCACGCTTTTGCGTATACGTACGGATGTGTTCGTCAATATGATCAATATAATTTTTTAACAACAAGATTGAAAATTTCTTAAGGCTGATTTTCTCTGAATATAATTAGTATGAAGCTGAATACAACAGTATAATGAGGGAGCTAGTAACCTTAAAATGTTTGAATTCCTGATAAAGTTTAAGGTTTTAATATTTGTGCTCAAGGCGTTAAACGGTATGACTCCTCATTATATCTCAGATCTTATTAAGAAAACTGAGTCATCTCCTCGAAGCGCTCTGCGATCTAACGATCTCAAGTTGTTAGTTATGCCTCTGAACGAAATGTAAGACATTAACCTTGTTATTATTACATTGAATATAATCTCATTGAGGACTAAGTGCAAAACACAATTTAGATGGTTGTTTAATTCCCAACCAATTAAATAATTTTAGGGGGAAATTTGCAATGAAATGCTAAATAACATCCAAGACCATTTGATATTCAAGTAAATTTTTATGAAAGTCAAACGGAGCGATTTCTCTGAGATTTTGATCACTCGAGGTAATTAAGCGTTATAAGATTCATGTAAGACCAGAATACCATGTCTTGTGGACATATTTTGCAATAATATTTAAAACAGCTTGTGTTTTGGCACCTTGAAAATTCACTCGCAATAGATCAATTATCCCTGATGGTAAGTTATTCGGTGTTATGTAAAATGGGGTATGGGTGTTTGAGCGCGAATAACAAGAGGACTCAGAAAACGTTTACAAGTGGAAAGCCCGTACTTTTTCGAATCCGTCTTAGCCGGAGAAGTCAGTGATCACACGATTTGATTTAACGATAGTTTACTTGCCAAAAGAGTCCATTGATTGATTTCTAACTACAACTATTCGATTAAGCATCTACAGACCCTAACAAATTTAAAACAAATTTTGCGCTCTAACCAGTGAGCTGGGAGTCCTTGCATTGGCATTCCCAGCATGCGCATGCGTATTTTGCAGACGAAGACAACTATCGACTAGTACTCTTGGCAATTCTTGACAAGAAAAAGATCGGGGGGTCTATAAAGCAACCCTACTAACAGGGACCGCTTGTCTTCGTATAAACAGCTCATTCCAAGCGCTCCCGCGATTTCCTGGTCCTGTTTCCGGTATTGTGTGCATGGTGTTATTTCCAAATGCTCGAAGGAATAAAACGTCCGGATTTATAATTTCCGAGCCGTCATAAGTCATATGTATTCAGTGCATGTCGGCAGCTAGACGTTTTCATCTACCCGTGCCTGCTTACGAGATTATCGCGCGAACTTGAGGATTTGTTTCGGCTCAGTGTTAATTCGTCAAAATAATCTGTACATCAGTAATATGCTTTATTCCTCGAAAAGAAAAGTCAAATGTTCTCCAACTTATGACTCGATGACCGGAATCGAATAATACTTGGTTCTGCCGACTTCTCCAATTTACAATTTACATGCCCATGATTGATGATGCATATTTTAAAAGCGGTTAAAGTGAGTGAAGATTAAACTACTCATTGCTTTTCAAGTTTGAATTCCATGAATATCGTGACCGATGTTTAACAGAAGAGAACATAAATTATGCTTGCGTGTTATAGAACATATGCTAAGAAGCAGTAAATTCTTGTATTGTCTAAACTTCCCCAAGGTAACGAGAAAAAATCACGAATTTTCATCACAATTCATTTTTGAAGAAAGACCTTCCAAGGTTCAAAACATCGAAGAGACTTTCTCATTCTATCATTAAACAAATTTCCTGAACCTTCTTAATGATGATTTGTAGTCCTTTGTTATATTTCAAGTGAGTGCTTTATCATTGCCAGTCATTGGAAAGATAGATCACTTTGAAATACATATATATATGTGTGCACCTGTCCAACGGTTACATTTTTCTACCAACGTCAGTAATATACGACAAATTAAAAAAAAAAAACGTTTTATTAAAAAAGTGGCACTCGTAGAGGTAAATAAATTCGTGTGTTTGGCAAAATTCGTCTATTATTTTGGGTTAGCTGTCTAGATCTCCAGTTAAGCACGATCAATGGTCAAGGTTAGCGATAGTGATAAATTATCACCTTTATCAACTGAAGTTTAAGTAGAACTCGAGACCCGGGGAACCTTATCATGATCAAAGAATTGAGCGGCATATAATGCGATAAGGAACGGTTATCAAGAATTAAGGATGCTTTCCATGGGTCAGGACTGCTCATTGGGCCAACCGTAAAAACAGGACGATATCAGTCCCCAAGTGGCGAACCCATATTCAAATCCTCTTGATTAGAAATTTGCCCAACCACTTAAAATGTGAGAAATTCTCGTGAAGGGAACTAGAGCAACGGGCCGAGTTTTCAAAACAGAATGGAAATTTTGAAAGAAATGGTCCGAAAGTGGACCTTCAAGATACATTCATTGTTCCCAAAAAGCCGCGGTTGGTCCAAAACCTCTTATTGGAATTTAAAACAAAATTGAACACACCCACAACACAACACACACAAGCTAAGTCGGTGTCATAACTTACCTCGGAAGCTTAAAACCACAAAAGGATCGCTCAGTCCTCTGAAGTCAACATTAGGTAGATTCGAGGCGCTGTGAACAACCACTTTAAGCGACATTCTGATGTCAGAATAAAGAAAGAACCCAATATATCATATTATGCTCACGACCCCACAAATTCCTGTAAAAATGGTAGTCTAGTTCTTCAGCGAAGAATCTCTGTGTACCCAAGTAGTTCTTTTAGTTCGTATTCTAAACCATGTTAGCGACCACGATTTCGTGAAAAGGTCAAGCTTTTTTTCCAGTTGTTATAACAACAATTTAAATACTGAACGACACACGTCGATTTAAATTAGTTTTTTCTGCTCGATCTGCATCGCTCTGAAAGACTCATGTTGCGAGTTCTTGGTTCAAAAGATTATTCCTAAAAACTCGTTTTAACGAACTGTTAAGATTCTGTAAAGAAGTAATTATCCTTGTTTTAGATAAACAGCTGAATCAAGGTTTGCACTATACACTGCAAGTAATTAATATCAATATGCTCACTACGCATAATTTACAGTCGATCTTTCTCGTATCCGAAACGGCTGAGCAAGTAATCACTGGTAGAATTAACTTCTACAGGTGAAAAAAAAAATCGACGACAATTCGTGTTAGCTCATATAGATTACTTTGTCAATCGAACTCGTAAACCATAGGAAGAGAGGAAAGGGTCACGTTACTCGTTGCTAGGGCTAAGCTCATCCCTTTTGACATGGTCAAGGCAGAACCTACTCCTTTCATAAATTTTAACTAACTCTTTAACCAAGGACGACTAATTTAACGCAAAATGTTAAATATTTAGGCATATTATGTTCGCTCTTTTTGGTCACGCCAGTTTCATTTTCCGGGTATGGTATAAATGTTATTTATACAACAAGGAGAACCAATGTAAATCATTGCTTTCACTAACTTCCCCTTTTTTCGTGTAAGATTTAAGCAATATAACACTTTAACCGTGCCGGTTTACATATGGTATCATCTAAACAGACTCAGACCCCGAGTCTTTAGGTGAGGCCGTCTCGCATGGAAACGTGCTCTACTGCTTTTATAAAATAATTCTAAAAAATACTTCGCGACCGTGTTTACATACTCTTATCGAAACACACCTATCGACCAATGAGTGCGCGCATAGTAAATCAGTTATGTTTTAAAATGTATTCTTGCTCCTTTCTTCAGTGTAGTTTACAGTGAGATAAAAAAGAAGACGATGTTTCTTTGATGATAAACTGATAGTAAGTACTTGTAAGCAGATGGAACGCTATGTGCAGTTATATTGTGCAAGATTGTTTTACCATTTTAGTGAGAGAATACGAATGAGAGATGCTAAGAGACTGTCCACGTGTTAACGAGGCAAATTTCGGACGTCATTGATTGGCCTCATTTTTTTCAGGGAAAGACAACTATTATAATATCTCTTATTTTTATCAATTTGATATCTTGAGATTTTACCTTGAGATACTCTGAAAATTAGCTATAAATATCCGACGCTGCCAAAACACAGTCTCGTTTTGGAACAAGCTGAATGTTTTACATGAAAAAGTTTCGCTTTACTTGGGTATTATGGTATTTTAAAGCTTTTGAAATGTAATTCTGTCAGTTTGTTGGTTCCGGAGTATTTTCGACATTTAAGTGAAACTTTGACAATAGAATTGTTAAACCTTTAAAGTATCCAACGTCTGCGAACAGCCCCTTAAGCAACACTTTCGTAGCGGATTTTGTTTTAAATAGTCTGTGATCTATTACTTTTAAAAGGGTAAAGTGAAGTTCATTTTTTTTAATTTTTGGTCGGGGTTATGAGCTAGGAAAGGGGACTTGAGAAAACAGGTTATTAGAGGTGTGGCTAAAGATATTGCTGACATTGTATCAACATCACAGGTGGTTGGAAAGCCTTTTTGGCCTGGTACTGTCAAGTTGTGAAGGGAATAAATCACAGCTCAGGCTCGATAGCGATACAAACTTTTTAATCCTGAGTTGGCACGCACACGCTCGTAAGTGTGTTCGTTACACGAGGTTCTGGTCGTCACGTGACTAGCTGATCACATGATTATGGTCACACTCGTCACGTCACAGGTACTGGAGGAGTTAATAAGAGGGTAAAAGAGGATGTGATACACATGATCCAGAGCGCCGGAAGAAAGGGGGGGGGGAGGGGCATTCAGGGGTTTCGTAACAGATCGAGTCTCGGCAGATAGGAACAACGACGGTACTCGGACTAAACTAAGGACAAGATAAACATGTTGTCACTTTACGCATCATTTTATGTTAGTTTATTGTATTTTACTTTAGACACTGCTTGCAAAATAGTGTCGTATCAATAACTATTTGCCAGTTGGCGACAATTTTGACCTCAACTTGTAAATGTTTGATCAGAAATTCGGTTGCATTAATGCAGTGTGTATATTCAGTCTAACCTCGTTTAGAAAATGACGTACTTCGTTACAACTTGACCAATCTAACAGTAACAAGGCAAGGTTACTGGTTAACTGGAAAATCGTAAAACGACAGCTTTGCTACAAACTAACGGTTTTTAGGTTAAACGATAACCTCTCTTAACGTTCTGCACAGAACATGTAGACATTTGGGTCTAGATATAATTCTTCACAACATACAAAAATAGATATAAGCCTTTGCTACCTAACAAAAATATTTGTACGGAAAAAATTAAGCAGACTTGATTTTCTCTTTAAAACGTAGAAAATTTCTCGTATTTCTGATTATGTTATAGCTGTTGGGCGAATTTATTTTAACGGAATCTTTAAATTCAAATTGTAACTGCAAGGTAGAAGAGATCATCCGGCTTGCTTGTCCATTGTTGTAAATGGTTCGCATTTAAACGCCAAATAACTTCTTGACAGTGTAACCCTGAAATAATGTAAAAGTTCAAGTTAGGTATCTCTTCTATATATTCAGATAAAAAAAGCGCCCTAAGGGTGGTTTAGATCATTTCAAAGCTTTCCCAGGGGATTTCCGTACCATTTGCCCCAAGATATCATACTTATCATGAATCGTTTTGTCCTGTTACCAAAATTCGACATAAAGTATATGGGCTATATTGACCAAGATTGAAGTCAAGTTGGTTGCATAATAAATTGAGGTTTACAAAAGATGATCGAGGCCGATATCCTGCCCATTTTGACCAAGGAATGTTGGTCAGTAGGGTACAAGCCATTTGCCTAGGCCGGATACATCAACTTAAACAGTACTTAACAACATCAACAATAAACGGATTTAAGGGTGTACCCACCGGCATACTGTAGAAGAAGATGCCAATGAGCAGGCCGATGATGATTAAGATGAGGAGGATAAGGAGGATCCACTTATACCGTCGCCAAATAATGTATCGCAGTGTCTTGAACGGAGAGGTGAACCACAGGAACGAGGTAGCAGGACGACTACAGAGAAGTAAGATAAATTGAATGAAGCATGAGGAAGAACCCCCCCCCCAAAAAAAAGTGCTTGCAGAGAGAAAAAGCTTTTTTAGATACGAATAGTAGCAAAGCTAAATTTACGAAAAAGAGCTTTATGAATGCTTTTACTAACAACTCGGGTCAGGCTCAATATTCCAGGAAAATGTCCTATAAGCTTAGAACTGTATCCTTTTAAAAAAGGAGGAGCCGCGCAAGGTTACACGTTTTGACTTCCTATACCTGTGCGTGTCCTACGTATCGAATCAGTAATGACAACACAGTGGCACTTACTTTGGTTCTTCTAGAACAGGGTGCTGGTTTGGGTCCTCTCGCCCTTGTCCCGCGGGTTTTGCTGCCGCTTCGTATCCCGCAAGCAACTCGACAGTCATCTCAATTTTACCCTGCAGTTACAAAAAACAAATTAAAAAATGTGTTTCGTTGTATTTGCGAAACAGAAACTTCTCTAGTTATAAATTAAAACTATGGCAAAAAAAACCGGCGACCATGAGGGACAGTGCCCTTTTCACTAATTGAAAGGTAATGAACCAAAAATATAGGGATCTCATTCGTTGATTTAGTCACTGGCTCAAGGAACTAATTAAGCCGTGTAATAGCGCTTCTTAGTATATGCCACGGAATCGAATAGTGCATTCTTACTGACTAGCTCGGAGGTGAATAGAAAGTACTATTCACCTCCGAGCAAACAGAGAAAAAACAAAATGGCTTCCTGTTTTGCTTCGAATATCGGGCAGCAAATTTTATCGGTAAATGAGACGGCTGTTCAAAATTTTGGATCGGCTTATTATTCAGCTTGCAATAGTGTGGTATATATTAAAACAATTATTCACCTCGGTGTCGTTGAAAGTAATGGATATTTACCTCCACTTCGGTGAATTATTGTTAATTACATTCACACTGATTGGAAAGCAAAAACAAAAACAGCGGCTGTGCTTGAAAACTCACAATAAGGCAAAGCAACAGCCAAATATATCTACAAAGGTTTGCACAGTGTGTTGTGCATGTGCATGGCCAAGTTACTTGAGTACAAATCAGTAAATCATACACTTTGAGAGCAGCAATAGAGACTTCTTACAATAAACTTACAAGGAAAAAGGGCATCTATTTTAACGAACCATCTTAAGGACTGACTGGCCTTAAATGCATGATGGATAACACTATCAAAGGAAAGCTCCTTCTCACTTCCTGCCTTTGAAAACAGGTACGTGCCTATAAATGAAGCGCTGGCACTATTTTTCGAATAAGTTATTTAGAGACCGCAAACTTACGGAGCACTCAGGAGCTGCGGCTGGGTCTGTTGCGTTTTGCTTATAACAGGCCCACCAACCCCTTGAACTCTTCTGGATAAACAAGTCAAGTGTCTCGCCGTTACGACCCGGATCCTTCTTTTGATTGCCACAGTGATCCGAGTTTTGACAAGGCTTGTCCAACTCGCTCAGATCCAGCTCCCTCTCACCTGTGTTAAAAATGGACAAAAAGCGTAATTTATATTTTTATGATCAAAGTAAAACAAGTTTCCTCTTTTGTCGCGACATGTTCTAAAGGTATATAATATAAATATGTTCTACGTGTTTTTTCTTTAGCGAGGTATAGAAGCACTCGGGAGAGTTTTGGAGCTTGGAAACAATCGCCTATTGACCAGTGTTCACACAGCATTTCTCGTTCTCCCAAACTTACGCGTTTCTATAACTCGGTACATGCTTTCTACTTATTTAGCGTTCTATCACGAATGCCGTTCTCTGATTGGTTGCGCTACTCACGCTAAAGGAAATCTCGAGTTCATAATGTTATTGTTAAAAACAAGGCTACAACTACCTATAAAGGGTGAAAGTTTCTAAAGAAACTGTGGTGCTGCGTCGGTGGGGGTAACAAGGTAATTTGGTTATATCAATCATTCGCTCTGACGAAGGTCTAACACTTTATAACTCGTTACGGTGCCCAATTTACATTTTCAACTTAGTTGATATAACCAAATTACAACTACCTATAGTTCACCAATAGCCGTCTCCGATTCTTATTGGTTTAAATTTCTCACGTGACGTGATAGTGTTTATGTCTCGGAACCATCGGTTTGATGGAGACCCTTTTGAAATTTGATGTTTTTAAGAGTAGCATATTTGCCCGCGGTATATTGTTTAAATAGAAAGGGCTACACTGAATAAGCCAAAATGTCATGTACAGAAAGTAAATTGGACAGAAAGTTATGGACTTTTAGACAGTTATTGGGCAGAAAGTATGGCTGATTTTCCCCTCGATGCCTTATATCATTTTTCAACTCAAAAGTACAGAGCTGATGTTAATTCTACGAGCGCAAATAAATTATCTCACGTTACTGCGTACCTATGAAGTCGTCACTAGAGAACATATCGTTCTCCCAGATCTGCAGTCTAAGTTTTGGTTTGGCTTTCTCCTCTGTCTCGTCAAGACTCCAGAAGTGTTCCTAACCAAAATAAAAACTTTCATCAGACTTGTGTTCATTGCAGCTTAGCGCAATCTTTTAAGGTCATTGACTGATTAAAGAAATGCTCTTTGATATAAAGGTCAGGTAAACTGCACCTTTCTTTTCACGACCAACTTCTTCTCAATTGGCATATAATCAAAGGGGAACACCATCCTCCAGTTGAAGTTGCCGTCACCATCCAGTGATCTGTCAATATCAGTGACGAGAATAAGTTGAAAGCTAACATGCTCAGGATAAGAGTGAGTTGGTGCTATCTTCGTAGTCTTATTACTGACACACGAGGGCGTTTCGATGTTTGATCAATTGTGTTTGTTCCACGTAAGGTAAACGAAGAGGAGAACTAAAATGGCGCGCCGTTTAGCATTTTCTTAGGCCGCGCAAGTGGTCGGTATACACCGTAAAGAAACAAAACAAAAATCCAGTTTCTTGTTGAAAGACTTGCAAGCAAAACATGTCGCTTGTTGCAAATGACATTACCTGTAATGCACATCGGTCTTCTGCTTGTCGTTTTGAACATCGAGCCATCTAAAAGAGAACCAACCACATAAAGCTGATTTCCTCTATGGACGAGTATTGAGCAATTTAAGGTTAGCTTTCCAAGGTAGTTGGAAAAATAGCAAACAACCCGAGATCAGAATACACCAGCTTAATTTGCAGACTGAAGTGCTTGGATGAAGCTTTTTTATGTATAAATTATTGCTAGAAGGATGAAGAGAAACAACTTACGCCTTGACATAAATATCGCTCATCTTCTCTCCTGTGATGGACTCCTCCTCCAGCAATACGTCAGTAGTATTCCAAATGATAACACGCAGCTCTTGTCTACGT
>OMLO01004129.1_pt1 | contig 12081 bp, 8 predicted proteins | sample 1674811 | NCBI WGS metagenome assembly OMLO01 (sample SAMN06265003, study PRJEB25207) | coral metagenome | isolation source: Coral host | place: Mexico:La Bocana,Puerto Morelos, Mexico | collected 2008-11-13
GCTGCTGGTGTCTGACACTGGTTTGCAGCATATGGTTGCTCATGGCTACCATTTGAACCTGCAAAAAAGTCTGGCGGTTTCACACGTTTCCTGGCTCCCGCAGCACAAGGACTGCGTAAAGCTGAAACGAAGTGAAATGCAGAACTGCGTTGAGGCAGATTTGAAGACTCCTTCGAAGCAAGCATAATAGTACTGGAGACAGTTCGCAAATAGGACGAGATCGAAAAGGATGAAAAGCCACTTGATTCATGACTTATTCATGTCCTTTGGTGATATGAGTCATGTTGCCAGGGATGATTTGAAGACAAGCACTGGGAAGAATTGTTGTATCTTGTTCCGTGGCAGTTTATGTTCCCTACTTTGAATGAGACTGAATGGGGAACAGCTAGGATAAGCAAAATCATCCACACCAACAAGCAAAACCCTCGACCTTCCTGATTGAAGCTGCTTGACAAAACCCTTAACTTGAGCAGAAATTGAGCGGACAGCTGATTTTGTTTTGTTGGCCAGAAAAACTAGGCAAGTTTTACTGGTTTAGGGATGCATCAGCAGTGCTCCAGAGCGAACATGTGAGACGTGCAGAATGCGTCAACAGGCGTCACTGGTGCTGTCGAATCTTTCTTGAAATCCGTGGATTCTGATTCTAAATCCTCAGCTGAAGGAGAGGCAACTGATTGCATGAGGGGCAAAGGTGACTCTTTTGCTGCTTTCGTTCCGATTGCAGGTGACGGTCGCGGGCATCTTGCAGCAGCCTCGGCACGTGTTAGACTCCAAAAACCCTCATTCGCAGTCCCGTCCATGCTCAAACACGGAAGGGTGTTGTGGTGTTGCTTGTTTTGCGGTAAAAAAGATCCCAGGTGTCTGGCTTTGCATGCAGGTGCTCAGGAGCGGCGGTGCTGATTTTGCGTCAATGCAGGCAAAAGATGATCATACTATCACACTGCACCATATCATACTAAACTAAACCCCTTTAAGTCTAACCAAAGTTGATTTTATCTGGTAGTTTAGTCGATTTCAGATTCTGTCAACTGCCTAGACCGTAGACGTAGAATAAACGATGACACGTTCGATTGCCAATTGCTTTTTGGTTAGTTCGAGTCTAATGGAACCCCGCTATGGATTTGGATGCTGAGCCCATAGGGCCCATATGTTTGTGCGAAGGATTGCCCAGATGGATCTTATCGATCCTCTGTGATAGTCTTCAGCTCTGTCCTTACTTGCGAGAGATTCCCACAGTCCAAGCTGTGCAATGCTGTTCGGCAAGGAGCAATGGCCTATTTGGCAATCTACTTCTTTTAATATTCATTTTCTTTGTCACTTCTCAAGGTTGTGGCGGGGGATATGGATTTCACAACTTTTCTTTGGCACCGGCAGCCACAAGCTGACAGCTCAGTGTTGCCCTCGCAAGCTCAACGGGGCAAAAAATGGAGACCACAGCTGGCCTACAAAATAAGGATAATCTGATAATCTCATGTGATCTTCAGGTGCTCCCATGGCCATTCCTTTGGGTGCAGAAGGCTCGGTTGGATTCCGGGATTCCGGACATTTGGACCACTTTGGACCTCTCATCGGAACGTCGGAACGATCTGCTAGGCTTTCGAATCTCCGCATCTTCCAGCTCGGGGCCTCTGAGCCTGAAGCTCCGCGATGATGTCGGCGCCCAAGAGTCTTCAGGAAGCTTTCCAGGACAAATACAGAGTGTAGGAGTCTCAAAATAGTATTATATAATAGTCGTATTAATAGATATGAATAGTATATACAGTTCTACGATGTTGTATGCGTCTCTGTCTTTGTTTTCCAGATTTCAGATTCGCAATAGCGAGGCAAATCATGTACTTGTAGCAGCTCAAGGTGAGGCCCTCAGATCTTCATTTGGAGCCTGCCATGAGTGCGAGTCTGATCCTGATGTTGATCACCAAGACCATGGTCTTGTAAATCAAACTGTCCGTGCTGGTGTTTACAAGGTTGGGCGCTTGCTTGAACAGTTTCTTAGGATGAACCAGCATTGACAAACTTCTGGTACATCATCTCTCATCTCATCTCACCAGGATGTTGGCATCATCATGTCCAAGAGTGCTGCTTTGCCTGAGGAGATGATTGATCCAAGTTGACCATAAAAGTTGGGACCACATCAAGGGCAAAATGGCACTATATGCGTTGGAAATTGTGTGAATACAATGACAGGACAATGTGAGCCTTTACTTGTCGAATCCCTGGCTGGAATGAGGAGAACGATTTGATTGAAGCATTTTGTATCAAAGATATGAAGCTGAAGTGCCTTAACTGGCGCCCATCTGCTCCCGGTCCAGCTTCCACTATAAAATGTATTTCAAATGTAGCATTCACCCTGATGAGTTTTCTTTTAAAGATTTGGGATTTGGGAGGTGTTCTTGATGATCTTAATCTTTAATAATCTTTATCTCTCTGTATTTTTTTTGTTGAATTGCAGCTTTCAGGGTTTCCTGACTTTGAGGCTTGGCGCCCTCACCTCACCGATGGAGCTCATGCTGGGCGACCCATGAGCAACAAGCATCTATATATCATCATGAGTCCAACCAGCAACGGCAATGATTGTTGAAGGATGTTTAAGGACAATATCACCAATTGTCACCAATCATTCAGGCAGTTGTATTTGATTGATTATGTGATATTATTTGCATATCAGATAAGGCCATCTGGCATTTTTTATCATATGTTTGTAGCTCCTCAGTGATTAGTCGATTGGCCGCAGCCTGGTGAGCCGAAAGACAGGAGTTAGGTTCATGGCAATGGGGCACGTGTCATGCAAGCTGTATGGGTTGACTGTATATTTTTGAAGATGAACAATGAAAATAGAGCTCGCAGGCTGTTTATGTGCCATTTTTGCCTGTGCATACTGGGCGCAACGCTTTGAGGTTCTGCAATCTGGCGGAGAACAGCTCTGCCAGGGTGACCATCGTTGGTGCCTTAAACTATGAAGATATGCAAAGTTGCGAACAACTGCACAAGTGACAGGTAGTGAAGAACACTCTAAGTTTCCACACGATATGAACGACCCCACGAAGGGGAGAGAAAAGGATAACTGCGAAAGCCCCTTTTTGTTGACACATGAATATAGCTCAAGGGCCCTGTAGTGGCCGGTTTGAGCCATAACGCATTTTGCGTCATAAACTTGGTACACTTCTCGATCTTGGTACACTTCTCCGATATGTGCACCTCAGTTTAAAAAGAATGTGGCACATTCTTCACATCGGTGGAAAAGGTGAAAAACTGCTATAGTACACCATCCACGTTGCTTCATTGTAACGGTTCAGTGTGATTCAACAAGTTGTGTATCTACGCTCTTTCGCGTGCGGAACATCGGCATTGAATTGCAGAATTGGCATTGAAATACATTTCTCGCATTCACATTTCTTCGTAATCGTGTAATTCAGGATCTGCCCACTCGGCGTCTTCAAATCTTTCGTCATCAAATTCGTCAGTATTGATGTGGCCTCCACATTCAAAACATTGTTTCAAAATCATTACTCTCTCACTGTTTCTCAAATGACTGCAGTTTGATCTGCAGTGATACCTCGAACCGTATTGTGTCTTGCAAATGGTAGGTGGAACCCTCACTCTGTCAAGCACTTCGTTTCGCTTGGCAATGATCCGATTCTTTCCTCGGATGACTTCATCTTTGTCTCGCACTTGTTCCCTCAATAGCTCCACAGTGAATTCCACATTCACAATGTGATGCTTTTGCTCTTGAATCTTTCTGTCCAGACCACCAATCCAGTTCTCAGCTTCATCATACTGTTCTCTAAACTTCCTTGCAAACTGTCTGCTGCTTTGAACCTGTTCTTTCAACTCTCTGATCTCTTCTTGCAATGTGAGATTCTCATCATGCAAGGATTGCGTCAAATTTGCAATCAACTTTGGACGAACAAGTTGCTGCCAAATTGCCACAAAAACATTTCTGAAAATCAACCAAATTGAAATCCTTGACAATGTAATGACCAACAAAGTGACCAGCGCCACGTTGATCCAATCATTTTGTGTTGCTTCCTTTCCCACGCCTTCAGCTGTCGACACCATACTTGCCAGAAAAATCGCTTGTGCCAAGCCACCTGTCTTCATGGCAGTTCGACTCAAAGCGTACTTCCTTGCATTCTTTTGTCTTTCTGCCGGACTCTTCTTCTTAGCAGCTTGAAATTCGGTGTCCGACTTCAACTTCAAGACGTGTGTCCGCAATCTGTCTGCCAACAATTGACGAGCCGATTGCTTTGTCAAGCCATCTGAGTATTGCACCTCACTGCTTACCCATTTGACTTCCGTGGAACATTCCTTCATCTTCTCCTTGATGATCATGGCTTCTATCTTTGTCCTCTTGTCTCCTTGAATCTGTGGAACCTCTGCCTTCAAGCTATCGTAGAGGGCCTTTGCATCAATGACTAGGGCTGACTCTTCGATCCTACCTTTTGATCCAGGATCACGAAGATTGAACGCTGAATTGAAACAACCCTGCCAGAACGTCATGAGATACTCCATGGCATCCATTGCGCCAGCACATGCCTGAGCCTCAGCGTTCAGTGAGCTTCTACTGACTCGTGGTAAGCGATAGCTTCGCCAGTCCAGGACTACATAGGGACATTCCTCACCTTGAAGTGCCTTTCGATGTGTAAGTACTACCAAGTATCCACCTTGGCTCTGCCCATCAGCTCGCACTCCCCATGCTGCATCTGACATGGCCACCAAAGCCAAATCTTTTGGATTTCCAATGTTGAAAAATTTTAATCCAACATCACCATTCTCTTTTGCGAATCTCAATGCTTTATTTGCAGCTCGTAGGGTGCCAACTGTAGCTCGTGTGACTTCGCCGCACAACAGCGATACCGTTGCACTCAAGTGCGGACTGGTTTGTGTTGCGGGCCACTGCAACCCACCCAGAATGCCTCTGAGTGAACTGACATCTCTTGGACCGACTTCTTTGGAATCAGACAGTTGAGGAGAAACTGTTATTGGATGCACCTTCTTGATGTACTTGGATTGATTGAGTGTCCACACTCCGTCTTTCTTGTCCAGGTCGCATCCACAAAATTCTAACGGTTTGCCCTCTTGATGTTCCGTCCAATGTTTGAAAGAAAACTGCTCCTTCAACCATGCAATCGTCTCTTGGTACTTCTTGTTTGCCACGTTTCCTGTGATGAACATGTCGTCGACATGTAAGCCAATCATCGCAGTCAAAGTACCATCGCTGTCAAACAGCCGAAAAAGACACCCATCAAGAGGATGAACTTGGAAACCAACTGCTTCCAACCTTCTCTTTGCCACCACGTACCAAGCCTTTGGTGCGTCGGCTTGGCCGTATATAGGTTTGACCAACTTCATCAACGAACCTACCGGGACATTCAATATCTGACATGCATCCTTTGGCAACTTCGCCCATAGCTCGCGTTGCTGGGGATCACCCTGCAGGAAAGCTGTTGAAACATCTGCAACTGCTGCTGACCATCCCAAAATGCTCATGATTGATAGCATCACTTGGCGAGACGATCGATTCAAAGTTGGGGACGATGTTTCGAGCTTGCCGGACAACAGATCAGGATCTGAAAATCCTTGAAGTACCAAACGTGCCTTTGCCTTCAAATTTCCTTTTCCATCATTTGCCCACTTCAGCACAAACCGTGCCTTCATGATCCGAGAAGCATCGACGGCCTCAGGTGAAGCCTCCAAATGCCAAACTCCATTCTCGAAGATAGAGGCCAATTCTGCTTTCTTTCCTTCCATGAACTTCAAACGGTCTTCCAAAGACATCTTCGATTCTCGAAGATCTGCAGCATTGTCCTTCTTCTTCTTCATGGGGAGTGTTGACAAAAAGACTTCCTCGGATATAGTAGATGGCTCCTTACCTTCAATCTTCCGAATCTTCTTGTTCATGTTCACACACGGCATGTTCAATGCACCAGCCTTTGACTTTCTCAAAGGAAAAGCTGTTGCACCCATCCATGGTTCTGTTCCAAGTTGCCTGCTGTGTGAATTGATTTCCTCAACCATCATGGACTCTGGATTCTCCTGGTTCATGGTGATTTTGTATGGCTGCAAGTCTCCAATCTTCACAGGACATGAAGCGACCAAATCACGATCCCATTGAAAAGTCTCTTCCCGGCTCACCACGTGATTTCTCACTAGAAAACCTTCTTCCACTGTCCAGTAATCTTGGGTGTTCCCAAGCACAAACTCATCATTGTCCTTGTCATAGATCCATCCATCAGGAAGTATCATGTCGTGCTTGAATGACTGACTTCCTTCTTGCAATGCCATCAATCCAATTTCCACATCATCGGTTCTCGCCTTCTTCCTTTGACGATCCTCTTGTTGATGGTTTGGATTGTCATCTCTGGGAGGTTGACGAGCACGAAGCCAAATGGTTTCTTGAAGATCTTGCCGTTTTCTCTTCTGCTCAAAAGTCTCTCCTGTTGATGGCACTGTGTAAGATGGGTCTTTGGGAACATCCTCAAAAGTCTGGGTGTGATCTGCTTCCATGAACCTGTCTACCCATTCTCCATCATCTTCTACCGATTCAAAGTCATCATCGGGAACCGGAGGAAGTGATTCATCCATTGCATCATTGGTGTTGGTTGTAGGTAGTTGTGATGGAGGTTCTAGTTGAGGAGTTGATGACTCTTGTGGTGTTGGTGTAGTGGAATCTTCGGGTTGCGGTTGTTCTTGAGGTTCTTGTTCAGATGCTTCTTGAGATGGAGCCTGCTGAACATGTTGAAGTTGATGTGATGGGCTTGCTGGTCCTTCCTCAGTCAAGTCCTCTTCTTCATCCTCGGGATCAAGCTCTTCCAGAGACCTACGGTTCAATTGTGGTAGATCAAGTTCTCTTACCACCCGACGTTGCCTCAGCCTCTCCAAAGCCTCCGATGATGAAGCCATTCTTCCGTCTTGATCCAGCAATCTCTTCACATGCTGCTTGCCGGCTCTGATCAACACTGTTCCATGAGCTAACCAGTAACATGCCACCTGACCACTGTCCGGATCGCGTTGCACAGCCACCACAACTGCAGGACCTTTCCAACGTATGGTATGAAAACGATTGTTTGCCTCACGCCAGTAAAGACATCGTTCACCAGCACTTAGGTCTTCCTCTTGGCCTCGGAACTGTCGTAATAAGGCTCTTCTCAACTTGACATCAACATCAGCCTTAGCACCAGCAATCTGACCTTGTAATCTTCTGTTCAGCTTCTCTCGGACCATGGTGTCTTCTGACAGTTGTTGTGGTTGTGTCCGCTCATCCGTCAGCAAACCAGGAACATGTGGCTGGCTCCCAAGTGCAAGTTGAATAGGTGAGTATCCATTCACGAAAGTGAATTGATTGATTGATGGAACTACCCAAGTTAAAGCTTCACGTAGCCCCTCAAGACCTTCCACATTGTTGTCCTCCATGTATATTTGCAATGCTCGTCTCAACAGTTGATGCCTTCTTTCCACAATTGAAGTCCTTGAGTGTGACTGTCCTGGTGAAATGACCAATTCAATGCTGTGATTTTCACTCCACTGTGATGCGACATCAGAACCCCATGCCGAAGCCTCATCCACCTTCAGCATCTTCATGGGTCCGTAGTCACGGATCCAGGCTCTTTCAACAGCCGTGGTCAGCGTCTTCGCAGTTTCATCAGCAACTATCCTTGCTGCCATGAACCTAGTGCATTCGTCCACCATTGATAAGATTGCCACGCTCTTCTTCTTGGATCCCATCTCAAGCCATAGTACATCACATTGAACTGTTCCATTGAATTCTTTTGCCCGATCCAGCCTTGATGGTGCAGTAGTCTTCTTGGGTGCAAAGTTCTGACAATGAGTGCATTTGAGATCTCTCACTGCCTTCTTGACATTCTCGCTTGCATTCTTCTCTTCCAAAATCTTCAGTAAGACTTCGGTTCTCGGATGTCCCAAGTTTCGATGCAAGCGATGTGCCACTCTGGCTGCCTGCTCACCATGTGTTGCTGCCAGTTTCTTTAACACACCTGTCTGTTCATCCGTCTCTTCTTCACCCATGTAGACCTGCTCCACCAAACCCTCATCAGCCATGATGCCAGCGGCAAAGTGCCGTGCCAGCTCAACTCCATAGTTCTCCGCTGCTCTGCATCGAGAAATGCCACTTCCAGGGATGTTGCCTTCTAATGGCTGATGACAATGGCTCTTGTCACACCTCTTTTGCATTCTCACTGCCATAGCACGCTTAGTAGTGTGAAGTCCAGTTGCCTTCCTGACAAGTGCGGGAAGACCATCATCGTCAATTGTCATTGTACCATACATGCACTGATCAAACACCATGTGATATCCAGGAAGATTTCTGAAAGCTTTGGTTGACCATGCTTTGCTCCTTTCTGGATGTTCGATGTGTGCATGATTGCCTTTCTTCACCTGATGCAGGAAAAGTCGCCGACACATCATCAAATGCGTATCGTGGTCTTGTTCTCTACGCTCTTGCAGTAACTCAGCATCTTCTTCGGAATGAATGTTGATGTTCTGCATGGGACTCCACAAAGTGCATCTTGGTGACATGAAGATCTCATCAGGCTCTTCATCTCGCGCTCGATCCAACAAAGCTTTCCGATGACTCGCCTTGTTGAAATCCCATCCTGTTGCCAAACCAAACCGTTCCACTTTAGCCCCTTGTTTGCTCACTTCTTTTGACAACTGACCTTCACCACTATAGACTTCCCACACCACCTTCTGCTTAGATGGTGCATTGCGCCTGCCATCATGACAATGCCCTTTACCTCATTCTGATTTTCTTTCACCTGCTGCATGCCTAATCGAAAAATCTTCTCAACCTCCTTGGGGTGCATCACTCTTGACTCCGAGTCATCCACAGCGTGATGAACCTCTTCAGGTTGCTCTTCTGAATCATGCTGAGTTGACTTCATGTAGTCATTGATGACCCCTGCCAAACTTGCATAACGTCCTCTGGCCTTCATGTCTTCTAGATAGTCATCAAACCTCTCAATCTCATCATGATCATCTTCTTCATTGATCAAATCGAAAACTGGGTCCTCCAACTGCTGAGGGCTTTTCACACCTTCAGCCAACCGTAGTAGCATTGCACCATGCCGTCCTTTCCGAACGCTTTGCCAATTGCCATCCATCAGTCTCATTCGCCAGTTGCCGAAATCCACGACCGCATTCATCATTTCCAGAATTGGTCGACCCAGCAACATAGGTGTTGAACCGAAGATGACATGACACTGAATCCTTCCAACCTTACCACCAAGGTTCACCGGTAGTTGAGCCATCCACTTAGCTCGTCCTTCGCCATCACCTCCAAACTTGAAAGGCTTGTCTGTCCTCTTGAATGGAATGGTCTGAACGTCAAATCCAATGTGTTCCAACCATTTCAGATAGCGAAGAAGATACTCAGAACCCACTAGGAAAGTCGATGCGCCTCCATCTTGAATGCATGCATCTGGATCCCGAGTGATCCAATGGTCGTTGGAAAAAGGTTCAGTTGGCATAGCCATTGCCACCATACCTGAGTCATCTGCTGGTCTTTTCTTGTTGACTGAGCTGCTAGAGGAAGTCGACCGAGTTGGGCATGTAGATACACTGTGACCATACTGTCCACATCTTACACACATCTGTTCCATGAAAGACTGTGACCGTTGCTTTGCTGTTCCTTTGCCCTTGGAAACATTGTGAGATTTTGAACTGCCTTTTCCTTTTCCTTTTCCTCTGCCTTTGTGATGTTTCCCTTTCGACTGCGGACCAGATGTCGGCTGAAAGGGTCGTTGTGACATCACTTGAACTGAATTTGCTGGCACACTGTCACCCGGAACTGCTACCACCGGCCAAAAACCCCGCGCAGCACGTAGCACGTTCATTTTCTTCTTTGCATCAATGTATGTTGCAAACGCTACGTCATATGATTCAACATCGAACAATGTTTCATCCACAGGTTCGTCATTGTAGTATGCTGCTTCTGCATCGAAGTCATAATCGCCAGTGTAGTATCCCCATTCCGGGGACTCGTCATCCCAGCTGTCATCATGATCATCATTCGCTTCCAGTGAAGCTCCATAGGCTGCATATGCCTCTTCTTCGTATGTTTCATCATCATCTTCTGCGTATTGGACTCTCTCATTTCGCCAGCGCCTTCCACCATGAAACTTGGACTGTCGTTGTCCAGCAGGAATCGACACATGATCTTGCCCCAAAATTGTATATAGGGCCTTTTCCACTTCTGCTACCTTCAGTTTGACTCCAACTGTTGTCTGTACCAATTGCTTCTGTTCTTTCGTCAAACCTGATCGTCTGAGCAACAACCACCCTGCGACTTCATCCGGAATTTTCACCTCGTATTTGGTGAGTTCTCGCAAGGCCTGTGCACACTCAGTGCAATACACCAGTAGCGTCTGTCCAGGTTGTCTATTCATCTTGAAAAAGTATTTCTCAAATGCCTCTGGCATTTCTACCTTTTCATCATATTGCCATTGCTTGTCTAGACGTTGCAGAATCACATCTAGTCCGTTCTCCTTTTCCAGTAGATCCAATGACAAATCCTCGCACTGCCGCCAACTTGCTCCAGTGAGCGTCGACAAAGCATTCAATCCTCTGTAGATCGGTTCTGTTGCTTCATTCGTCGGCCATACAATGCAATGCGCTTTCTCCATTCTTTGTAGCTGGCTGTGGTATTCTCAAATTTCGGAATATAATTGTCTTTGTATATTGCAGACTGCGTGTAACCACCAACTGCAGATTCCATTGCGTCGGGGTGAGTTCGGATGCTGGAGTACCAGCTCCGCTACCAATATGAAGATATGCAAAGTTGCGAACAACTGCACAAGTGACAAGTAGTAGTGAAGAACACTCTAAGTTTCCACACGGTATGAATGACCCCACAAAGGGGAGTGAAAAGGATAACTGCGAAAGCCCCTTTTTGTTCACACATGAATGTAGCTCAAGGGCCCTGTAGTGGCCAGTTTGAGCCACAACGCATTTTGCGCCATAGATAGGTACACTTCTCGATTTGTGCACCTCAGTTGAACAAGAATGTGGCACATTCTTCACATAAACCATTTTGGCTCCGTATCATCATTTTTGAAATGCAAATCGTCAAATCGTTCTTTGGGCTACTCTTGTGCTGCCCCCGGTCAGAATGCATCTGTGTTTCCGTGCCCGGTGTGTACTCTGAGGCTTACACTTTTGAGAGGGTCTTAGAATGCAGCTTCCCACCAGCCTCCACCTCAGCTTGACCCCATTTCATCACTTTTGACCACTTTGAAGCGAAAGCCAGGCCGGTTGCAGTGAATACCACAAGGATGCAGCTCGATGGCAGGCCACATGTTGAAGACGACGCCATGTCGTTCAGTCACTGCACAATGATTTCCATGAAGGTGGAAGTTTGGAGCCACTGGGAAGAAACCTCAGTTTGGTTGATTCGTTTTCTCGGCACTCATGTTACCATGCCTTCTCACAGCGGCTCAGGCATCATCACATTACGACAATGCCACGGAGGCCACTAAGACAAATCCGTTTCACGCGCCTTGTTCCAGTATGAATGACCGGTTTTGGGCACCGCTGTGGGTCAGAGGCTTGGCATTTCTTGGCCGAATCTTTTGCCAACGAGAAGGGAGTGCGATGGCTATGGTCTCAGCTGCTAGGGAACGTAGAACCACTCAAGCATCCTTGCAAATCTCAGATGGCTTTTGCTTGTCATGAGGTCTTCTTGGCCATCGGCCGGGCACCTAGAAATCCAGCAAATGATTCATTGGAGCTTTGCTGCCGCCATGCAAGAAAGAGTAGATAGAGAAGACGTATGTGAAGACATGAGAAGACAGGTTTGGGCCAGTTTCATCGGCAATTCATCTGCTGTGGACCGAGCCTGAGATATGAACTCTAGCAATCTGCTCATTGTCACGCTAAAAATGGGGCTTGCTGGAATCTGCTATGTAGCATGCAGAAACAAGTTCGTCCTTTCTGAGGTCGGGGAAGAATGGCAACCCGCATTTGCGTGAGCCGTTCTGACTTAAATCTGTAGCAGTGCTGTCGACAAAACAACAACAAATGACGGAGTGCAGTTGCAACTGTTAGCTCACGTACTGCGCTGTGCCAACG